>RRZU013110683.1_pt1 | contig 17648 bp, 16 predicted proteins | sample 2165561 | NCBI WGS metagenome assembly RRZU01 (sample SAMN10456909, study PRJNA506462) | wastewater metagenome | isolation source: wastewater sludge | place: USA: Moscow, Idaho | reverse complement strand
TGAGCCTCAGCGACACGGTGAGCTCGCTGACCGACGAGACCCTCCGCAACCTCCAGACGGCCCGGGCCGACGGGGTGGCCCAGGAGAGCTATCTCGCTGCGGTGCGCGCGGAGATCGCGGCGCTGAAGGTCCAGGCCCAGGAGGCGCTCGACGCCGCCGTCGTGGCCCGCGCCGACGCCCAGGCCGCCAAGGACGCCCTCGACCAGCTCGTCGCCCAGCAGGCAGCGCTCACCCAGCAGATCGAGGCGAAGAAGGCTGCCGAGATCGCCCGGCTACAGGCGGCCGAGGCCGAGCAGGCGCGCCTTGCGGCCGCCCTCGCCGAGCGGGCCCGGCTGGAGAAGATCAAGGCTGGCCAGGGCAACAACGGCGGCGGCAACAATGGCGGCGGCAATGGTGGCGGGGGCTCCTCGCACGGGGGCTACCTCAACTACCCGGCGAGCGGCCCGATCACCTCCGAGTTCGGGATGCGTTTCCACCCGATCCTGCACTACTGGAAGCTGCACACCGGCACCGACTTCGGCATCGCCTGCGGCACCCCGGTGTATGCGACGGCAAACGGGACGATCATCGGCGCCGGCTGGAACAGCGCCTACGGCAACCGGGTCCTCATCGACCACGGCATCATCCAGGGCGTCGACCTGGTGACGACGTACAACCACCTCACCTCGATCGCCAAGTATGGCGGCAGCGTCACTCGCGGCCAGCTCATCGGGTACTCCGGGACCACCGGGTGGTCCACCGGCTGCCACCTCCACTTCGAGACCCTCGAAGACGGCAGGTTCGTCAACCCACGGAAGTGGATCTGACCAGTCCGGGGTAGCGTGGCTCCTCGTCAGCCGTCATCGGGAGGAAGCACGTGGCCAAGGAGTCCGGCCGGAAGGTCGTCGCGAGCAACCGTAAGGCGCGCCACGACTACCACATCGAGGACGTCTACGAGGCCGGTCTGGTCCTCACCGGCACCGAGGTCAAGGCGCTGCGCGCTGGTCGCTGCTCGCTGGTCGACGGCTTCGCCCAGTTCAGCGGTGGCGAGCTATGGCTCGAGGGCGTCCACATCCCCGAGTACACCCAGGGCACCTGGACCAACCACGCCCCCCGCCGGCGCCGCAAGCTGCTGCTCCACGCCGAGGAGCTCGCGAAGATCCTCAAACACTCCGAGCAGAAGGGCCGCACCATCGTCCCGCTCTCGCTGTACTTCAAGGACGGTCGGGCCAAGGTCGAGATCGCCCTGGCCTTGGGCAAGCGCGAGTACGACAAGCGCTACGCGCTGCGCGAGCGGCAGGACCGCCTCGAGGCCGAGCGCGCAATGAGCGCGTCGCTGAAGAGCCACGCATGAGCCCGGTCCGGCGGCTCTATGCCGCCATCGTCCTCGCCCTGGCCACCCTGGCCGGCATACCGTCGCTGGCCCATGCGGCAGGGGAGGACGAGCGGATCCTCACGTTCACCGCCGACTACGTCCTCGACGCGGACGGCGGCGCGTCCGTGACCGAGACGATCGTCTACCAGTTCCCCGCGGGAGCGACCCGGCACGGGATCCTTCGGGCCATCGTCGTCAAGCAGGGCATCCAGTCGACCCCGACCGGGGTAGCGACCGGGGCGGTCACGGGCGTCCGCGACCCCCAGCCGGTCGACACCGAGGCCGACCCGGCCGGCGACTTCCGCTACTACGCCCTCAGCGACGTCTCGGCAACCTCGCCGAGCGGCGCGCCCGGCGGGGTCGCCCAGATCGAGGAGATCGGGGCGGCCGAGATCATCTACGTCGGCAAGGCGAACAAGACCACCTCGGGCACCCAGACGTATGTCCTCAAGTACCACCTCGCCAACGTCCTCAACGCCTTCGAGGACCACAACGAGCTCTACTACAACGTTTTCGGGACGAACGACCGCATCCCCAAGGACTCGGTCACCGTCACGGTCACGGGGCCGGGCGGGGTCAGCCAGGTCGCGTGCTATGTCGGCGAGGCCGGGTCGCGGACGACCTGTCCCGGGACGCCCGGGACGACGGCGCGCTTCGAGGTCGGGGCGGTGCCGGCATACTCCGCACTGACGATCGTCAACTGGCTGCCGCTGGGGGGCTACGGGACGATCGCCCCGGAGATCCGCTCGGCCGCCGACTACTCCGGTGAACCAGGCTACGGCAGCCCCAGCGTGTCTGAGTCCGCGGCGACGACGCTGTCGACCCTGGCCATCGGCGGCGGTCTCGGCGCCCCGGTCCTCGCCGCGGTGGGGATGGGTCTGCTCGTCCGCTCCAGGGGTCGCGACGAGGTGTATGCCGATGTCACCCCCGGCCTGGCCCCCGCCCCCGGCGCCGGCGGAATGGTGCGCCGCGGGCGGCTCGGCCCGGTCGCGGTCCAGTTCACCCCGCCGGAGGGAGTCCAGCCCGGGATGGTCGGCACCGTCATCGACGAGGAGGCCGGGCCGCTGGACGTGTCCGCGACCGTCGTCGACCTCGCCGTGCGGGGGTTCCTCACCATCGAGGAGGTCAACTCGGGGCGGGTCTTTTCGCACACCGACTGGGTGCTCACCCGGCTCGCTGACCCGCCGGGGTCGACCCTGCTGCCCTACGAGCAGGCGCTGCTCAACGGCATCTTCTCGCTCGGCAACCCGGTCAACCTCTCTGAGCTGCGGCCCCACTTCGCGCCGACGCTGGCCAGGGTGCGCGGGCTCATGTATGACGAAGTCGTCCAGCGCGGGTGGTTCCGGCGCTCGCCGGAGACCCAGCGGGCCGGCTGGTCGATGCTCGGCGGCGCCGTTGCCGTCGTGGGTGTCATCACGGCGTTCATGGGGTCCTCGGCGCTCTCACGGCTCGCCCATATCGCGGGGATCGGCGTGCCGGTGGCGCTCGTCCTCGGCGGGGGGCTGGTCATCGCAGGGCTGATCATCCTCGCGTTCAGCCGCGCAATGGCCTGGCGGACCGCGGACGGATCGGCCGTGCTCGCCCAGTCGCGCGGCTTCCGCGAGTACCTCGTCACTGCCGAGGCCGACCAGATCGCCTTCGAGGAGGCCCAGCAGATCTTCAGCCGCTACCTGCCGTATGCGATCGTCTACGGGGTCGCCGACCGGTGGGCGAAGGTCTTCGCCCAGGTGGCCTCGGCGGCCGAGGCGGCCGGCTCCCCGATCGTCATGCCCACGTGGTACGTGTGGAATGGCACGACCTTCCCCGACTTCGGCGGGATCGCCTCCGGTGCCGACAGCTTCTCGACGACGGCGGGCGGGACCTTCACCGCGACCCCCGGCTCCTCGGGCGGGAGCGGCTTCGGCGGTGGTGGTGGTTTCGGCGGTGGTGGCGGCTTCTCCGGCGGTGGCGTCGGCGGTTCGTCCTCCGGGTCCTGGTAGCCCGGCGTGGCCCTGATGCCCGAGAACGCCGCGGCGCCGGCGGTCCCCTCCGCTGCGCTGCCGGACGCAGCTCAGGTGCAGCGGTCGACCCTGCGCGTGCTCGTCCTCACCCAGGCCCTCGGCGGGGTCGGGGTGACGACGGGGATCACGGTGGCGGCGCTGCTGGCCCGCGACCTCTCCGGGTCGGATGCGCTCGCCGGGACCGCTCAGACCGGGCAGGTCGTCGGGTCGGCGATCGCGGCGGCGGGCATCGCGGCGGCCACAACCCGAGCGGGGCGGCGTCCAGGGCTGTCCGCGGCATACCTCATTGGGGCACTGGGCTCGACGGTGTGCGTCCTCGCGGCCGTACTGCGGGTCTTCCCCCTGCTGCTCGTCGGCACCGTGCTCGTGGGGTTCGCCTCCGCGGCCAATATCCAGGCGCGGTATGCCGCCACCGACCTCGCCGAACCCGGGCACCGCGCCCGGGCGCTGTCGACGGTCGTCTGGGCGACGACGGTGGGGGCGGTGCTCGGACCGAACCTCGCCGGACCGGGGGAGCGGCTCGGGGCCGTCCTCCACATCCCCGGGCTGGCCGGTCCCTTTGTCATCGCCGCGGTTTTCCTCCTCGGCGCCGCCGCCGTCATGGAGCTGCGGCTGCGGCCCGACCCGATGCTCCTGGCGAAGTCCCTGCGGCGCGCCCAGCAGGCGGCGGAGGGTGGTCCCGAGCCGGCGGCGACGAGTCTGCGCGGGCTGGTCGACCTCATCCTGGCCCGGCGGGGGCTGCTCGCTGCGGTGACCGGTCTCGCGCTCAGCCAGGCGGTGATGGTCGCGGTGATGGTGATGACGCCGCTGCACATGCGCGACGGGGCGGCGACCTTGGAGGTCATCGGTCTGGTCATCAGCGGGCACATCCTTGGGATGTACGCCTTCTCGCCCGTCATGGGGTATGTCGCGGACCGGTTCGGGCGGCCCGCCTTGCTCTTCGCCGGGGGAGTGGTCCTGCTCGTGTCGTTGCTGCTGGCCGGGACCTCGGTGGCCGGCTGGTCATGGAGCCTCGGCCTCGGGCTCTTCCTCCTCGGGATCGGCTGGTCGGCCGGCTCGGTCGCCGCGTCGACCCTGGTCACCGACCAGACCCCGCTGGAGTACCGCGCGCAGGTTCAGGGCGTCGCAGACGTCGTCACCTGGGTGACGGCAGCGCTCGGCGGGGCGGCAGCCGGTCTGATCGTGGGCTCCGCGGGGTACGGGTGGCTCAGCGCCGTCAGCGCGGTCTTTGTCCTCGGCATACTCGCTGCCGCTGAGGTGACCCGGCGGTCACTGGCCACGGAGACACACTCGGCCGAGAGCTCCCGGTAGGTGCGTCGCGGTGGGCCGCTCGGCGCTGCCGAGTCCGGCGCCGGGAATCGCGAGTGCCGTCCTCGGCGTTGTGAGGGATACTGGACCGGAGGTCCGCAGCGCTCCACGCGCCGCGCGGCCGGCTCCTTGAGAACTCGACAGCGTGATGTGGACCCCCTCGCGGGGGTGATCGGTTTCGACGGTGGTCGACGATCCAGGGGAAGCGGGTCGAGGACGCAGGGTTATCTCGTCAACGCCCCCTGCAACCAATAGGTGCCAATTCCAAGAGCACCGACTTCGCCCTCGCCGCCTGAGCGAGCCTCGAAGTCCGTCAGCCTAGGCATGCTTCCGGCCTAGTCCCTGGCGTCAGCTAGGAAGCTCAACTGCGCCGCCTTGCCGAGGGGCGGCGCGGGACAACCCACTCGGCTGGGCCTGTCAGAGAACGTGTGCGCGCGAGCTCTGGGGCCGAGAAAATCCTTAGCGCACTGCACCCGGAGAAGTCCTGGGTTCTCGTCATCGGACGCGGGTTCGATTCCCGCCACCTCCACCACTGGGTCCACATCACGCTGCTCGGGTCTTCCCCAGGGGTCCTCCCAGTCAAATGGCCATTCCTGACCGCACGGTGATGCGCTGTCTGGTGCCGCGCATCCCCGGTCCACCTCCGGTGTCCAGGCTCTGTGCCCCAGGTCCGGGCGCGGCCTTCGACGGACCCTCAACCGTGCAATGGCGCCTCCTCGTGTCCGAAATGCCCCAGTATGCCGGCTCCGTTGCGACCCACTGCACGCCTGAATGCCGTGAGCGGGGGAGACGTGGACACGGGCACGCGGCGAGAGATGGCAAATGGCTGGCATGACGGTCAGGAACGGCGCGCATACCAGCCATTTGCCATCTCTCGGCACCTCGAGGCGCGAGCAGCCGCGCGGGAGCTGACCGGGCTCGGGGATGGCCAGGTCCAGGGTGAGCCGTTTTAGGGTGGCCGGGTTCGGCATGGCCGGGGTGCGGGATGAACCGTGTGCTGGGCTGGCCGAGGGGGCGTGGGTCCAGGGTGGCCGGGGTCCAGGGTGGCCGGGGTGCCGAGTACCGGCGGGCTGTATCGCCGGGCTCAGGTGTCGGTCGCCCTCGTCCGCGCGATCCCGTTCAGCCAGAGATGGCAAATGGCTGGTATGGCGGCCAGAATCGGCGCGCATACCAGCCATTTGCCATCTCTCGATGCCGGAACGATGCCGGCCGACGCCTGAACGCGGTCGGCGACGGTGGACGCTCTGCAGCCCCGACCAGGTCAGGCGTGGTGCGACGCCTCGTGCTCGGCCTGCGCGGCCTCGACCTGGGCCTTGACCTCGTCCATGTCGAGGGCCTTGACCCCATCGATGACCTGCTCGAGCGCGGCAGCCGGCAGGGCGCCGGGCTGGGCGAAGACGAGGATGCCCTCGCGGAAGGCCATCAGGGTCGGGATGCTGGTGATATTCGCCGCCCCGGCGAGCGCCTGCTCGGCCTCGGTGTCGACCTTGCCGAAGACGATGTCGGGGTGTTTCTCGGACGACGCACCGAAAACCGGTGCGAACTGGCGGCACGGACCGCACCACGCGGCCCAGAAGTCGACGAGGACGATGTCGTTGTCGACGATCGTCTGCTCGAAGGTTGCCGCGGTGAGGTCGATGGTTGCCATGCACGCCAGAACACCCCTGCGCCGTGGGGCATTCCCAGGTGATCCCGCGGGGACCCTGCCGGTCACTCAGCTCGGGTCGACTAGCTCCCACTCGACGGTCACCGACGCGGTGACGGTGTTCTCGCCGGCCTGGATCGGCATCGAGTCCATGGCGCCGCCCATCGACTTCATCGCGTACATCGGGCTCGGCGGCACCCACCCCCCGCCGGTGCCCTCCTGGAGGGTCCGGACCTGGCCGAGCGCGGCCCCAGCGAGGGTCGCGAGCTGGGTCGCCTTCGCGAGCGCGTGAGCGTATGCCGCGTCGAGCGCCGAGCGCTCCAGCGGGGTCCGGTCCGAGAGGTCGAGGCTGATCGAGTCGACGCTCAGGGTGTTCCCTGCAGCGGCCGCGCAGGCGGAGACCACATCGCCCACCGTGTCCAGCGAACGGACGACGAGCCGGAGCTGGTGGTATGCCGTGTAACCCACGACCGCCTGGCCGTCCTTGTCCCACCGGGGCTGGACCCCTGCACCAGTCGAGCCGACGTCCCGCTGGGCGAGACCGTGCTTCGCGGCGGCGGCACTGACCTTCGTCACCGTTGCGGCGGATCGTGCGAGGGCGCCCGACACGTCGTCGGCGTCGACGCGGATGGCGATGGCGAGGACGACGACATCAGGAGCGGCGGCAGCGCTGCCTGCGCCCGTGACGACGATGGAGCGAGGCCCACGAGTGGTCGAAGACGTCATTGGGCCACTGTAGTCATTGGGCACTGTAGTCATTGGGCCGCCGTAGTCATTGGGCCACTGCAGTCATCGGGTCGCTGTAGTCATTGGGCCATAGGAGACGAGCATCCTCGCCGGAGTGCCGCAGAGGTGGGACACTGGCGTTGTGGTGCGGGAGTTCCTCAGCGGCCGACTGCTCGTGGCGACGCCACGGGTGGGGGACGACGTCTTCCGGCGCTCTGTGGTCCTCGTGCTCCATCACGACGAGGACGGCGCTCAGGGCGTCATCCTCAACCGGCCGCTCGACGCCGACGTCGACGCCGTCCTCCCTGGCTGGGGGAACGTTGTGACCTCCCCACAGACCCTCTTCCAGGGCGGCCCGGTCGGGCTCGACTCCGCCGTCGGTGTGGTCACCGTGCCCGGGGACGACACCAGCACCTTGGGGGTCCGTCGCCTCTTCGGCCGGGTCGGTCTGGTCGACCTCGACGCGCCGCCGCCGGTCGTCGCCGCGGAGCTCGCGGGCCTGCGGATCTTCGCCGGATATGCCGGGTGGTCGGGGGGTCAGCTCGAGGGCGAGATCCGCCGCGGCGACTGGATCGTCGTCGACAGCGAGCCGCGCGACCCGTTCACCGCAGCCCCGGAGTCGCTGTGGGAGCAGGTCCTGCGGCGTCAGGGCGGGATGCTGCAGCTCGTGGCGTCATACCCCGACGACCCGTCGATGAACTAGCCCCGACCTAGACTGACCGCCATGAGCCAGCCGCCCCTCGACGACCCCTTCTCCCCCGCCCCGCTGCGCGAGCCGTCCGGGCCTGGGACCTCGACGTCGGTGTTGGAACGCGAGCAGACTCAGGAGCAGGTCGTCGAGCCGGGCGACCACGAGCGCTTCGCGCACTACGTGCGCAAGGAGAAGATCACCGAGGCTATGGTGCTCGGCACTCCCGTCGTCGCGCTCTGCGGCAAGGTGTGGGTGCCCAGCCGCGACCCGCAGCGCTTCCCGGTGTGCCCGATGTGCAAGGAGATCTACGAGTCGCTGCGTGGGCCGAAGAATGGCGACGGCGACGGATCCGACTAGCGATCGGCCCGGGCGGCCCGTCGTCGCACGGGCTCAAGCGGGTGCTACGGTGAGCCCGAAGTCCGCGCCGAGCTGGGCGAAGGCCAGATCGGCATACCGCGAGTAGTCGGTGATGGCGCCCTCGAGGTGACCGAAGAGCTCGAAGCTCAAGGTGCCGAAGACCGCGGACCACGCGAGGAGGCCACGGACCAGGACAGGCTCGCGGGTGGTGCCGGGCGCGAAGGCGGTCAACCCGGCGATCGACCCCACCAGGTCCGGACGTTCGAGCGGTCGGCCGGCAGGGGAGTCCTCCGGGATGGCGGCCAGCAGCCGCACGAAGACCGAGGTGACCCGTGTGGCGGCGGGGATCGTCGCGGCTGGGGCGGCATACCCCGGGACGGGCGTGCCGTAGAGCAGGGCGTAGTCGTGCGGGTGGGCCACCGCCCATCCGCGAAGGGCGTGGCACAGGGTCAGCCAGCGCGTTGCCAGGTCGGCGTCGGCGCACTCCGCCTCGCACGCCTCGGCAACCGCGCCGAGCTCGTCGTAGATCTGGACGATGAGCAAGGTGAGCAGGTCGTCCCGGCTGGCGACATACCGATAGAGCGCCGAGGACGCCATGTTCAGGTCCCGAGCGACCGCTCGCACGGATAGCCCGACGGGGCCGACGACACCGAGCTGCTCCCGGGCGGAGGCGACGATCGCTGCAATGAGCTGCTCGCGCGCGATGGCTCGTGCGGTGCGGCTGGCAGAGGGCGGCATACCGGCATCTTCGCACAGAAGGAGAGCAGTGGAAACAAACAAGAGCACCGCTCTTGCACTGCGGTGAAATGCGTGCGATGCTCTTGAACGAGAGCAGTGCTCACACGAGCGCGGCCCCAGAGTGAGGAGAGACTTATGGCACGTCACGTGGTCTTCGGAGCCGGCCCGGTGGGTCGGCAGACGGCGATGGAGCTGCTCCGCCGTGGGGAGGAGGTGACGGTTGCCAGCCGCAGCGGCCAGGTCAACCTTGAGGGAGTCACTGTCGCGACCATCGATGCCGCAGACGCCGAGGCGGTGACTCGCCTCGTCGAGGGCAGCGTCGCCCTCTACAACGCGATCAACCCGGCGAAGTACCACCGCTGGCCCACCGACTGGCCGCCGATGGCTGCCGCCCTGCTCACGGCCGCGGAGCGCACCGGAGCCACGCTGGTCACCGCGTCGAACCTCTACGCGTACGGCCCGGTGTCCGGGCCGATGCGCGAGGGTATGCCGGATGCGTCGACCGACACCAAAGGGGTTGTCCGAGCCACGATGTGGGCCGAGGCCCTTGCGGCCCACCGCGCCGGTCGGGCCCACGTCGTCGAGGTGCGCTCCTCCGACTACGTCGGCGCCGGCGCGGGAGGGCACATCCCGCGGCTGGTCCCGGCCGCGCTGGCCGGCAAGACCGCCCGGGTGCTCGGCAGCCCGGACATGCCGCACACCTGGACCGATGTCACCGATGTCGCCAGGGTGATGGCCCATGTCGCGGTGACCCCGGCGACCTGGGGGAGGGTCTGGCACGCACCGAGCAACGCGGCACGCACCCAGCGGCAGGCTCTCACCGACATCTGCGCCTCGGTCGGTCGGCCGGCGCCCAAGGTCGCCTCGATCCCCGGTCCGCTGCTCGGCGTCCTGTCCGCCCTCTCGGCGACGATGCGTGAGGTCGCGGCGATGCGCTACCAGTTCGACGCGCCCTTCGTCATGGACTCCTCCGCGGCGCTGAGCGAGCTCGGGCTCGCCCCGACCCCCTGGGACGAGGTGTGTCGCCGGACCGCCGCAGGGTGACGGCAGACCCGCCGGTATGCCGCGTCGTCGACTCTCCACGCGAGGTGCCCCGCTGCGCGGGCCCGCGCCGCCGGAGTAGGCGGGGCGGAGCCGGCCCATGTCGCGGATCAGGACCCGATGGTGCTCAGGCCGACCGCGATCGGCTGACCAGGATCTTCCGCTCGACGCGGGGGCGGCATACTCGCTGGTATGACGCAGCCGGCTGGTCCGTCGCACCCTGACCTGGGCACAGAGCCGATCGTCGTGACCCGCGACGCTGGAGTGGCCACGCTGTGGCTCAACCGGCCTGAGAAGCGCAACGCGGTGAGCTACCCCATGTGGCTGGAGCTCGCCGCCGTCACCGAGTCGCTTGCCGCGGACCCGCAGGTCCGCGCGCTCGTCGTTCGAGGCGCGGGGCAGCACTTCTGCGCCGGCGGCGATATCGACGGGCTGGGCGACCTGCCGTTCGAGGAGTACCGGCGGGCCAACGAGGCCGCCGACAAGGCGCTGGCCGCCTTCCCCAAACCGAGCGTCGCGCTCATCACCGGCGCCTGCGTCGGGGGCGGCGCCGAGATCGCCATCGCCTGCGACCTGCGGATCGCCGACACCACCTCGCGGTTTGGGATCACCCCGGCGCGGCTCGGGATCGTCTACCCCGGGTTCGCGGTGACCCGGGCGGTCCAGCTGATTGGGGAGTCGGCGACCAAGCACCTGCTCTACACCGCCGAGCTCGTCGACGCCGACCGGGCGCTGCGTATCGGGCTCGTCGACGAGCTCCTCCCGGCCGGGGGCGCACCGGCTCGGGTGGCCGAGCTGGTCCGGGTCATCGCCCAGGAGCGCTCGCTGCTGACCCAGATGGCGAGCAAAGAGATGGTCGACGCGGCCCTGGCGCACGGGGAGGTGCCCGCCGCGGTCGAGGCGCGCTGGGACGCCGAGCTGGCCCGGAGCAATGACGCGGCCGAAGGCATCGCCGCCTTCCAGGAACGGCGGCCGCCCCGGTTCACCTGGGCGCCCTGACCCGCTCCTGGGTGCCGTGACCCGGCTCTCAGCGGCGGGGCGCCACCCTGGCTCAGTGGGTGCCGGCGGCGGCCTGCACCAGGGGCAGGGTGCGGAAGGCGATCCGGGTCGCCAGCGCGATCGAGGTCGAGGCGCGGGTGACGTGGACATCGTCGACGACCCGGTCGATGACCCGCTGGAGGTCGGCGTTGTCCCGGGCGACGATCCGGATGATGAGGTCGGTGGCGCCGGTGATCGTGTACGCCTCGAGGACCTCCGGGATCGCCTCAAGATGCTCGACGACCGGCTCATGCCCACGGCCCTGGCGGATCTCCAGGGTGCAGAAGGCCGTCACGGGGTAGCCGAGCGGGGCTGGGTCGATCGTCGGGGCAAAGGAGTGGATGACCCCCCGCGCGGCCAGCCGGTCCAGCCGGGCCTGGACGGTCCCTCGGGCCACCCCCAGGGCCCGCGAGGCGCCGAGCACCCCGATCCCCGGGTCGTCGGTGAAGGCGGTGATGAGACGACAGTCCAGCGCATCGATCATGGTCGGATTGTCCATCCTGGGGCGGCATACCGCCAGCACTGTGTACATCATGTCCACCTCCGGGACGAACGGTTGACCACGGCAGTGACGGGCCCCACTCTCGGCACATGACCGGGACACCCCTGACGCACGTCGAGCTGACCGACCAGGAGCGCGACGCCCAGCTCGACCTCGACCAGCTCAAGGACCTCGTCGGTCTTGTCGACTACGACGCGAGCACCGACCCCTTCCCGGTCACCGGGTGGGACGCGGTCGTCTTCGTCGTCGGCAATGCGACCCAGGCCGCGCACTACTTCCAGAGCGTGTGGGGGATGGAGCTCATCGCCTACACCGGCCCCGAGCACGGCACCCGCGACCACAAGGCCTTCGTCCTGAAGTCCGGGTCGATCAAGTTCGTCCTCAAGGGCGCGGTGAGCCCGGACAGCCCGCTGATTGCCCACCACGCCGCGCACGGTGACGGTGTCGTCGACATCGGCCTCGAGGTGCCTGACGTCGACCGGTGCGTCGAGCACGCCCGCTCGGTCGGTGCGCGGATCCTCGCCGAGCCGTACACCGTGACCGACGAGTTCGGCTCGGTCCGGCTCGCCGCGATCGCCACCTATGGCGAGACCCGGCACACGCTGGTCCAGCGGGTCGTCGACGGCGTCCGGTATGCCGGCCCGCACGTCCCCGGCTATGTGCCGACCTCGTCGTCATATGTCAAGCGAGCGGGCGCACCCAAGCGGCTCTTCCAGGCCCTCGACCACGTCGTCGGCAATGTCGAGCTCGGCGCGATGGACACCTGGGTGAGCTTCTACCGCTCCGTCATGGGCTTTGTGAACATGGCGGAGTTCGTCGGCGACGATATCGCCACGGAGTACTCCGCGCTGATGTCGAAGGTCGTCGCCAATGGCAACCACCGGGTGAAGTTCCCGCTCAACGAACCGGCGGTGAGCAAGCGGAAGAGCCAGATCCAGGAGTACCTCGAGTTCTACTCCGGTGCTGGTGCCCAGCACCTCGCGCTCGCCACGGGCGACATCATCGAGTGCGTCGACGCGTTGCGCGCCGAGGGCGTGGAGTTCCTCGACACCCCCGACGCGTACTACGACGACCCGGCGCTGCGGGCCCGGATCGGTCAGGTCCGGGTGCCGATCGAGGAGCTCAAGGCGCGCCGGATCCTTGTCGACCGGGACGAGGAGGGCTACCTCCTCCAGATCTTCACCAAGCCCCTCGGGGACCGGCCGACGGTCTTCTTCGAGATCATCGAGCGGCATGGGTCGCTGGGCTTCGGGAAGGGCAACTTCAAGGCCCTCTTCGAGTCGATCGAGCGCGAGCAGGAGCGCCGCGGCAACCTGTGAGCCGCCGTTGCGGGGAACGCGGCGCCCGGTGCGGACGTTTGAGGCTGTCGTGACCCCAGCCCGCCGATCCATGGGCGCTCCGAGCTCGCGGCTCTGGGCGCTCGCCTTCGGGGTGGCCGTCCTGGCCCAGCTCGTCGTGCTCTACCTGCCGAGAACGCCGAGCGTCTCGGCGCCAGCGATGACCGACAAGGTGGTTCACGTGCTGCTCTTCGCCGTGCCGGTCGCGGTCGGGTTGCGCGCTGGGCTGTCGACGCGATGGGTTGCAGTCGCCTTCCTCGTGCATGCGCCGGTCAGTGAGCTGGTGCAGTATGCCGTCCTCCCGCGGCGGTCCGGGGATGTGTGGGATGTCGTCATGGACGTCCTGGGGGTGCTCGTTGTCCTGGTAGGATGGGGACTTCGCCCCGGCGGGCGTTACCGCCGCACCGCAAGGCTCGCGATTCCCCACCAACCCCGGTGACTGACAAGGCGTGCCTGCCACCACACCGAAGGTTGACCCCATGAGCAAGCCGCGCCACAGCGCGTCCGCGTCCGGCACCCCGAAAGCCCGCTGGTCGGCGGCCAAGAAGGCCCAAGCCCGCACGAGCAAGGCCCGAGGCAGCGAACCAGGCCGAGCCATCGGCAGCGCCCGACCCGCCCGTTCTGATGGTTTCGGCGGCCGCCCTGACCGCGCTGAGCGCGCCGAGCGTGGCGGCAGGGACGGAGCCCGAGGGCCTCGCCAGGACGCCCGCCCGATGCGGGCGGACTCCCGCCCGGCCCGCCGCGACGAGCGTCCCGCACGTTTCGAGGAGCGTCCGGCACGGTTCGAGGAGCGTCCGGCGCGAGCCGAGGGCCGTCCTTCCCGTCGCGAGGACTGGTCGCCCCGTGGTGACCAGCGCCCGCGGTCGGGCGACGCCCGCCCGGCTCGTCGGGAGGGTTGGGTGCCTCGTGAGGATCGGCCGGCTCGTCGGGAGGGTTGGGTGCCTCGTGAGGACCGTCCGGCTCGTCGCGAGGACCGCCCGGCCCGGCCGCTGCGCACGCCGCGTCCCGACCCGGTCGAGCGCGCCGAGCGTCGGCAGCGTCCGGACACGCCGTCCTGGCCGGCATACGACCTGCGCGACAGCGCGTTCGCGGCCCTAGGGCTACCCGCAGCGGTGACCCACGAGCTGGCCCGGCAGGGCATCACCGAGCCCTTCGCGATCCAGACCGCGACGATCCCCGACGCCCTCGCCGGCCGCGATGTCCTCGGTCGGGGCCGCACCGGCTCGGGCAAGACCTTGGCCTTCGGGCTGCCGATGCTTACCCGGCTGTCCGTGGCCGGTGGCCGGGCCGCCCCGCGGCGCCCGCGCGCCGTCGTCCTCGTCCCCACCCGCGAGCTCGCCGTCCAGGTGACCCAGGCGCTGCTGCCGATCGTCAAGGCGCTGCACCTTTCCTCACGGCTCGTCGCCGGGGGGATGCCGTACCCGCCCCAGATCGACGCGCTCGAGCGGGGGGTCGACCTGCTCGTCGCCACCCCGGGCCGCCTCATCGACCTCATGGACCGGGGTGCCGCCGATCTCTCGCAGGTGCAGATCGCGGTCCTCGACGAGGCCGACCACATGGCCGACATGGGCTTCATGCCCGAGGTCACCCGGATCCTCGACGAGATCCCCGAGGGCGGCCAGCGGCTGCTCTTCTCGGCGACCCTCGACCGCGGCGTCGACACCCTCGTCGAGCGGTACCTCACCGACCCGGTCGAGCACGCCACCGACCCCGGAACGGCGACCATCGAGGCGATGGAGCACCACATCCTCCTCGTCGAGCCCAAACACAAGAAGGCCCTGACCGCCGAGCTGTCGAACCGCGAGGGACGCACCGTCGTCTTCGTCCGGACCAAGCTCGGCGCCGACCGGGTGGCGCTGCAGCTGCGTGAGGCCGGCGTCTTCGCGGCGGCCCTGCACGGTGGGCTCAACCAAGGGCAGCGCTCCCGGGTGCTGGAGGCCTTCAAGGAGGGCCGGATCCCTGTCCTCGTCGCCACCGATGTCGCGGCTCGCGGGCTGCATGTCGACGATGTCACCGCGGTGATCCAGGTCGACCCGCCCGCGGACCACAAGGACTACCTCCACCGCGCCGGCCGCACGGCCCGCGCCGGTGCCGGCGGCACCGTCGTCACCTTGGCCCTGCCGCACCAGCGGCGCGGTATGACGCGCCTCGCCGAGGCGGCCGGGATCGACATCCGGCCGGTGTCGGCCACGCCGAGCGACCCGAGCCTGCAGGAGTCGACCGGGGCCAGCGACCCGTCGGGCGTGCCGGTCTCCGAGGAGACCCTGCGCCGGATGGTCGAGCGACCCGGTCGGGCGTCCGGGCCCCGCTGGGGCGGACGTCCCGACCGCTCGGGTCGCTCGGAGCGTCCCGCCCGGTCGACCGGTGGTGCGCCGCGGAGCTTCCGCGGGCGTCGGGAGCCTGGCCAGTACTGACCCTGCGGCGAGGGACGCTGCGGACGTCATACGCTGTGGGCGTATCTCGTCCCAGCCCTCGACGAAGAGGTCCTCATGAGCTCCGACCTGACCACCGCGCCCGCCCAGCTCTCGACAGAGGAGGCGCGGGTCGTCGGCGCCGTGCCCAAGCAGCTGTTCATCGCCGGGCGGTGGGTGGACTCCAGCAGCGGGGAGACCCTCGAGGTGCTCGACCCGGCGACCGGCGCGGTGATCTGCTCGGTCGCCGACGCCACTCCCGAGGACGGGATGGCTGCCCTCGACGCCGCGGTCGCCGCGCAGGCCGGTTTCGCCGCGATGTCGCCGCGCTCGCGCTCGGACATCCTCATGACCGCCTTCCGGCTCATGCACGAACGGATCGACGACCTCGCCCTGCTCATGACCTTGGAGATGGGTAAGCCGGTCGCCGAGGCCAAAGGCGAGATCACGTATGCCGCCGAGTTCTTCCGGCACTTCGCCGAGGAGGCGACCCGGATCGACGGCGGCTATCTCACCGCGCCCGCCGGGAACGCCCGGCTGCTCGTCACCAAGCAGCCGGTCGGCCCCACCCTGCTCATCACACCGTGGAACTTCCCCATGGCGATGGGCACTCGCAAGCTCGGGCCGGCCATCGCCGCCGGGTGCACCAGCGTCATCAAGCCCGCACACCAGACGCCGCTGTCGATGCTGGCGCTGGTCGAGATCCTCCGGGAGGCCGGGCTGCCCGAGGGCGTCGTCAATGTCATCACCTGCATGCACTCCAATGCCGTGATGGAGCCGCTGGTCCGCTCGGGCAAGGCCCGCAAGCTGTCCTTCACCGGCTCGACCCGGGTCGGCAAGATCCTCCTCGAACAGTGTGCCGACCAGGTGCTGCGGACCTCGATGGAGCTCGGCGGTAATGCCCCCTTCATCGTCTTCGAGGACGCCAACCTCGACGAGGCGGTCAACGGCGCGATGCTGGCGAAGATGCGGAACATGGGCGAGGCGTGCACAGCCGCCAACCGCATCTACGTGCACGAGTCGATCATCGGCGAGTTCGGCGAGCGGCTCTCGGCGGCCATGGCTGCCCTGCCCGTCGGCCGCGGGACCGTCGAGGGCGTGCGGGTCGGGCCGCTGATCGACCAGGCGGCCCTCGACAAGGTGAGCGAGCTCGTCGCCGACGCCGTCGGCAAGGGCGCCACCGTCCTCGTCGGCGGTCAGGCGCCCGGCGGCGCCGGCTACTTCTACCCGCCGACCGTCATCACCGGCGTCCCCGCCTCGGCCGCGATGGCCCGGGAGGAGATCTTCGGCCCGGTCGCCCCGCTCACCCCCTTCTCGACCGAGGAGGAGGTCATCGCCGCGGCCAACGACAGCGAGTTCGGCCTGGTCTCGTACGTCTTCACCAACGACCTGCGCCGGGCGCTACGGGTCGGCGAGGCGCTCGAGTCCGGGATGGTCGGGATCAACCAGGGCATCGTCTCGAACCCGGCTGCGCCCTTCGGTGGGATGAAGCAGTCCGGTCTGGGCCGCGAGGGCGGCGCGGTCGGCATCGACGAGTTCCTCGAGACCAAGTACATCGGCATCTCCATGTGAGGATGGAGCTATGAGCGCCCCCTCCGGCTGGTATGACGACCCCCAGGACCCCACCCACCTGCGCTATTGGGACGGGGTGCTCTGGACCGACCACCGCACCCCCAAGGCCCCACCCGCGCCCGGGATCCCGCCGATGACCTCGCCGCTGCCGACAGCGCCGGCCGCCGGTGTGCCCCAGGCAGACTCGTCGGTCTTCCAGCAGAGCCGGCCCGGCGACCAAGCCCAGACCCCGCAGCCCCCGTACGGGCAGCAGCCGGGGCAGACGTCCGGCGGCGGGGCGGCATACCCGGGTGCGCCTGGCTATCCAGGTGCGGCGCCCGGCTATCCCGGCGCACCCGGCTACCCGGGGGTGGGGGGGTACCAGCCCGGCGGGGCGTGGGGGATCGTCGTCAAGGCCACCCCGGACGGCGTGCCGCTGGCGTCGATGGGTAGCCGCCTTGGCGCCCGCATCGTCGACTGGCTGCTCTTGACGGCCATCACCATCCCGCTGGTCTACGACCCGCTCTCGCGGGTCGGGACCTACTTCGTCGATCTCTTCGAGGAGATGGACCGGCAGGCGCGCCAGGGCCAGACCCCGGTTCAGCCCACGCCGACGGAGATGGCCGCCGCCATCCAGGGGCCGCTGCTCACCGTCGCCCTGGTCGCCCTCGCCGTCGGCCTGCTCTACGAGTCGATCTTCCTGCTGCTCAAGGGGGCCACCCCGGGCAAGCTGCTCCTCGGGATCGGGGTGCGCCTTCGGGAACGGCCCGGACGCCTCCCGCTGGGCGCGGTTCTCCTGCGTCAGGTCATCTGGGCCATCGGGAATATCCCGGGGCTGTCGTTCATGGGCCTGGTCGGCCTGCTCGACGCACTGTGGCCGCTGTGGGACGACAAGCGGCAGGCGCTGCACGACAAGCTCGCCAAGACCCAGGTGGTCCGCACCCGGTAG
>RRZU011524248.1_pt1 | contig 17648 bp, 15 predicted proteins | sample 2165561 | NCBI WGS metagenome assembly RRZU01 (sample SAMN10456909, study PRJNA506462) | wastewater metagenome | isolation source: wastewater sludge | place: USA: Moscow, Idaho | reverse complement strand
GACCGCATCATGCGCTGGGCGGCCGCCGCCCGCTGGGCGAGGGCGTCGATGAGCTCGTCCACGTTCTGCGGGTTCTCGGGAAAGAAATCGCCGTGCTTGGCCATGAACTCGTCGAAGTCGGCCTGGGTGTCCTCGCCGCGGCGGTGTGCCTCCAGCAGCGTGTTGAGGTCGTCGAGCATCTCGTTGATGGCGGCCCGGTCCTCGTCGGTGGCGCTCTCCAGCGCCTGCTTCATGCCGGCGAAGCGCTGGTCGAGCAGCTCGCGGCCGAGCAGGTCCTTGATCTGGTCGTACTTCTGTTTGGCGACGGATGACGCCCAGTCGTAGTCGCTCAGTTCATTGACCGCGGCGGCGGTGGACGGGGACAGGTTGTCGAGCCGCATCTCACGGAAGGCGCGGTCGTCCTCGTCCATCATCGCGTCGCGCAGCAGTTGCTTGCGTTCCTCGGCGACGGCCGCCTCCAGCAGCTGCTTGACCTCTTCGAGGGTGCCGTCCATGCGGTACCTGCTGAGCAGTTCACGCCGTTTGGCGTTGACGCGGCGAGCCAGGTCGTCCAAACCCTCACGACCGGACGCCCCTCGACGCAGGTACTCGCGCAGCGCCCGCTCGGGACTGTAACCGGCCATCACGTCGTTGCCGATCGCGTCCAGCGCCTCGCTCAGGTCGACCGGCGGGGCGAGCGGATCGGGACCACCGGCGTACCGGCCGTAGCGTGAGGAACGTCGCCGTGGCATCGTCCGTCCTAGCCGTAGATGGTTTCCGCGCCGTCGGACTCCTTGGCGATGCGCCGTGCCAGGTACAGGCCCTCCAGCGCCAACTCGATCGCGCTGGCCCGGCGGCCGGGAGTGTCGGCCTCGAACCGCTCCGCGATCTCGTCGTACACCTCACCGGCCTGCGGCAGCCCGTCCAGAAACTCGGCGGCGGTCACCTGCTCGCCCGTGGTGACGGTGGTGTGGCCGTCCAGAGCCTCGACCAGCGCACCCAGATCGATGCCGCGAAAGTGGGCCCGGGCGGTTTCGGCGGTGGCGGTGCGCAGCAGGTGGGCCAGGATGGCGTCCTCGCGACCCTCTTCGCCGGCCTCGAACTCGATCTTGCCGCCCAGCACGTCGACGGCCGACTCAAGATCGACGAGTCGGGCCACCGCCTCGGCCTCACCACGGACGACCGCGCGGTGCAGAGCCGCGGCGGCCACGGTTTCGGCGCCCGCGATGGCGAAGCGGGCAGAGACGCCGGAGCGCTGATTGATCGCCGGCGACTCGCGCAGCGCGCGTGTGTAGCGGCCCAGGATCTTGAGCAGGACGTCCGGAATCTCGGCCACCAGGTGTGCCTCCTGACGGATCACGGCCACCTCGTCGTCCAACTCAAGCGGGTAGTGGGTGCGGATCTCGGCACCGAACCGGTCCTTCAGCGGCGTGATGATGCGGCCCCGGTTGGTGTAATCCTCGGGGTTGGCCGAGGCCATCACCAGCACGTCCAGCGGCAGCCGCAGCACATAGCCGCGGATCTGGATGTCGCGCTCCTCCATCACATTCAGCATCGCGACCTGAATGCGCTCGGCCAGGTCGGGCAGTTCGTTGATCGCCACGATGCCCCGGTGGCTACGGGGAATAAGGCCGAAGTGGATCGTCTCGGGGTCGCCCAGCCGGCGCCCCTCGGCCACCCTGATCGGGTCGACGTCACCGATCAGGGCGGCCTCGGACGTGTCGGGCGGCGCCGGCTGTTCGGCGTACCGCTCGGAGCGGTGCCGCCAGGCCACGGGAAGCTCGTCGCCCAGCTCGGCGGCCCGGCGTTTGCTCTCGGCGGTGATCGGGTCATAGGGGTGCTCGCCGAGCTCGGAGCCGGCGATCACCGGCGTCCACTCGTCCAGCAGGCCCTCCAGCGTGCGCAGCAGCCGGGTCTTGCCCTGGCCGCGCTCACCCAGCAGCACCACGTCGTGGCCGGCGATCAGGGCACGTTCGAGTTGCGGCAGCACCGTCCGCTCGAAGCCGTGCAGGCCGGGCCAGGGGTTGTAGCCCTCGGCCAGGGCGGCCAGCAGATTGTCGCGGATCTCGTCGCGCAGGTGCTTCTGCTCGTGCCCGCTGGCACGCAGTTCGCGCAGGGTGCTGATGGTGGGGCGGTCGGTCACGACCTCACGCTAACCCGGTAGGCAAGCATTGCCCTTCATCTCATCGGGCGTAGCGCCACGGGTCGCACATGGGTGGAACGCATGGGTGGAGCGCATGGGTGGAGCGCATGGGTGGAGCGCTGGGCCGGCACAGGTCGCCATCCGAGTCGGGATGGAACTGGACGGCGCCGATCATGGGTTCCCCGGAATCTGCCGCCCTCGTCGCGTCGAGGACGATCACCACGTGGACGTCGCGCCACGGTCCGTCCGGCTGCCCCATGAGCGCGGCCCGGATTGCACCCCGTCCGGTGAACGTGGCCTTGGCGACGCCGGGGTACGCTCGACCCGTGCCGTCCCCCAAGACGCTGCGGGTGCTGCTGATTCGCCACGGGCAGACCCCCACCACCGGCCAGATCCTGCCCGGCCGCGCGCCCGGACTGCACCTCTCCGAGCACGGACGCACCCAGGCCGAGGCGGTCGCGCAGCGATTGACCGGGGTGAACCTGGCGGCCCTCTACACCTCGCCGCTCGAGCGGGCCCGCGAGACCGCCGCGCCGACGGAGGCGGCGACCGGAAAGACCGCAACAGTGGAGCCGGCGCTGCTGGAGTGCGACTTCGGTGACTGGACGGGCGAACAACTCAGTTCGCTCGCCAAGCTGAAGCAATGGCGCCTCGTGCAGACGGCGCCGTCCACGTTCCGGTTTCCCGGCGGCGAGAGCTTCGTCGAACTGCAGACCCGCATGATCGCCCTGCTGGAACGACTGCGGATCGCCCATCCCGGCGGCATCGTGGCCTGTTTTTCGCACGCCGACCCGATCAAAGCGCTGCTCACGCACGCGATGGGCACGCACCTCGATCATTTCCAGCGGGTCGATGTCGGCACGGGGTCCATCTCGGTGATCGACTGGCCTGGCGACGGGGCGCCGATCGTCCGCACGGTGAACTCGACCCACGGACCCCTGCCGTGAGCGTGCCGGACGACGTGCCCCGCAGCCCGGAGGGCCCGACCGAACCGGCCGCGCGCGAGGTCATGCTCGAGACCGGTGAACTCGCCATCGTCGGACGGGTCGTCGACAGCAGCAACGCCACCTACGTCGTCGAGGTGACCCAGGGCGACGACTACGCGTGGGCGATCTACAAGCCGCTGGCCGGCGAACGTCCGCTGTGGGACTTCGAACCCGGCCTCTACAAGCGCGAACGCGCCGCCTACCTGCTGAGCGAGCACCTCGGCTGGGGGTTGGTGCCACCGACCGTGATTCGCGCGGACGCACCGCTGGGCGCCGGTTCGCTGCAGTGGTTCATCGACTTCGACCCGGCCGCCCACTTCTTCACACTGATGCGACACCACCCCGACAGCCACGACGCACTGCGGCGCATGGCGGTTTTCGACGTGGTGAGCAACAACACCGACCGTAAGGGCGGGCACGTGCTGCGCGACGCCGAGGGCGGGGTGTGGGGCATCGATCACGGGTTGTGCTTCGCGGCCGAGTTCAAGTTGCGCACGGTGATCTGGGATTTCGCCGGCGAACAGGTGCCGGACGACCTGCTGGACGACCTGGCCCCGCTCGCCGACGAAATGCCCGAGTGCATCGCCGAGTTGCTCACCGAGCGCGAGGTACGAGCGCTGCGACGACGCGTCCAGCGGCTGCTGGGCTCGCGCATGATGCCACTGGACACCACCGGGCACGCCTACCCCTGGCCCCTGATGTAACACTGCCCACGGCACCGAGCCCGACGCCGACCCTGACCCCGACACCGGCACCGACACCGACACCGGCACCGACACCGGCACCGACACCGACGTTGCGCGCTCTCGGGCTCATTGCGCGGGTTCGGACGCGCGCAATGAGCCCGGAACCGCGCAACGTCGGTGGACGGACGTCGGTGGACGGACGTCGGTTGACGGACGTCGATGGACGGACATGCGCCGCCCGTCATCCCGCCGGGCACGTCCTGGCTAGAAACAGCATTGTCGGCCTCGCCGGGGCCTATCCGCCGGCGAAGGGGGGCAGCACGTCCACCTGGGCGTGCCGGCCGACGTACTCGGTGCGTTCGCGCGCCGCCTGCCCGTCGATCAACACAGTGGAGACGGCCAGCACCTTGGCCAGCCGCTCGCGCTCGGCGCCCAACTGCTCGACGAGTTCGGCCACGGTCACCTCGAAATCGGCCTCGACGGTCTCTTCGGAGACCCCGGCGGCCTCGGCCGCACCGGCGAAGTAGCGGATTCTCATGATCAACCTCCGATGGCGCTCATGGTGCGGGTCGGCTGCACGAAGCCCGGTTCGCCGATGCCGTGGGACGGTGCCTTGCGGGCCTGCGCGCCGGTCCACAGCTCGGCCAGTTCACGATCGGACGCGCCCGCACGCAGCGGGGTGCGCAGATCGGTCTCGGTGCGTGAGAACAGGCAGGTGCGCAGTTGGCCGTCCGCAGTGATGCGGGTGCGGTCGCAGGCGCCGCAGAACGGCGCCGTGACCGAAGGGATCACGCCGAGCAATCCGCCGGGCTGGGTGTCGTCGGCGTCGACCTGCCAGAGTTCGGCGGGTGCCGCGCCCCGTGGTTCGGCGGCGGGCGTCAACGCGTACCGATGCTCCAGCAGCGCAAGAATTTCGGCCTGGGTGACCATCGTCGTGCGGTCCCACTCATGCTGCGGACCCAGCGGCATGTGTTCGATGTAGCGCAACTGGTACCCGCGCTCGAGGCAGAACTGCGCGAGCGGCACCACGTCCGCCTCGTTGTGGCCGCGCATGATCACCGCATTGACCTTGACCGGCAGCAGTCCGGCCGCCTCGGACGCCGCCAGGCCGGCCAGCACCGCCGGCAGCCGGTCACGGCGAGCCAACGCGGCGTAGCGTTCGCGATCGAGCGAATCGAGCGAGATGTTGACCCGATCGAGACCGGCCGCGGCTAGGGCCTGCACCCGCTTGTCGAGCCCGATGCCGTTGGTGGTCAGCGACAGTTCGGGGCTGCCGCCGGTGCGGGTGCGCAGCTGTTTGGCCCCGGCGACGATCTGTTCGAGCGAACGCCGCAGCAGCGGTTCGCCGCCGGTGAAGCGGATCTTGGTGATGCCCAACTGCCGGACGGCGACGTCGAGAACCCGCAGTATCTCGGCGTCGCTCAGCACCTCATCAGTGGGAAACCACTGCAGCCCGTCTGCAGGCATGCAATAGGTGCAACGCAGGTTGCAGCGGTCGGTGAGCGACACGCGCAGGTCGGTGGCGACCCGTCCGTGCGTATCGGCCAGCCGCAGCGGCACGCCCACATCGACCGTCATGTCCGACAGGTTACGCGACGCCGCCGACAGCCGAGAGCCGGTGGTTGGCCTTAAGCGCTGCGTGGGCACAGGCCAACTGCCATCATTGAGCGGGTGAGCACGCCTGCTCCTGACACCACTCGCCTGGGCGCGACCAGGCGACGGGTGCTTGCTCACGTGCAGGGCGAGGCCGATCCGGTGCGGATCGAGAGCATCGCGACCGCCCTGCGCCTGCATGCGAACACGGTGCGTTTTCATCTGGACGCCCTTCAGCAGGCCGGCCTGGTGCGACGGTCCATTGAGCGTCAAGGTCAGCAGGGACGGCCCCATGCGCTGTTCAGCGCAGCGCCAGGCCTGTCGTTCTATCCGGACCTGGCCCATCACGGCCTGGTGCTCGCGTTGCTGGCCCGGGTGCAGGCCGACGACGCCCCCGATCGTCCGATTGCCGAAGAGATCGGACGGGGGTGGGGCGAGTCGATGCTGGAACCGGGCCAACGTGCGGACGCCGAGGGCCTGCTCGCCGTCGTCAACGAGCTGGGCCTGACCTCACGGCTGTCGCAGCAACCGGACGGGTTGCAACTGCACATCGTCCGCTGCCCGTTCCGCGAGTTCACCACCACCGGCGACCCGACGGTCTGTCACATTCACCTCGGCCTGATCCGCGGCTATCTTGCCGCCGGCGGTTCGGACCTCACGGTGACAGACCTGCAGCCCTGGGTGACGCCTGAGCTGTGCGTGGCGCATCTCAGCACCCGCTCACCGGGGAACGTCGCGGCGCATCCCACACCGGAATCGGTACCCTCTTCGGCGACTCCGACGTAGCGGCACCTGCGAATCGGCTACGGACAGGAGCCTGCTGAACAAGGCTGTTCGGAGCGAGGACGTGCCCGGCGGGATGAGCTGAGCCGGGTGCGCCGCAGCCGACATGATTGTTCAGCAGGCTTATAGGGCGTGTCGCATAACCCTGACCGCGCTGCGGCGCACCCAGTACGCCCGCTCGCTGCGTTGTCATCCTCGGCGATAGGACCCACTATCGACTCGTCTTCCGCCTTGCGATCAGACGCACTGGGCACGTCCTCGCGGAACGCCCACGGTTATGCGACACGCCCTAGCAGCGCGGTCACTTCTGCTCGGACCTGGTGCACCACAGCGCCCAGCAGACCAGCAGGGGCTGAAAGAACAACCGGACCAACCGCTTGGTGTCGGTATCCAGGCCGAACCCGTCGCGGCGATCGAGATACTGCGCGAGGTTGCCCGGAAAGACCGCGACGAAGAACGCCGCCAGAATCGCGCCCACCCGTCGCCGATCGCGCGGCAGCACCACCAGTGCGGAGCCGAGCATCACCTCGACCGCGCCCGAAGCGACCACCACCGCGTCCGGATCGAGGCCGGTGGTCTCACCCACCCAGTCCGGCACCTGAGCCTGAAACTCCCGACGGGCCCAGAACAGGTGACTGAGTCCGGCGAACACCATGGAGCCGGCGAGCAACCAGCGCAAGAGAGTTCTCATGCCCTCAGCACACCCTGCGAGGCGGGTCGGCGTCCAGACCCTTTCGCGTGGGATGGGCGGGTCGCGCGGGACATGCCGTGGGGGCTCCGGACGATCGCTGGTCGAGCCTGTCGAGACCTCGTGATCTATCGCTGGCCGAACTCGAGACCCTCACTCACGAGCAGGGTTTTCGACGAACTCAATCGACGGTTCGACAAGCCCAACCAACGCATCGTCCGTTGATCGGCGCTAGATACCGACGTCCTCCAGCAGGTCGGTGACCAGGGCCGCGATCGGTGAGCGCTCCGAGCGGGTCAGCGTGACGTGGGCGAACAGCGGGTGCCCCTTCAGCTTCTCGACCACCGCGACCACCCCGTCGTGCCGGCCGACCCGCAGGTTGTCGCGCTGGGCCACGTCGTGGGTGAGGACGACCCGCGAGTTCTGCCCGATCCGCGACAGCACGGTGAGCAGCACGTTGCGCTCCAGGGACTGCGCCTCGTCGACGATCACGAACGCGTCGTGCAGGGACCGTCCGCGAATGTGGGTCAGCGGCAGCACCTCGAGCATGTCGCGGGCCAGCACCTCGTCGATCACGTTTCGGTTGGTCACCGAGCCGAGGGTGTCGAACACGGCCTGGGCCCAGGGCGACATCTTCTCGCCCTCCGTACCGGGTAGGTAGCCCAACTCCTGGCCGCCCACCGCGTACAGCGGACGGAACACGATCACCTTGGCGTGCTGCTGACGCTCCAGCACCGACTCGAGCCCGGCGCACAGCGCGAGGGCCGACTTGCCCGTGCCCGCCCGTCCGCCCAGCGAGACGATGCCGACCGCGGGGTCGAGCAGCAGGTCGAGCGCCACCCGCTGTTCGGCGGAGCGTCCGTGAATGCCGAAGCAGTCCCGGTCGCTGCGGACCAGCTTGACGCCGCCCTCGGGCGTGACCCGACCCAGTGCGGACGAACCCGCCGCGTGCAGCACCACACCGCTGTGACAAGGCAGGTCGACCGCCTCGGGCACGATCGCCGCGCCGGTTGCGTACAGGGTTTCGATGCTGGACTGCGCCACGTCGACCTCGGCCATGCCCGTCCAACCCGAATCGGCGGGCAGTTCGTGCAGATACTCCTCGGCCAGCAGGCCCACCGCGGACGCCTTGACGCGTAACGGCACGTCCTTGCTGACCAGTACCACCTCGCGTCCCTCGTCGGAATAGTTCAGTGCGACGGCCAGGATGCGCGAGTCGTTGTCGCCGAGCCGAAAACCCGCCGGCAGCAGGGACTGGTCAGAGTGGTTCAACTCCACGTGCAGGGTGCCGCCGGCCTCGTTGACCCGCAGGGGCAGGTCGAGGCGGCCGTTGGCGACGCGCAGTTCGTCCAGGTAGCGCAGGGCGGTACGGGCGAAGTAGCCGAGTTCGGGGTGATCGCGTTTGGCCTCGAGTTCGGTGATCACCACGATCGGCACGATGACCTCGTGCTCATCGAAGTTGCGCAACGCATGCGGATCGCTGAGCAGCACGGAGGTGTCGATCACGTACGTGCGCACGTCGGTGGCGCTGGCGCTGCGGGTGGATCGGCGAGAGGTGCTGGCGGTTGTGGGCACGAGCGCTCCTGTTCTCGGGGCCGCACGCCGCACCTGCGCCGGCCGATGTGGTGATCAGCCGGGAAGGCGTGGGCCGGGTGCCGGCCCGCGGGTTCGACCGGTCAGGGTCAAACAACGCATCGTTACCTCCTGGACGGCTGCGCGGTGGCGGCCGTGCTTGCACGCTAGCTCAGTGACGCGCCCGAACTCGGTAGGTGCGTGGGCTTGATCCACGCGTGTCATCCGATGTTCATCCCCTGGGGTGTGCTCGGACGTCGAACGGTGGGTCGATCGCCACACTGACCCGCCGAATGGTGGCACCGCCTCCCCCGGGCGCGGCCGCGGAGGTAGCGTGAGGGCACCACGGGAGTCCGGTAGCACCGGGCTGAGAGGAAGGTTTGCGAACCTTCGACCGTCGAACCTGATCCGGATCATGCCGGCGCAGGAAGGCTCACGCCGAGGTTCACCCGAACCTCGTGCGTCCCGTGTCCGCACCAACGTGAGGACACTGCGATGACCACCATCACCCCTGATCGCCCGGCTTCGACCGGCCGGGCGATCCACCCAGCACCAGACCCGATCACCCAGGCCGCGACCAGCGGCGGGGGTGCCCGGATCACCGTGGCCGTGATGGCCGACGACTACGTCCGGCTGATCACCCAGGCCCTCGCCGCGGTGAATCGCGAGGGCCTGCAGCTCGACACCGACAAGATCTCCACCTTCGTGCGCGGCAGCGAGCAGCGGCTGGCCGAGTACCTGCGCGACCTGATCGCGGCGGTCGCCGCGTCCGGGCACCATGTGGTGGCGCACCTGATGCTGTCGCGCGGCTGCCCCGGCGAGGTGTGCGGCGCGGTGCCGCCACCAGCGCTCAGCTCCGTCCGGCTCGACCCGAGCGGCGTGGCGGTGCAGGCGCAATGGTCGCTCTACCCGCTCGCGGACGCCGGGGCGCCGGCCCCCGAGGACGGTTCCGACCACCTCGCCCCGGTGTGGGCGGCGATCGAGCGGGCCCGTCACGACGCCACCTTTCTGCGTGCGGAGCACTTCGTCACCACGCTGGCCGGTGACCTGTCGGACGTGCTGCGGACGGTTTTCGCGACCTGGCTGGCCGCCGGGAGCGCCGTGCCGCACACCGTCACCCACGTCACCATCGGCGTGAACAGCCCGTCGGAGAACCTGCGATGAGCACGTCAGGAGAAGGTTGGCTGAGCCGCTGGCAGACCCGCGACATCATGCTGGTGGTGGTGCTCGGAGTCGTGTTCGGCTTCGTCTACTGGGTGCTGGTGCAGGCCTGGGTGGCGCTGAGCCTGCTCGCCGGCCCGTTCGGCGATCTGACCCAGCACGTGCTGCTCGGCGGTTGGCTGATCGTGGCCCCGCTCGCGGTGGCCATCACCCGACGGCCCGGCGCGGGCATCGTCGCCGAAGTGATCGCCAGCATCATCGAGGTCGTCTTTCTCGGCTCGCCGGTCGGTCCCCTGCTGCTGGTGGCCGCCTTCCTGCAGGGCCTGGGCAGCGAGCTGCCGTTCTTCCTCACCCGGTACCGCCGGTTCGGCTGGGGCGTGTACGCGGCCTCAGGCGCCCTCGGTGCCTTTGCGGTGTTCTGGTTCAGCGCGTTGCGGGCCGGCTGGTTCGGCTCCGACCTGCTGCTGCTGCGGTTGGGAATGCAGGTGACCTCTGGTGTCATTCTCGGTGGGCGGCTGGCCCGGATGCTGGTCATGGCCCTGCAACGAACGGGCGTGCTCGACTCATTCGCCATCGGCGCGCTCGACGACCACCCGCCGGCGTCGGAGCCTGCGTGAGCGACGTGCTGCGGGTGCGCGGGCTGACCGTGCACCCGCGGCACGGACGCCCCCTGCTGCGCGGCATCGAGCTGAGCATCGAACCCGGCGAGCAGGTACTGCTGGCGGGTGCGTCCGGCTCGGGCAAGTCGACGCTGCTGCGGCTGATCGCCGGGCTCACCCCCGGCCCGCACGTCCGCATCGAGGGGTCGATCGAGGTGTCGGGCGACGACGTGCTCGGCCGCCCGGTGACAGCCCCTCCGCTTCCGATCGGCTGGCTGCCGCAGGATCCGGCGGCGGCGGTCTGCCTGCCGCGGGTGGCCGACGACGTGGCTTTCGGTTGCGAAAGCCGCTGCTGGGGTGTCGGCGAGATCGAAGCCGCCGTGCTGCGCTCGCTGCTACTGGTGGACGCCGCCGATTGGCACGACCGCGACACCGTCACCCTGTCTGCCGGTCAGGCGCAACGAGTCGGGCTGGCCGGGGCGACCGCACCCGCCCCCGCCCTGCTGCTACTCGACGAGCCGACCTCGATGCTCGACCCCGAGGCGCTGCGCCGGGTGCGCGCGGCGGTGGCCGCGGTCGCCGAGACCCCCGCGCCGCCCGCGCTGCTGCTGGTCGAGCATCGGCTCGACGAGTGGGCCGACGGCGCCGGCCTGCCGGGCCGGGTGGTGCTGCTGGAGGAGGGTGGGATCATCGCCGACGGGCCCGCCGAGCAGGTCTGGCGCGACCACGGTGCCCGCCTGATCGCCGCCGGCTGCCACGTGCCGTGGCCGGTGGAGCGGCGCCATCGTCCGGCCCCGCCCACGGCCCCCACCGCCCCGCCGGCCGCCGAACCGGTGCTGGCCACCCGGGCGCTGGCCGTGGGGCACGACCGCACGCCGATAGTGACGGGCGCCACCGTGGCGGTGCACGCGGGCGAGGTGGTAGCGCTGATCGGGCGCAACGGGGCGGGCAAGACCACCCTCCTGCAGACGCTGGCCGGCATTCGCCCGCCGCTGGCCGGACGGATCGAGCTGCCCTCCGGACGTCCGGCGTTGATCTTCCAGAGCCCCGAGCAGCAGTTTCTGGCCAGCACGGTGCGCGACGAACTGGCCTTCGACGGAGCCCCGGACGACCAGGTGCAGACGAGCCTGGCCGAGCTTCGGCTGACCGGGGCGGCCGGGTTGTCGGTGCATCGACTCTCGGGCGGCGAACAGCGCCGGCTGTCGGTGGGCACCGTGCTGCTGGGCCGGCGTCAGGCGGTGTTGGCCGACGAACCCACCTTCGGCCTCGACCGCGACGGGGGCGAGTGGACGGCGCGCGCCTTTCGCGACGCCGCGGCCCGGGGCCGGGGCGGGCTGCTGACCAGTCACGACCTGCGCTTCGTGCTCGAGGTGGCCGACCGCACCTACCTGATCCACCAGGGCGAGGTGCTGGCCGGCGGCCCGACTGCGGCGGTGCTGGCCGATCCGTTGCTGGCGCGGGCCGGGCTGCCGTTGCCCGCGGCCGTGCGCGAGGCACTGGGGGTGGCGGCGTGAGTGTGCTGGCCAGGCTCAACCCGCTGACCCCGCTTGCGTTGATCACAGCGCTCGGCATCGGGGTGTCGTTCCTGTTCGCGCCGCTGCCGACGCTGGCGCTGCACCTGAGCGTCGTGACGTTGCTGCTCGCCGCGGGTGCCGGACTGCGCGGCGTGGTGATCTCGCACCTGACCTTCACCCCGTTCGCTGTGGGGGTGCTGGCCACCAACGCGGTCAGCCGACCGGGGGCCGTGCTCGCTCACGCGGGGCCTCTGATGATCACCGACGAAGGTGTGGCTGTCGGCATGGCGTTGGCCCTGCGGGTGCTGGTGGTGGCGGTGCCCGCGGTCGCGGTGGCGTCCGTCCTCGACCCGACCAGGCTGGTCACCGCAGCCATGCAACACCTGCGGCTCACCCCCAGCGTCGGCTTCGCCGTGCTGACCGCGCACCGCATGCTGGGCGCCATGCCGCAGCAGTGGTCCACGCTGCTGGCGGCCGGACGAAGCCGTGCCCCGCTCGACCGGCGCGGGCGCCCCAAGCTCGGCGTCCGCGGCTACGGACGGGCGGCCTTCGGCCTGCTGGTCGGCGGCATCAGGCGCGGCGAGCAGATCGCGGGCGCCCTGCAGGTGCGCGGGCTGCGCAGCACCCGGCGCACCATGCGGCTGCAGGTGCCCTTCGTCCGACTGGACGCCGTGGCCGCCGTCGTGGCTATGGTGGTGTGCGGAACGGCGACCGGCCTGGTGCTGGTGCTGTAGCCAGGTCAGCGACGTGCTCGGCTGGTCCCTCGAGGGCGACCGGCGGACCCTGATCGCCACCACCGGCTTGTCGGACCGTCCCGAGGTGTCCGTGTACGTCAAGCAGGGCCAGGGAGCGTGGCGGCAGTGGGCGTCGGTGAGCCTTCCGACAGCGGCGATGCTGCCGAAACCTGCGGCCGCCGACCAGCAGACTGTCAGCACGGCCGACCTCAAGCGGGTGGCGGCGATCAACCGTCGAACTCGACCAGAACGGAAAGCGCACCTGGTACGGCCCCGGCTACTACCGGCTGTCCAAGTGCGATATGAAACGGCTGTGAGGCCGCCCACCCTGCCGCGGACGGCCTGAGCGACGTCGGCGCAGACGGTCCCCGAGGGCGCCGATAGGGTCGTGGCATGACGTTGCCCGAGCACCTGATCCTGCCCACCACTCCACACGCGGTGCCCGAGGCGCAGGTGGTGGGCGAGAACTACCGGATCACCGTGCTGAGCAACGCGCTGTTCCGGCTGGAGTACTCGTCGAACGGCTCGTTCGAGGACCGCGCCACCCAGATGGTGATCAATCGCGAGTTCGAGCCGGTCGAGTTCACCGTGCATCGCACCAAGCACGGCATCGAGATCGTCACCGACACCGTGCACCTGAGTTACGACGAGCGGCCGTTCAGCCCCGGCGGGCTGTACGCGCACCTGGCCGGGGGGTCCGGGCACCGGCGCACCTGGCGATACGGCGAGCGGCAACAGCTGTGGGGCGGCGGCGATGCCAACCTGGGCGGCACCGCCCGCACCCTGGACGAGGTCGACGGCCCGGCCGATCTCGAGGACGGGGTGCTCAGCTTTCTCGGCTCGGCCGTGCTGGACGACTCCACGACGATGGCGCTCGAGTCCGACGGCTGGATCGGCACCCGCACCCCCGGCAACACCGACGTCTACCTGTTCGCGCACGGCGACGCCTACCAACAGGCCCTGGACGACTTTCACCGCCTCACCGGGCACCAGCCACTGCTGCCCCGCTGGGCCCTGGGCAACTGGTGGAGCCGCTATCACCCCTACTCCGATGCCGAGTACCGGGGGTTGATGGAGCGGTTCGATGCCGAGGGAGTGCCGTTCAGCGTGGCCGTGCTCGACATGGACTGGCACCTGGTGGACGTCCCGCCCCAGTACGGCACCGGCTGGACCGGCTACACCTGGAACCGCGAGTTGTTTCCCGATCCGCCGGACCTGCTCGCCTGGCTGCACGAGCGGGGGCTCAAGGTGGCGCTCAACGTGCACCCGGCGGACGGCGTCCGGGCGTTCGAGGAGCCGTACCGGCGCATTGCGGACGCGCTCGGCATCGACCCCGCGACCGAGCAGCCGGTCGACTTCGACATCGCCGAGCAGAGCTTTCTGCGGGCCTACCTGGAGCAGGTGCACCACCCGTTGGAGGACGACGGGGTCGACTTCTGGTGGCTGGACTGGCAGCAGGGCACGCACACGTCCATCTCGGGGCTCGACCCGCTGTGGCTGCTGAACCACTACCACTACCTCGACAGCGCGCGACGCGGCCGGCGTCCGATCACGTTCTCGCGCTACGCCGGGCCGGGGTCGCACCGCTACCCGGTCGGCTTTTCCGGCGACACCATCACCTCGTGGCCGAGCCTGCAGTTTCAACCCCGGTTCACCGCCACCGCCTCGAACATCGGGTTCGGCTGGTGGAGTCACGACATCGGTGGCCACATGTTTGGCTACCGCGACAACGAACTGGCCACCCGCTGGTACCAGTTGGGCACCTTCTCGCCGATCAACCGGCTGCACTCGTCGCTGAGCCAGTTCCAGGGCAAGGAGCCGTGGAACTATCCCCCCGAGTACGCGTCGGCGATGGTGGAGTCGCTGCGGTTGCGGCACCGACTGGTGCCCTACCTGTACACGATGAACGAGCGGGCACACCGCACCAACCGCTCGGTGTGCCGACCGCTGTATCACGTCGACCAGAAGGCCGACCTGCTCTTTCTGCGTGGGTACGGCTCCCCGAACACGTTTCTGTTCGGCTCGAAGCTGCTGGTCGCGCCGATCACCTCGCCGGTCGACCCGGTGACCGGGCTGGCGTCGGTGACCACCTGGCTGCCCGAGGGTGACTGGGTCGACTTCTTCACCGACGTCGCCTACACCGGCGGACGCACCGTGCACCTGCACCGGCCGCTGGCCGGCTACCCGGTGCTCGCCCGCCCGGGAGCAGTCGTGCCGTTGACCGCCCCGGACGACTACGGGATCGGCAACCCGGACGCCTTCGAGGTGCATGTGTTCGCGGGAGCGCGCGGCTCGTTCACGCTGTATGAGGACGACGACGCGGCCGAACCACGCGCCGTCCGGACGCACCTGGAGTGGGACGACGAGGCCGGGGTGTTCACGGTGGCGGCGGCCCAGGGTGCGCTTGAGGTGGTGCCCGAGTTCCGATCGTGGACGCTGATTCTGCACGGCATCGGGGCTGCCGAGGTCGATCACGGTCGGGCCACCCCTGAGGGCGGACGGCTGCGGGTCGACCTGGGTGCGGTGGAGACCGCGGTGGGTGCCGCCGTGCGGCTGCGGGAGCGCATGGCACCGTCGCCGAGCCTGCGCGAGCGGCTGTTCGCGCTGCTGCATGACGCGCAGTGCGAGTACCTGACCAAGGAGCGCTCCTGGGGCGCCATCAATGCCCCGGGCGACACTATGGCGGTGCTGCGCCGGCTGGACGGGCTGCAACTGCCCGACCCGCTGCGCGCGGCGCTGTACGAGTTGCTGCTGGCCCAGCAGCCGCTCGACTGACCACCAGGCTTGACCGAACCATCGTTCGGGGGGGCCCACGTGCGGAGGGCCAACGTGCGGGGCCCACGTGCGGGGGTCAACGTGCGGGGGGACCCACGTGCGGGGGGCAACGTTCGGGGGCCACAGAGCCGGGGAACCAACCTGCGGGTCGACCACCGGCCGGGCCTCGGGCCTGCCAGCCCATCGACCCCTCAGCGTCCGAAGCGACGCTCCCGCTGGGCGTAGGAGCGCAGGGCACGAATGAAGTCGACCTTGCGAAAGTCGGGCCACAGGGCCTCGTGAAAGTAGAACTCGCTGTGCGCCGACTGCCAGATCAGAAAGCCCGAGAGCCGCTGCTCGCCCGAGGTGCGAATGACCAGGTCCGGGTCGGGCTGACCGGCGGTGTACAGGTGCGAGGCGATCTGATCGATCTCGATCGTCTTTGCCAGTTCGTCCAGGCTGGTGCCCTTGGCGGCCTCGGCGGCCAGCAGTGAGCGAAACGCGTCACGCAACTCGTGCCGTCCGCCGTAGCTGATCGCCACGTTCACGTGCATGCCGGTGCGGCCCTCGGTGGACGCCGACGCCTCACGCAACCGCGCCGCCATGGGCTCGGGCAGCAGGTCGAGGTCGCCGACGATCTGCACCCGCCAAGGCCCGTCGGACGCGAGCTCGACCACCAGGTCTTCGATCACCTGCAGCAGCGGGGCGAACTCGTGATCGCCCGAGCGGTCGAGGTTGTCTGTCGACAGCACCCACACGGTGACGGTCGGAATGCCCACCTCATCGCACCAGCTGACGAACTCTTTGAGCTTGTCGGCGCCGGCGTCGTAACCGATCGCGACCGGCTCGTCGGGTGCGTGGCGGCGCGCCCACCGGCGATTGCCGTCGGCCATCACCGCGACATGCCGCGGCAACCGCGCAGTATCGAGGTCGGCGAGCAGCCGCTTCTCATACGCGTGGTAGGCCAACCCGGTCGGATCGAGCGCGGTGAGCACGCGGGCAACGCGAGTGACCCACTCCATGCCCGCAACCCTACCGTTGCGGGCCCGGACGCTGGGGGGTCCGGACGCTGCGGGCCCGGACGCTGCGGGCCCGGACGCTGGTCAGCGGGGCGCCAGGTTGCGCAGCGGTTCGCCCGACAGCAGGCGATGCAGATTGTCGGTAATGAACTCACGCGTGTGCAGGGGACGTCCGCCGGCGTTGTGCGGGGTGATGATCACGTGCGGTGCGTCCCACAGCGGCGAGTCGGCGGGCAGCGGTTCGGTCTGGAACACGTCCAGCCCGGCCCCGCCCAGGGTTCCCTCGTGCAGGGCGGCGGCCAGCGCGGTCTCGTCGATGGCGTTGCCGCGTCCGACGTTGATCACCCACGCGTAGTGCGGCAGCAGAGCCAGCCGCCGGGCGTCCAATACGTTGTCGGTCTCGGGGCTCTTGGGCAGCACCAGCACCAGCACGTCGGTCTGCGTCAACACCTCGTCCACGTCAGCCGTGGCGCGCACCGGAAAACCGGCCCGCTCCCCTGCGCTGCGTGCGATGCCGGTCACGGACGCACCGCAGGCGGCGAACCGGGCGGCGACGGTTTGTCCGATCGATCCGAAGCCCCAGATCGTCACCCGGGCGCCGATCAGCGTGGTGAGGGTGACCCCGTCGTGCAGCGGACGGAACCCGCTCAGCTCCTCCGCCCAACGGTGCTGTGCCTGCGCGGCCAGGCTTTCCGGAATCTGGCGCAGGCCGGCCAGCGCCAGCCCCAGGGTGTGCTCGGCGACCGTCTCGTCGTGGAAACCGCGTCCGGTGGTGACCTGCACGCGCGCCGGAAAACCCGCAGCCAGCACGGGATCGGGCCCGGCGGTCAGGGTCTGGATCCAGCGCAGGTTCGGGGCACCCACGAGCTGGTCGATGATCGGGGAGGCGAAACCCCACACCACAGCGGCGTCGGCGGCCAGGTGCTCGTCGGTCAGGTTCTGCTCGGGGTCGTAGGCGAGCACATCGACGCCGTCGATCGGGTCGAGGGTGAAGGGGGCATCGGTCGGAACGATCAGTAACATGATCCCAGCTTTTCATCTCGGGACGGCTGCTTCACCCACGCAGTGAGGATCCACCGATCTGCTGCCGGCTGCGCGAACCCCGATCCGGGCGCGATGTCTCGGCCACGCCGACCGAAGGCGGCGCTACCAGCACGGTCTCGGCACGCTCGACCCGCGGGCGTTCGTATCTCAGCGCAGCGTGATCATCGCGATCGCGACGTAGTGGCAGCTCGCCGCCACGATGGTGCAGGCGTGAAAGATCTCGTGGTAGCCGAAATACCGCGGGGACGGGTCGGGCCACTTCAGTGCGTAGACCACCGCACCTGCGCTGTAGATCAGGCCGCCGAGCGCGATCAGCACGAAGACCGGCGTGCTGGCGTTCGTCCAGAACTCACCGATCCAGCCGAGCGCGGCCCAGCCCATCAGCAGGTAGAG
>RRZU010153163.1_pt1 | contig 17649 bp, 16 predicted proteins | sample 2165561 | NCBI WGS metagenome assembly RRZU01 (sample SAMN10456909, study PRJNA506462) | wastewater metagenome | isolation source: wastewater sludge | place: USA: Moscow, Idaho | reverse complement strand
GAAACGAACCCAAAATAAATGGACTAAAGCCATGTAAAGCCTTATCTATAAAAAAATAAGTTGATCCCCAAACGACATAAACCACAAAATAGGCTGCTATAATTAGCCACTTACTTGGTTGATTCCCTTTCATTCAATCTCTATTTTAATTCGTTGGTATAACGATATTTTGTTCTTCTTTTATTGTTTGTAAAACGATCGTTGTACGTGTAGAAGTAATTCCTCCAATTTTGCTCAAATGCTTGCGCATTAATTCTACCAGACCTTCGTTGTCCGAAGTTCTTACTTTGATTAAATAACCATCGTCTCCAGCGATATCGTGTACTTCTAATACTTCAGGAATTTCAGCTAATTGCTTACCTACAGTTTCATCACCAATAATATCAACTGTTTTAATAAACATATACGAAAGCAATTTCTGTCCCACTGCCACAGGATTAATTTTTGCGTGATAAGCCAAAATAACTTTCTTATTTTCAAGCTTTTTCACACGTTCTAAAATTCCAGAGGGTGCCATACCTAATTCTCTTGCGATATCTGCATTGTTAATACGTGCATTATCTTGCATTAATCGCATGATTTTCAAATCAGTAGCATCTAAATTAAATTCTAACTTTTCCATTTCGAGTGCAAAATTAAGACTATTTTGAATAATATTCACTAAATATATCAAAAAATGTACGTTATTCTTGATATGATTTTAAACCATAAATTATATTCGGTATTTTAATCCAAAATATAAATATGGAAATAAAAAAAGCTGCCCATAAAATGGACAGCTTATATTATCAAAAAACTTTGGTCAGAGAATTAGTTTCCTCCTTCTTCCATTTTCTTTTTCAATTCTGCTAATGAATCGATATCTCCTAAAGTAGAAGTTTCGATTGTGTTAGATGAATTGTTGTTGTTATTGTTAGATGATTTCTCAGCTTTAACTTCTTCCTCACGGAAAGTTGCTGTATGAGAAACTACTACACGACGGAATTCTTTGTTGAATTCGATTACTTTGAAAGATGTTTCTTCACCTTTTTTGATACGAGATCCGTCTTCTTTCTCTAATGTACGAGCTGGAGCGAAAGCTTCAACGTCAGCATCTTCGAATTGTACTGTAGCACCTTTGTCAAATACGTCAACTGCTTTACCTGTGTGAACTGTACCTACTGCATATTTAGCTTCGTACTGATCCCATGGGTTTTCAGTTAATTGTTTGTGACCTAAAGATAAACGACGAGCTTCTACGTCTAATTCTAAAACTACTACGTCTAAGATATCATCAACTGCACAGAATTCTGATGGGTGTTTGATTTTCTTAGTCCAAGATAAGTCAGAGATGTAGATTAATCCGTCAACACCTTCTTCTAATTCTACGAATACACCGAAGTTAGTGAAGTTACGAACTTTACCTTTGTGAGTAGAACCTACAGGGTATTTAGTTGTAATATCTGTCCAAGGATCTGGAGTTAATTGTTTGATACCTAAAGACATTTTTCTTTCTTCTCTATCTAAAGTTAAAACTACTGCTTCAACCTCATCACCTACTTTTACGAAATCTTGAGCAGAACGTAAGTGAGTAGACCATGACATTTCAGAAACGTGGATTAAACCTTCTACACCTGGAGCAACCTCAACGAATGCACCGTAGTCAGCTAAAACAACTACTTTTCCTTTAACTTTATCACCAACTTTGATATCAGCATCTAAAGCATCCCATGGGTGAGCCTCTAATTGCTTAATACCTAATTGGATACGAGATTTATCTTCGTCGAAATCTAAGATTACAACGTTGATTTTTTGTCCATCTTCTAAGATTTCAGATGGGTGGTTGATACGAGACCAAGATAAGTCAGTAATGTGGATTAAACCGTCAACACCTCCTAAGTCTACGAATACACCGTAAGATGTGATGTTTTTAACTTCACCTTCTAATACTTGTCCTTTCTCTAATTGAGCAACGATTTCTTTTTTCTGAACTTCGATATCAGCCTCGATTAACGCTTTGTGAGAAACAACTACGTTTTTGAATTCTGGGTTGATTTTAACAACTTTGAACTCCATAGTTTTTCCTACGAATTGTTCGTAATCACGGATTGGTTTAACATCGATTTGAGAACCTGGTAAGAAAGCTTCAATTCCGAATACGTCAACGATCATACCACCTTTAGTACGAGCTTTGATGTAACCGTTAACGATTTCTTGAGAATCGTGTGCTTTGTTAACAGCATCCCATGCATTTAATGTACGAGCTTTTTTGTGAGATAAAATTAATTGTCCATTTTTATCTTCACGTTGATCAACCATTACTTCAACGATATCTCCAACTTTCAAGTCTGAGTTGTAACGGAATTCGTTTAATGAAATAACACCTTCTGATTTGAAGTTGATGTCAACGATAGCTTCTTTATCTGTAATACGTACAACTTGTCCTTTGAATACTTCATTCTCATGTAAGTCTTCTAAAGTTGTATCGTACATTTGCTCTAATTCAGCTTTTTCTTTACGATCTTCTTCGTTTAATCCTGATTCGAAAGATTCCCAATCAAATGATTCTGGCGCTACGTTTGCATTAGCAGACGCATCTAATACTGGAGTGTTTAATACAACTTCTTGTACTTCCTCTTGTTTTGTTTCTTTAGACATAATTCTAAAAATTTGTATCTCAATCTATTTTATTTCGGAATCTTCAAATGCAAATAAATGACCGAGAGATGTTTAACTTAATAATTAATCGCTTGATTCCTAAACCATTTTAGCGAGTGCAAAGTTAAACAATAATATTTAATATTTAAGAATAATTTTAGCTTCAACTCTAAGAAATTTAAGATTTTATAAACAAACTTCAGTCATCTTTATTTGTAACTTGTAATCGAATCTCAATTTTATGGATAGTTTAAAGAAAATAAAACGATTTTCTAAAATCGTAAGCGTACTTTCTAAATACGGTTTTGAAGAAATCCTTTCTCGCGGAAATGATTTGTTTCATTCTGATCACAATACCGAATTTTTCAACCAATCATTCAATCAGCGTTTCCGAATGGCTTTGGAAGAACTTGGCCCTACTTATATAAAATTTGGACAATTATTAAGCAATCGAAAAGATTTGGTTCCAGAAGCATTGATTCTTGAACTAAAAAAATTGCAGGACGATGTACCGCCAGAAGACATTGACATCAAACAAAAAATAAAAGATGAATTTGGAATTGAGCCTGACGAGCACTTTCTTAATATAGAAGAACAACCTTTTGCGGCAGCGAGTATTTCGCAAGTTTATCGCGCAACTTTACTAAATGGCGAAAAAGTTGTTTTCAAAGTAAAACGATCTAATATTCAGAAAATAATTGAGTCCGATTTAGCTTTGATTCGAGATATTGTTCATTTTTTGGAAAAAAAATATGAGAAACTTCAAAAATTATTTATTTCTGAAATCGAAAAATCATTTGAGAACTCAATTCTAAAAGAACTTTCGTTAACCAATGAATTTCAAAACATTGAACGTTTCAGAAAAAATTTCGAGAATAGTAAAGATGTATATGTACCAAAAACGTACGAAGATTATTCGAACAATAATTTTCTTTGCATGGAGTTCATCGAAGGTTTTAAAGTAAACGATGTTGAGCAATTAGAAGCTTTGGGACTTGATCCTAAAAAAATCGTACAGAAAGGTTTTGATATTTATTTGAAACAATTGCTTGATGATGGATTTTTTCATGCAGATCCACATCCAGGAAATATTTTTATCTTAAAAGATGGTCGAATCGCTTTTATTGATTTTGGTTCGATGGGAATTTTAGCTATTAACGAAAAAGAAGCGTTAGAAAACGTTGTGATTGATTTTGGTTTAAAAAATCCGAAACGTATTGTTCGTTCGCTCAAAAAAATGGCGGTGAAACATTATATTGAAAATGAAAAACAATTAGAACGCGATATTGCTGATATTTTTGATTATCTTGAATACAACACTGTTGATACAATAGAAGTACAAATTATCATCAAAAAATTTAATCATATTCTACAACGTAATCATGTTTTATTACCCGAATATGTTTACATTTTACTACGTGGAATTGCACTTATAGAAGGAATTGGACAACAACTACATGCTGATCTTAATGTGCAACGCTCGATGCGTCCTTATGCAATTAAATTAGCTCGCCAAAAATTTCATCCAAAACATCTGAGCAAAAAAGCGATTGATAATCTGAAAGATATTCAAGATTTAATTAACGATTTGCCAGAAGACACACTGAAGTTAATTGAGAAAGTAAACAATGATAAATTAGCTCTCAATTTTAAAATTCACGAAATTGATAACATCGAAAAGTTAATAAAAGATAGTGTCAATAAGATTGTACTTGCTTTATTAACCTTAACATTTGGTATTGGTGCAAGTATGCTTGCAAATACAAATGTTCGCCCAATGATTTTGGATATGCCTCTGCTTTCTTGGGTTGGCTACTTACTTTCTGTATTTACAGCAAGCTGTATTATACTTTTAGTATTCAGAAAAAAGTAACTCTAAGTTTATAAAAATAAAATAGCCACCTCAATGAGGTGGCTATTTTTATTGTAAGCTATTTAAAGAATTATTTTTTCTTTTTTGTAGCTGGTTTTACAACTTTAGTTTCAACTACTGTTGCAGTTTTAGGTAAAACTTCAACACGTCTGTTTCTTTGGTAACATTCTTCTGTTTCCTCAGTACATAATAATTGAGACTCTCCTAATCCACGAGCAGTTAAACGGTTTGTATCAACTCCACCTCTTTCTCCTAAAACTTTAACTAATGCTTTAGCACGTTTTAAAGATAATGTTTTGTTGTATGCATCTTTACCTCTTTGATCAGCGTGACCATCGATGTAGAAGCTTTTTGATTTAAAATCATCAGAATTTAAAATTTGAGCTGCAACCTTAACATCTTCGTAAGAAGAAGGAACGATTTTATCAGAGTTGTATTCGAATAAAATGTTAGATAAACGTTTTGCTACGTGAACCTCAGACCATGGACAACCATTGTTTTCTTTTGGTCCTTTTTGTGTTGGACAAGCATCATCTTTATCTGGAATACCATCTCCGTCTGTATCAGGGCAACCTTGGAATTCTGGTAAACCTGCTTCGTTTGGACATGCATCATCTTTATCTAAGATTCCGTCATTATCTGTATCTGGCCAAGGACATCCGTTGTTTTCAACTGGACCTGCAACCTCTGGACAAGCGTCATCTTTATCAGCAACTCCGTCACCATCTGTGTCAGGACAACCTTGGAATTCAGCTAAACCTGGTTCGTTTGGACAAGCGTCATCTTTATCAAAGATTCCGTCACCATCTGTATCAGGACAACCGTTTGTAGCAGGATCACCTGTAGCGATACCTGGAGTATCTGGACATGCATCTTCGTCATCAGCAATACCATCATTATCTCTATCTTGTTTTCCGAAACGGAAAGTAACTCCTACTGTGTGTTGGAAGAAGTCAAAATAGTTGTTTCCTCCGTAAGCTGGTAACCAGTTGTAATCAGAAGCAACGTTTAAACCGAAGTTTTTAGTTAACCAAAAGTTAATACCTCCTCCTAAAGAAGCTACAAAATGGTTTTTCTCTAAGTTTTCAACTTCAGTTAATTGGTAAGTGTATTGTCCTTCACCAAATCCTCTATAAGCAGTTAAAGGAAATTGTAACCCTGTGTAATCGTATCTGTGGTAACCTGCACCAACACGCACGTAAGGATCAAACCAAGAATCTTCGTTTAAGATATAACCATTAGCTAATTTATAGCGTAAACCTAAACCAGCGTTGATGAATAATTCATCTTTAACACGTAATCTTACGTTGTCAACTTCTCCTACAGAAGCAGTTAAATCAACATCAAAAGATCTGTTTAAGTTACGGATGATAGATAATTTAGATAAAGGAGGAACGATGTCCCAATTATCTGTTTTGAAATACTGGTTGAATGGACCAACGATCGAGTTGTGGTCAACCGCGTGAGCACCAACTGTAATTGCCCAAGGATTCTTAGAATTTTGAGCATCTACAAAAGAGTTACCCGCTAGGAATAACACTACTGCAGACAATAATAGATTAAACTTTTTCATTATCAAATATTTAGCGTTTTAAATATATTAAATTTTAATAAATTTTATACAATAATAAGACAAATTTAAGAATTCTTTATCATTCTATCCAAATCTCTTTTCAAATCTTTTCCTTTTATTGTATTTCTTTTGTCAAAAAGTTTTTTCCCTTTTGCCAAATAAATTCTCAATTTAGCCAACCCTTTGTTGTTTATATAAAGCGTTGTAGCGACAATTGTTAATCCTGTTTCTTTTGTTTTTCTTTCTAATTTTCTTAGTTCAGATTTTTGTAACAAAAGTTTTCGGTCGCGTCTTGTTTTATGATTAAAGTAAGTTCCCCAATCATATTCGTCAATAAACATATTAACAATATAGAGTTCTCCATTCTTCATTTGGCAAAAACTTTCGGTAATCGAGGCTTTTCCCATTCGAATAGATTTTATTTCAGTCCCAAATAATTGGATGCCGGCATCGTACGAATCCATTAATTCGTATTCAAACCTTGCACGTTTATTCTTAATCGTAACTTCTTTTTGCACTTTATTTTATTCCAATTAAAATTTGTAACTTTGCCGGAAGGTCAAACAAACATCATACCAAAAATTATGTTAAATGTTTCTAATTTATCGCTTCAATTCGGCAAGCGTGTACTTTTCGACGAAGTTAATATAAAATTTACAAATGGCAACTGTTACGGGATAATTGGTGCCAATGGAGCAGGAAAATCTACTTTCTTAAAAATATTATCAGGTGAAATCGATCCAACTTCTGGACAAGTTAGTTTAGAAAAAGGAAAACGTATGTCTGTCTTAGAACAGAATCACTTTAAATATGACGAATACACAGTATTGGATACTGTATTACGTGGAAATAAAGTATTATACGATATTAAAGAACGTATGGATGCTTTATATGCTAAAGAAGATTTTTCTGAAGAAGATGGTATCAAAGCTGGAGAATTAGGTGTCGTTTATGAAGAAATGAACGGATGGAATGCAGAATCTGATGCAGCTACATTATTATCTAATGTAGGAATTGAATCGGATATGCATTATACGTTAATGGGAGATTTAGATAATAAAGCAAAAGTTCGTATTTTGATTGCGCAAGCTTTATTTGGAAATCCAGACGTGTTAATCTTAGATGAGCCTACCAATGAATTGGATGTTAATACAATTCAATGGTTAGAGGATTTCTTAGGTAATTTCGAGAATACTGTAATCGTTGTATCGCACGACCGTCACTTTTTAGACGCGGTTTGTACGCATATTTGTGATTTAGATTTCTCTAAATTAAACCTATATTCGGGTAACTACACATTCTGGTACGAATCTTCTCAGTTAGCTGCAAAACAACGTGCACAACAAAACAAAAAAGCAGAGGAAAAGAAAAAGGAATTACAAGATTTCATTGCTCGTTTCTCTTCTAACGTTGCTAAAGCAAAACAAACGACTTCTCGTAAAAAAATGATCGAGAAATTAAATATCGAAGATATCAAACCTTCTTCTCGTCGATATCCAGCACTTATCTGGGAACAATCGCGTGAGGCTGGTGATCAAATCTTAGAAGTAAACAATTTATCTGCTTCTGTAGATGGAGAAGTTTTATTTAAAGATGCGAACATCAACTTGAAAAAAGGTGATAAAATTGGTATTTTCTCTCGCAACTCGAAAGCGGTTTCTCAATTTTTTGAAATTCTTTCAGGAAAAGCTCAGCCAGATTCTGGAGATTTTACTTGGGGAATTACAACAACGCAAGCGTATTTACCTTTAGATAATACAGATTTCTTCAAAGAAGATATCAACTTGGTTGATTGGTTACGTCAGTATACAGAATCAGACGATGAGCGTCACGAAGAATTTATGCGTGGTTTCTTAGGAAAAATGTTATTCTCAGGAGACGAAGCACTTAAAAAATCTTCTGTTTTATCAGGAGGTGAAAAAATGCGTTGTATGTTCTCTCGTATGATGTTATTACGCGCAAACGTATTATTGTTAGACGAACCAACAGGTCACTTAGACTTAGAATCGATTACAGCATTAAATAACTCTTTGGTTAATTTCAAAGGAACAATTTTAATGGGTTCTCATGACCACGAATTGATTCAAACAACTTGTAACCGTATTATCGAGTTAACTCCAAACGGAATCATCGATCGTTATATGACGTATGATGAATTCTTAGATGATCCAAAAGTAAAAGAATTAAAAGCAAAATATTACGCTTAATAATTTCTTTCACAATATTTCTAAAAATCCAGAAGGTTCTACTTTCTGGATTTTTTTGTTCATAAATTATTTTATCTTTGAGTTAGAATTTTTCGCATGATTCAACTTCCTACAATATTACTTTATCTCATTATTGCATTGATTATTTTTCTAATCATTATGATTACATATTTAATCCATTCATTAAAATCTGAGAAAAAAATAAGTCAAGAACAAACGCAACGTTTAGACAATTTATCTACAAAAGTTGATGAGTTAAAATTAGAATCTTACGAAGCAAAACTGAATCCTCATTTATTCAAAAATATACTTAATTCTATTCAATCAAATGCGTATCAAACCTATTATACGATTGATAAATTGGCAAATGTGTTGGATTATATTCTGTACGAAAGCAAAGACAATTTTGTGACGATAAAAGATGAAATAGATTTCACTAAAAACTTTATTGAAATTAATAAAGTAAAAGTTTCGCCTTTGTTTGATTTTCAAGTTAAAACGAAAATTGATGAAACTTCACCTTACTATCAAGAAAAAATTATTTTACCTTTATTAAGTATTGATTTTATTGAAAATGCTTTCAAACATACCGATTTTCAACAAGCCAATTCATTTATAAAAATTTTGCTTGAACTGAATAATAAATCATTTCAAATTCAGGTAATGAATAAAATTTCACCAAAAAATAGTTTAAAAAAAGAAACTGGCGGACATGGAAGTCAATCATTAGAACATCGCCTAAAAATGGTTTACGGCGACGATTTTTCACTTTCTAAAACTATTGAACAAGATATTTTTGTAGCCAACTTAAAAATAAATCTACATGAGTTTTACACTAAAATGCATACTAATTGATGACGAAATTCTTGGGTTAAAGTACCTAAAAATGTTATGTGAACAAATGGAGGACATAGAAGTTGTGAAAGCTTATGTTGATCCTGAATTATTCATTAACGAAATTGAAAACTTAGATTTTGACTTTTGTATTTTGGACATCGAAATGCCTAAAATAAATGGTTTACAAATCGCTAATTTATTAAAAGAAAAACCGTTTATTTTTTCTACTGCTTATAAGGAATATGCTGTTGATGCTTTTGATTTAGATGCGACAGATTATATTCAAAAACCAATCAAAAAAGAGCGTTTACAACAAGCTGTTGACAAAGTAAAAAAGCGTTTGCAAAATAGTTTTTCGACACCAAATAATTTTGTGCAATTAAATTCGGATAAAGGAAAAATTTTGTTGCAGTTTAATCAGATTTTATACATTACAACTTCTACCGTTGACAGTCGTGATAAAGTGGTTTATTATCAAGATTTATCATTCTTGATTTTGAAAAATATCACTCTTGATGCATTGTCAGAAATGTTACCCGAAAAAGATTTTGTCCGCATCAATAAACGAGAAATAATCAGCTTACATCACATCAAATATTTCCACTCAGACAATGTTACTTTAGACATTTTATCGAAAGAGAATAAAGAAATCAATTTGGTATTAAGCGAAGTTTACAAAGCTAATTTTATTGCTCAAATTTCAATTTGATTACAAAAAAAATCCATTTCATTACATTTTACTCGAGTTTAAAAAATATTGATATTTTTCTGTAAATTAATTTCTGACTTTTGTTGAAAATTAACGCCATGAAAAAATCGACAAGAAATTCAATTTTTTATATCGTAACCATTCTACTTTGTTCAATCATGATGTATTTTATTGTGATAAGAGCAGAAGAAATGGAAGCTGGAAAACATGTTGTTCACGCTGCAAACGGAAGCAATTACTTCAATGACTTTATCAACAGTATAACACATAATATTGGACATCCGCTTGCTATTTTATTAGCACAAATTGTGACCATTATTTTTACCGCAAGAGTTTTTGGATGGATTTTTAATAAAATTGGACAACCAACTGTAATTGGAGAAATTATTGCAGGTATTTTCCTTGGTCCTTCTTTTATTGGCATGCATTTCCCAGAATTTTTTGGCGATCTTTTTCCAAAAGAATCGTTAGGAAACTTAGAATTTATCAGTCAAATCGGTTTGATTCTATTCATGTATGTTATCGGAATGGAATTAGACCTGAAAGTGCTAAAGAAAAATGCACAAGACGCGATTGTTATTAGCCACGCAAGTATCATTATTCCATTTACACTTGGTTTAGCTTTAGCTGGATTAATTTACATGGAATTCGCGCCAGAAGGAATTAATTTTCTATCATTCGCCCTGTTTATCGGAATTTCGATGAGTATTACAGCCTTTCCGGTTTTGGCACGAATTGTACAAGAACGCGGAATTAGCAAAACACGTTTAGGTTCTATTGTAATTACTTGTGCTGCTGCCGACGATATCACAGCTTGGTGTTTATTAGCTGCGGTTATCGCCATTGTAAAAGCTGGTTCATTCATCAGTTCTATCTATGTGATTTTACTGGCAATTGTTTACGTTATCGCAATGGTTCGTTTCGTTCGCCCTTTTCTAAAGCGCATTGCAGACGTACATTCGAGCAAAACAACGCTTACAAAACCTATTATTGGAATCTTTTTCTTGGTGCTAATTATTTCTTCTTATTTAAGTGAAATCATTGGAATTCATGCGCTATTTGGTGCTTTTTTAGCTGGAACAATTATGCCAGATAATCTTAAATTCAGAAACTTATTCATCGAAAAAATAGAAGATGTTTCATTGGTTTTATTACTTCCTTTATTCTTCGTTTTCACAGGTTTAAGAACACAAATTGGATTATTAGATACGCCACATTTATGGCAAACAGCAGGATTGATTATTTTGGTAGCTGTAACTGGAAAATTTGTAGGAAGTGCAGTCGCCGCTAAATTTGTTGGACAAAACTGGAAAGATAGTTTGACCATCGGTGCTTTGATGAATACACGAGGTTTGATGGAATTAGTCGTGTTAAACATTGGATATGATTTAGGAGTTTTAACACCAGAAGTTTTCGCTATGATGGTGATAATGGCTTTGGTCACAACTTTTATGACAGGTCCAGCTTTGGATTTAATCAATTGGATTTTCCGCAAACAAAAAACAGAAAATGAACTTTCTGAAATTAGTCAAAGTCAGAAATATAAAATTTTAATTGATTTTCAAACACCCGAAAAAGGTGCTGAATTATTGCGAATAGCTAATAGCTTTATCAAAAAACAAGACGAAAATTCACTTGTTTCTGCAATTCATGTGATGAAAAGTAGCGAAGTGCAACATTTCAATCTTGAGGATAGAGAAGCAGAAATTTTCGAACCGATTATTGAGGTTTCCGAAGAGTTGCATCAAGATGTAACAACCATGTTCAAAGTGTCTACAGATATGGTTTTCGACACCGTTGATGTTGCGCAAAAAGGTGATTACGATTTGATGTTAATGGGTGTAAGAAATTCTATTTATTCAGGTTCGTTGTTAGGAAATATTTTAGGATTTACAACTAAAATTATTGATCCAGATATTTTAATTGGTCAAGTTACTGGAAAAGAAAACATGTTTGATCATTCAATTTTCAATGAAAGAACGAAACAATTATTGAACAAATCAACCGTTCCTGTTGGAATTGTTTTGGACAAAAATTTCACAAAAGCAGAAAAAGTTTTTCTTCCACTTTTCGGGAATAAAGATGCCGATTTACTGAAATATGCACAACGTTTAATCTCGAATAGCGAATCTCAAATTATTATTGTAGACGTGAGCGGTTACACAAAACGTCATTCAGAAGTAAAAGAAATTATTCGTAGTATCGAAAATATTGCTCCAAATCATATTAGTCTTTCGTACAAACAACAACTGGATAAAGAGTTTTTGGATGAAATGGATTTGATGATGATTAGTATGGAAAGTTGGAAAAACCTTATCGAAACAAAAAGCATTTGGATTTCCAATGTTCCAACAACTTTGATTATTTCGGAGTAGAATATATATTTGTTGAAAATTTAACTAAACATGAAAAAAATAGTTATCATTTTCTTTATAATTATATCATCAAATTTAATTGCACAAAAAACTGAAGCATATAATAGTTTTATTAAAGAATTAAAAAAGGATTCTAAAATCGATAAGAATGATAAAACTGTTTACAATCTTCTCAACAACTTTTATGACGAGATGCTACAATCTGACGCAGGTGGTATAAAGCCTGAAACACTTAAGAAAATTACCGATTTTTATGCGAATAAAGATTCAAAGAACAAACAAATTTTGGATATGTTTATAGCATATCAAAATAATATAAGTGATGCTGTTGCTAATGGAAGTATACCTGATTCAAAATTTCAATTAGAGTTAATAAATGATTTACAAGAAGAAATTAAAAACACCTATAGTGACATTCCTGTTATTGTATTAATTTATAATATTGAAGCTTTAAGCTTAGATAACCAATCAAAAGAATCTGCAAATTTAATTGAATCAAGTCTTAAAAGTTTTCCAAATTCTATACCTTTAAAAGTCTATAAATACTTATCATCAAAAGATGAGAAAATAAAAAATGACTTAGTTAAAAATCATTCTGAGCATTGGATGGTTCAACAATTTGGGATAAAATAAAATACAACAAAAAAAATCCAGCTGAAAAGCTGGATTTTTTGTTATTATAAATTTCTAAAACTGATTAAACATCAATTTTTGCATAGTGTGCATTTTTCTCGATAAACTCACGACGAGGCGGTACATCATCACCCATCAACATAGAGAACACGCGATCTGCTTCTGTCGCATTGTCAATCGTTACTTTACGCAACGTTCTGTGCTCTGGATTAAGTGTTGTATCCCATAATTGCTCCGCGTTCATTTCCCCAAGACCTTTGTATCGTTGAATTGTAACTCCTTTACCAGAACCATCTGTAGAGAATTCTGCAGTTAAACGTTCACGATCTTTTTCGTCCCAAGCATATTCTGCTTTCGCACCTTTTTTGATTAAATATAAAGGTGGCGTTGCAATGTAAATATGCCCTTGCTCAATCAATTCTTTCATGTAACGAAAGAAGAATGTCAAAATTAATGTCGCGATGTGAGAACCGTCTACATCGGCATCGGTCATAATTACAACCTTGTGATAACGTAATTTTGAGATATTAAGTGCTTTCGAATCCTCTTCGGTTCCGATTGTTACACCTAAAGCTGTATAGATATTTTTAATCTCTTCGTTATCCAAAACTTTATGTGCCATCGCTTTTTCAACATTCAAAATTTTACCACGTAAAGGTAAAATAGCTTGAAAATGACGATCACGACCTTGTTTTGCCGTTCCTCCGGCAGAATCTCCCTCGACTAAGAATAACTCAGACTCTTCTGGTTTACGAGAAGAACAATCTGCTAATTTACCTGGTAATCCACTTCCACCCATTGGGTTTTTGCGTTGTACCATTTCACGAGCTTTCTTCGCTGCCTGACGAGCTTTTGCTGCTAAAATTACTTTATCAACAATTATTTTCGCTTCGTTTGGATTTTCTTCTAAGAAATTCGTTAACATTTCTGCTACGATTTTATCAACCGCAGGAGAAACTTCAGAATTTCCTAATTTCGTTTTTGTTTGACCTTCAAACTGAGGCTCCATTACTTTTACCGAAATAACTGCTGTTAATCCTTCGCGGAAGTCATCCCCTACAATCTCTACTTTTTCTTTTGCAAGATTAAAGTTTTCTTCTGCATATTTCTTTAAAGTACGCGTTAATGCACGACGAAATCCAGATAAATGTGTTCCACCTTCGTGTGTATTAATGTTATTTACATAAGAGTGTACATTCTCTGTATACGAAGTATTGTATCGCATTGCAACCTCAACTGGAATACCATCACGCTCACCTTCCATGAAGATAACTTTGTCCATGATAGATTCGCGGCTACCGTCAATAAACTCAACAAATTCTTTTAATCCTTCTTCAGAATGAAAAGTTTCTGTTACAGGATTTCCTTCAGCATCTTTTTCGCGTTCGTCAACCAATACAATATTGATTCCTTTGTTTAAGAATGCTAACTCGCGCAAACGATTTGCTAAAGTAGAATAGTTAAATGTTTGTACTTCTTGAAAAATTGTATCATCTGGTGTAAAAGTAACTGTTGTACCATTTTTATCTGTTGTACCAACTTCTTTTACATCATACAAAGGTTTTCCTTTCGAATACTCTTGAATATATTGTTTACCGTTTTTGAAAACTTCTGCCGATAAATGGTTAGAAAGTGCATTAACACACGAAACTCCAACACCATGCAAACCTCCAGAAACTTTGTACGTATCTTTATCAAACTTACCTCCTGCACCAATTTTCGTCATTACAACTTCTAATGCAGATTTTCCTTCTTTTTTATGTAAGTCGACAGGAATACCACGTCCGTTGTCTTCGACACGAATCGAGTTTCCTTCTAAAATTGTTACTTTGATTATATCACAGTATCCTGCTAAAGCTTCATCAATAGAGTTATCAACAACCTCGTAAACTAAGTGGTGTAATCCTCTAACTCCGACGTCACCAATGTACATCGATGGACGAAGACGAACGTGCTCCATTCCTTCTAACGCTTGGATATTATCCGCCGTATATGTGTTATTACTCATAATATGTCTCTAACTTTTTAAAACAAACAAATATAGTGAATTTTAGCGAGAAAACCTCTTAAAAAGAACTTAAAGTATTGGATAAAATAACGTTTTAAAGTACATTTTGGACTTAAAATTCAATAATTAATAAAATAAAAAACTGAAATTAATTCTGGATTAATTTCAGTTCACTATACAGCCTATTTATAGGTATTTATATATCTTTCTTTTCTAAATAAACGACTTTTTTTGTCTCGAAAAATTCTTCGTCAAAAAAGTTTTGAATATCAAATAAAACCGCATTCGGAAAATCAGCTAATTCCTCAGTCAAATCTCCTCCTTTTAGGTATAACAAACCGTTTGGAAAAGGATTAATCGTTTCTTTTTTGAATTTTCCACGAATCCATTCCGCAAATCTTGGCATTGCTGTTACCGCACGAGAAACAACGAAATCGTATTTATCAGTTAATTCTTCGGCACGCTTTTGCTCCGCTTTTACATTCGTCAAACCTAAACCACCAGCAACGCCTTTTACAACCTTGATTTTTTTCCCAATAGAATCTACCAAATGAAACTGCACATTCGGAAATAAAATTGCCAACGGAATTCCTGGTAAACCGCCACCAGTTCCTACATCCAAAACAGAAGAACCATCTGCAAACTCCATTACTTTTGCAATCGCTAACGAATGTAAAATATGGTTGGTATAAATTTCATCAATATCTTTTCGAGAAACAACGTTGATTTGGTCATTCCACTCTTTGTACAAATCACCAACTTTTGAGAATTGCTCGATTTGTTTTTCCGTTAAATCTGGGAAATATTTTAAAATAAGTTCAATCATAATTTATATAATTTCTGAAACGCGAGAACAAACGTAATCTAACAATTTTGTGTCGTCTTCTGTAAACGGATTAATTTTGTGAGAATCGATATCAATTTGACCAATATTTTCTCCATTTTTGAAGATTGGAACAACGATTTCTGCTTTCGTTTCGATAGAACAAGCCAAATAATTATCTTGTGCATAAACGTCTGGCACAACAAAAGTTTCGTTAGATTCTGCAACTTGCCCACAAATTCCTTTACCATAAGGAATAATTGTATGATCGGTCGCTGCACCAACATAAGGTCCAAGTTTTAGCTCGTTTTTATCTCCATTCTTGAAATAAAATCCAACCCAATTGTAATAATCAACTTCATCACTTAACAATTGACATATTTTTTGCAATTTATCTTCTGATGAAATTGTGCTATCAACAATTACATCGATACGTTTATTTAATTCTTGCATTCGTTTAAAAATCTAAAAGCAAATTTATTGATTAATCTCAACTTTATCAAAAGTTACTGTTTTTGATTTATATTTGTTTGATATAAACCAACTAATGAAAGAATTTAAACCATTATTGTTATTCCTTGCACGATTTTTAGGAACGTACATTATTTTAAGTTTAGTTTATAAATTGTATTTGGATCAATATTTACCACACAATAACCCTGATCCGTTTACAAAATTAACATCTGATGTTACAGCTTTTGGATTAGAAAAATTTGGTTTTACTTCGTTTTCTAATATTGCAGAAAATCATCCATGGATGCGTTTGGTTCTTGATGGACAAGTGGCTTCTATTGTGAATGAAGGTTGTAATGCAATTTCGATTCTGATTATTTTTGTTTCGTTTATCGTTGCATTCTATACAAATTTCAAGCAAACATTATTGTTTATTTTATCTGGTTTAGCAATTCTTTTTGTGATGAATATTTCGAGAATTATGTTGCTAAATTATATTTTTAGATACCACAACGAATACGGAAAAATGGCGCACGATTACTTATTTCCAGCAATTATTTATGGATCAATTGTAATTCTTTGGATTGTTTGGATCAAGTTTTTTGTCACAAAATACAATAAGCAAAATGCCAAATAAATATTTACGTTACGCAATTGCAGTTTTACTTGTTTTTGGATTGATATTAGTCCGAAAATTTGAAGATGTTTTATTTTATGATCCTTTCTTGCAATACTTTCATTTTGTTGGCCATTCAAAATTCCCTGAAATTGATTTACCAAAACTCAACGCAAGTATTATGGTTCGTTATCTTATCAATACATTATTAACTGTATTAATTGTTTGGTTTATTTTCTGGAAAAAAAGTTATGTTAGATTCTCTATCATTATTCTGATTGTAGGTTTAATTGTTCTTTTACCAATTTATAATTATTTGATTTCGACACAATTTTCGTCAGGCGAAATGGTTTTCTTTTATGTGAGAAGATTCCTTATTCAGCCCATGTTTTTATTGATTTTAGTTCCTTGTTTTTATTACCAAGAAATACAACATAAAAAAACGGTCGGAAATTAATTTCCGACCGTTTATATTTTATCTAATTTATATTTTACAATAAACCTGATTCTTCTTTTTCTTTTTGTGCATCTAATTTAGCTTGCTCTTTTGCAGCTGCTTCTTGTGCTTTTTGTTCTGCAACTTTACGTTTTTCTTCGTTTGCAATTTGTGCATTTGCTTTGTTCACAGATTTGTACTTATAAAGCCATCCTAAAAATCCTCCCAAAATAAATCCGATTCCAGCACCTCCGGTAATTCCTACCAAAAATTCTTTATCCGAAAATATTCTCGAAACATCCAAATTCGTAAAATAATACATTGCAACACTAATCGCAATCAACAAAAATCCAATAAAAGTAGAATAGGTCATCGTTATATGTTTTTAAAATAAATCTTGTAACATTCTTTGGCGAACAGCTTCGTACAAAATCGCTCCAGCCGCAACCGAAACATTCAATGAAGCAGT
>RRZU012256784.1_pt1 | contig 17650 bp, 17 predicted proteins | sample 2165561 | NCBI WGS metagenome assembly RRZU01 (sample SAMN10456909, study PRJNA506462) | wastewater metagenome | isolation source: wastewater sludge | place: USA: Moscow, Idaho | reverse complement strand
TGGCCGTTCATTGCGACCAGATGCGGATCCGAACAAAAAATTACCATTGGTAACAGCAGGTGACGTACCTAACCATTTATGGGCTTCACACTTGGCAGACAATCATAATAATGCCCTAAGAAATGCACAGGGAGAAAACGCATGAGCAGCAGTATTAAAGTGATCAAACCACAACATATCATTGATTTAAAAGATATTGTGGTGCAATTTCCTTCTCGTGACGGTTCATTGTTCAGCCGCAATAAAGTCACCGCAGTTGGTGGTGTGAACTTCCATGTGAATGCCGGTGAAACCGTCGGTATCGTCGGTGAGTCCGGCTGTGGCAAATCCACATTGGCAAACGTGATGATCGGTTTACAACAGCCAAGTGGTGGGGAAGTCAAATTTAACGGACTGAAAATGCAGTACGGCAGTGCCAAAGCACGCAAACAGTTTGGACGCCAAGTCTCAGTGATTTTCCAAGATCCGGCAACCGCACTTAACCCACGTATGAAAGTATTCGATATTCTGCGTGACCCACTGGATATTCACGATGTACTACAACCGCACGAGCGTGAAAAACGGGTATATGAACTGCTTTCTCGAGTTGGTTTGCCACGTTCAGCGGCCGCGGTTGAGCCAACCCGTTTATCCGGTGGACAAAAACAACGGGTGGCAATTGCCCGTGCGTTGGCGTTGAATCCATCACTGATTGTTGCCGACGAGCCAACTTCTGCACTGGATGTTTCGGTACGAGCTCAGGTGCTGAATCTGCTCGCGGATCTGAAAAAAGAGCTGAACTTGGCAATGGTATTTATCTCACATGATATCCAAACTGTGCGTCAAGTATCGGATCGGATCGTGGTGATGTTTGCCGGTAAAGTGGTCGAAACGGGTTCATCTGAACAAATTTTTGCCAATCCGCAACAAGATTATACCCGTCGTTTATTAGGAGCTGCGCCATCTTTGCTGTAAAACGACTATTGATTCTTCGATTATAATCTTTTTTTCATCAGTGCTCTTCCTTAATGGGAAGAGCTTTTTCGTCTTTACTGTTCCATTTTAGAGCATTGTAAAGGGTTGACTATCTATGCTAAAAAAGATAGTTTTAATCGTTGTAACAATTTCTTAATATCATTTAATCATAAGGTAAATATTCAGAGATGGCGCATATTGATCCGAGTTTATCAGGTAAGACACTACTAGGAATCGAAAAAATGCTTTGGTTCTTATTACCGCTGAGCGGGTTAATCGCCGTGATCTTTCTTTGGGTTGATAACCAATTTGTGTATCAATATCACTATCCCTGGTTCAGCCTGATCGACTTCAATATTTTAATTTATATTGACGGACTTTCGTTATTGATGTTATCCCTGATCACGGGTATCGGCTGTCCGGTTTATCTTTACGCCGCAGGTTATTTTGCAGATCACCCACAGCTACGACGACTGTATATCTTGCTCACGGTATTTATGATTGCAATGATCGGCTGCGTGATTGCCGATCATTTATTACTATTTTTCTTATTCTGGGAATTGACCAGTATCACTTCTTTTCTATTGGTTTTATTTAACTATCAAGTAGAAGAAAACCGTAATTCTGCCAAACAAGCCTTATTGATCACCGGAAGTGGTGGTTTATGCCTACTTGCCGGTTTTTTGTGGTTATGGCATTTGACCGGCACCGCACAAATCTCAGAAATTATTCAAATTTTGCCCGATTACCTCTCGCAACCGCACTTTAAGTGGATTTTAGTTTTAATCCTGATAGGCGCCTTCACTAAAAGCGCCCAATTCCCATTCCAGTTTTGGCTGCCGAATGCCATGGCGGCGCCAACTCCGGTATCTGCCTACTTACATTCGGCAACCATGGTAAAACTGGGCATATTTCTGTTGGCAAGATTTGACTATGCCCTTTCCAACTGGGAACTATGGCAACAAATCTTACAAACCGTCGGCTCGATTACCGCAGCTTGGGGAATGTTGTTAGCATTGCGGGAGCGGGATTTGAAAAAAATTCTGGCATGGTCAACAGTAGCATCCCTCGGCACAATGGTGGTATTAATTGGCTTAGACAGCAGCTCTGCCTCAATTGCGGTCGTGACTTTTGTGATCGCCCATGCCTTATATAAAGCCCCCCTGTTTTTTGTGGCGGGAAATATCGATTATGCTACAGGGACACGGATTATCGATAACCTCGGTGGTTTAAAACGTTATATGCCTTGGACAGCTGTGGTGGCTATTTTGGCTGCACTTTCCATGGCTGGCATGCCAACCTCTTTCGGTTTCATCGCTAAAGAGGCTCTTACTATTGCCAAAGAAGCTGGAGAACCTTTACCGTTCAGCGCCTACGGTAATATTATTTTTAGTATCATTGCTGTTGCCGTAGCGGCGGTGGCAGCAATTCGTGTCTTTTGGCTCCACCCAGGCAATAACATTACTCCGCACGTCCACGAAGTCAAAATCAAAATGTTGCTCGCCCCCGCATTAGTAGCAATTGTTGGACTGTTTATCGGTTTAACACCGCAACTTGCCATTCCGTTCGTTAAACTGGCAGCCCAAGCGATCACGCCACAGCCGATTGGCGATGTTGATCTCTATTTTAACTGGGAAGCATTGCAAACCACGGGGTTAACCATTTTAGGAACGGTTGGATTTGGACTGATCGTATTTTATTACTGGGATCATTTACACCGTGCCTTTGATGGTTTTTTAAAACTGTTCCCACAATGGGGCGGAGCCGCGACCTATCACCGTATTGTCGATCGAATTCCGATGCTCACCGCCAAAGTGACTGGAAAATTCCAGAACGGGCTACTTTCCGGTTATATAAAATGGATTTTAGTATTCACCCTTATCAGTTTGAGCTTAAGTCTGTTTTGGGGCATACGACAGGGAATGAAAATCAAATTCGATATTTCCGAACTGCTTTATCCGCTACCAAGTGTCGGTTTAATTACCGCTGCGCTGATGATCTGCGTGGGTGCTGTATTTGTGATGTTATCTGCTAAACCATTTATCCTATTGCTGAATTCCGGTTTAATCGGCTTTGGTTCAGCGCTCTTGTTTGTATTTACCTCCGCACCCGATGTAGCGTTTACCCAGTTTGTGGTTGAAACCATTTTGGTGATTATCCTGTCATCGATTTTGATTATTTTAATTCGCAATAACTCTGCTGATTTCAACCGTCCCCAAGACAGGCGCAAACATCCGCGAAGATTGTTACAAACGTTGCTATTCTCCGTGACCGTTGCCACGATTATTGTCGCCACTATTTTGGTGATGCTGGATCTGGATTTTAATAGTGCCGTCTCTGATTTCTATATTGAAAACAGTGTTAGCCAAGCTTATGGGCGTAATATTATCAATGTCATCTTAGTTGATTTCCGTGCCTTGGATACCTTCGGTGAAGTCGCTGTAATGATGTTCTCATTGCTTGCCGCCCGACCACTATTAAGGGAATTAAAACGCCTAACCGGATTAAAACATAAAGAGGAAAGTCACAAACAGATCAAGAAAGAGGAAAAGATGAGCCATGAAAACCAATAACGTTCTGCTATTGAAAAAAACCGCACTTCCACTCTACTGGATTGTGCTGTTCAGCTCGTTGGTTGTGCTGTTGCGCGGTCACAATGAACCGGGCGGCGGTTTTATTGCGGGTTTATTGGCATCTTCCGCCTCTATCCTATGGGCAATTGCATTTTCACCTAAGCAAGCCATGAACAAACTGCCCTTTTCATCACCGCTGAACCTCGCAACCACGGGAATTTTTCTTGCCGCGGCTGCTGGTTTGCCTGCGTTATTGCGTGACAAAGCATTTTTATCCCATTTTTGGGGCACAATTCCGTTATTCTTTTTTGATTATAAAATCTCAACGGTACTGCTATTTGATGTCGGGGTCTATCTCTGTATTTGGGGTGTAGTGAGTGGTTACGCCATTATGCTGCTCGAAACAAGTGAATAAAAAAGGCTGAAAAATGACTCTAACTATTTTAATAACATTATGGTTCACCTTGATTGCGGCAATTTACCTGTTGCTATCTCGCCATGCGCTACGGATTGTGATCGGCTTAATGCTGCTTGGTAATGCAGTGAATTTTATTATTTTACTTTCTGGCAGAATCACCTCCACCATTCCAGCGGTCGTTCCTGTTGGTGAACAAATCATCGAAAATCCGGCTAATCCGCTACCACAAGCGTTGATTTTAACCGCAATCGTGATCGGCTTCGCCCTAACCTGCTTCTCGGTGGTATTGATGATTAAATTAATTAAAAAACTGGGAACAGATGATATTAACCAGTGGCGTGAAGCAGAACCACTGAATAATAGTGGTTATAAACCAACAATTTATAATGATAATGACGATAGCGATCAGTTAAAAGGCTATCGTAAGGATCTTTGTTAATATGCAGTCAATGATCAATTTTTTAGTCATTTCTCCCGTGTTATTGCCGCTACTGACCGCCGGAATAACCGTGCTGTTGCGCTACCGTCAAAGCAGTCAATATTGGGTTGGCTTACTCGCTAGCGCATTGATTTTACTCAACCATTTAATAATTTATGCGCCGCTGCAAACACAACATTTATCCTCCGATTTCGGCGGTTGGTCACTGCCTTACGGTATCGGTTTCCAAATCGATACCTTAAGTTACATTATGCTGACTATTTCAGCCATTATGACTTTTAGCAGTTTGCTGTTTATGCGCTCTGGTTTGAGTACCCGTCCGTTAAACTCCTTAACTCTACCACTGACATTCGGCTTAATCGCTGGTGTCAACGGCAGCTTTATCACCCAAGATTTCTTTAACCTCTATGTTTGGTTTGAATTAATTCTGATTTGCGCTATCGGACTATTGGCAATCGGCAGAAAAATTTCACAGCTCGATGCCGCATTTAAATATATGGTGTTAAACCTGTTTGGTACCTTGCTATTATTGACCTCGATCGCGCTATTGTATGGTGCGACAGGTAATTTGAATTTTGCTGCCGTCCAGCAAGCATTAGGCAATATTGCAGCTCATACCAAATTGATGATGATTACGCTGTTTATCGTTGCAGTATTGATTAAAGTTGCCGCGTTTCCCGTTTTCACTTGGATGCCTGCCTCCTACCACACCTTGCCGATTCCAATTATGGCGCTGTTTTCTGCGTTGCTGACCAAAGTTGCAGTTTATACTTTACTCCGCACCCTCGCCCAAGCCTTTATGCCGACAATTGAAGTGTTACAAACCGCACTTGCTTGGATCGCCATTTGCACAATGGTGGTCGGCGTTCTCGGCGCCGCTTATCATTGGGATATGCGTCGAATTTTGGTTTTTCATAGCATTTCGCAAATCGGTTATATTTTATTGGCGATTGCGCTCGGCAGTATTGCAGGCAACAGCGCCGCCATTTATTACACCTTTCACCACAGTATCGTTAAAGCCTGTTTGATTCTGATTGCCGGCATTATCTACCTTTACGGCGGCAGTTATGATCTGCGTAAAATCGGCGGGTTATACAACGTCAAGCCGTGGCTGGCGGTGCTATTTGCCATTCCAGCGTTATCGTTAGTCGGAATTCCACCATTCTCCGGTTTCTGGGCGAAAGTATTACTACTCAGAGAAACGATCAATCAAGGGCATGGTTTATGGACGGCTATCGCCCTGCTTGTCAGCGTATTGACCCTGTATTCGATGATGAAAATTTGGTTTGAAGCCTTTTGTAAACCGCATCCTCATGTGTGTAACTGCGAGATCGTATGGCAACCGGTAGTCCGACAAAATGTCAAACCGGCAGTCGCTGCTGCCACGATTCTCTGTATCATAATTTTACTGATCAGTTTTATACCGAATTTATTGTACAGTTTCAGTTATGATGCCGCTCTGCAATTAGGAGGTCAATAATGCTGCTGAAAAAGCTCTCTGCGGCCTTACAATTAAGTTTGCAATTTTTGTGCATGATGGTGCGATCCGGTGTTGATACATTGTTACTGATTATAAAACTGCAATTAAAATTGAAAAAATCATTGAAAGATACTTATATCTGCGTCGAAATACCTAATCTCAATGATGTTGGACTTGTCGTGTTAGGTTGTCTTATCAGTCTGACTCCGGGAACAACATTATTAAATCTTAATAATAAAAACAATGAATTACTATTGCATCTATTGGATGGCGAACATGCGGATAAAACTCTTCAAGAAATAAAACAGAAATTTGAACCTTATCTTATAACACTGTTTCACAAATAATATCTTTTGGGGAAAAAATGCTGCAATTCACTCTAATCTTTGTTTCTCTGTGCGCATTAATTGCGATTTTGTTCGTGATTTTACAGATTCAAAAAGGCACTGATGACGGCGATCGAATCGTCGCATTGGATATTTTACTGGCTGCGGCACTGATTCTCTGTATCATAGCCTCGTTGATGATTCAGAGTACGGTTTTATTAGATGTGGCGATTGGCTTGTCACTGGTCGGTTTTATCGGCACTGTCGGCTGGTCAGCGGTAATTCGGCGTAAAAATGATGACCAACACAATCTACAACTTGAAAAGGATACAGACGAATATGATGCTTAATATATTGTTAAATAGTCTAGGGATTCTTTTTTTACTATTTGGCGGTTTTAGCTTAGCCATCTCTGCAGTTGGAATTCATATTTTGCCTAATACACTCAGTAAACAGCATGCCGCCACCAAAGCCGGTACGCTTTCCATCATCTTGGTTTCGCTTGGCGCTATTTTTATTATTTGGGATTGGGGATGGACTATTCGTCTACTGATTATCAATCTGTTTTTAATCCTCACCTTGCCAATTGCCTCGCATATGTTGGCAAGAGCGGCAATCAAAGATCCTAGCTTGCTAACCGATGAAAATCACCCTGAGGTGAAGAAATACCGTACGGATAAATAAGCAAAGTGCGGTGTAAAAAACTCAGATTTTATAACCATAAAAACAGCCCTATTCAACAAAATGAATAGGGCTTTATTTTTTGCTTAAATCACGATAAAAGTGCGGTTTTCACCGCACTTGCAATCATTATTTTTGTTCGTTGTAGGCTTCCAGTGCTCTTAATGAATAGGTGTAAGCCGCGCCTGCGTTTAATGCAATTGCGGTTGCCAACGCTGCGGCAACTTCTTCTTCTGTTGCGCCGGCTTTAATCGCATCGGCTGCGTGTACGCCAATACAGCTTTCGCAACGAGTGGTCACCGCAACTGCTAAGGCGATCAGCTCACGGGTTTTAGCATCCAATACATTGCCTTCCGCAGCAGCGGCATTCAACGCGCCATATGCCTGTAACATTTTCGGATATTTTTTGCCGAGTTCTCCGAAAGATTTTTTTACATGAGTGACATCATTTTTCCAATCTGCAAACATTTTTTGCTCCTATAGTCAAATACTAATGGTTAAAAGTAAGTAAATAGCATGGTTTACACTGCTGTTCTTTGATATTATAACGCTTATTTCATTATTGTATAGTATCATTTTTTATCTTCTTTATCTTAAAAACGGAAAAAACATATGGATTATTTAGATCGGTTGATACAACTTGCTCAGGTAGAAGGGGAAATTAACATTCTTTGCCGCTTCCAAGGCAATTGACAAATAAAACACCAAAATGAACCAAGCTCACTGGGCATTTTTCATATCATTTCAAAAGGTGAATGCCGTTTGATATTGAATAATCAACAAAGCTACCACCTTAAACCCGGCGATGTTTTCTTTTTGCCACATGGATTGGAACACAATATCCGTAGCCATCATACAGCTGATAAAAGTGCGGTCGAGTCGGAATCAAATTCTTCACTGACCGCACTTAAGCAGTTGCAACATGGGCCTTTCACCTTACGCACCAATAATCAAGCATCCCATGATTTTGAGATGTTCTGTGGTTATTTCCGCTATTCCGGACATTCCACTTTGCCTGCGATTCTGCCTGAATATTGGTATCTGTCCGGCAATAACAGCTCTGTTACCGCACTTTTGGCACTATTGCAAAAAGAAGCGCTGTTGGAAATCGGTACGGCTTCGGTGGTCAACGCATTGTGCAACGTACTGTTTACTTATCTGACCCGCGATTATATTCAGCAAAACCGTGATGTCAGCAGTGGCGTATTAGCGGCTTTGCAAGATAAACGTTTATATCATGCGGTGAATTCAATGCTACAAAATCCGGAAAACGGTTGGAATATGGAGAATCTTGCCGAGTTAAGTGCGATGTCGCGCGCCAATTTTATCCGCTTGTTTAAAAATAAAACCGGCACTCTGCCCGGAAAATTTCTCACCGGTTTACGGATGCAAAAAGCCGAGTTATTATTGCGCAACAGCAATAAATCGATCCTTGCGGTTGCACTGGAAGTCGGCTACCAATCCGAAGCCCATTTCAGCAAAGCCTTTAAGCTAAAATACGGTATTTCACCAAGCAAATACCGGACGCATAAGTTGGAAAAATAAAAACGAAAAACCGCACTTTGTTAATACCAAGTGCGGTTAAAAACTGCAGTCTATCGAGACTTAATATCCCAAAGCCGCCATGCCGACCGTCATATGCAAGCCGTAGAAAATCACCCGCGCCAATAACTCACCGACAACAATCAGAATAAAACCGATAACCGGAATCAACGCATTACGTTTTTTCACACCTGCCGTCAGCAATATCAAGCCAAACAGAATCAAGATAAAACGGGTGATCATCACCGGTACGAACGACGGCACCAGATCCAACGCTTGATGAATCGCACTGCTAACACCGGACAGATAACCGTATTGCTGATAAGTGGTCACAGCTGCGGCAATCAATGCCAACCACGCTACCGTCAACAATAAACCGTTTAAACGTTCGCCGATTTTGACACAATTTAACAACGTCAATGCCAACGCAGAGCCACTTAAAAGTGCGGTCAACACAAACGAAAGCGGCGTATAAACCGAATTCCAAGTCGGCACGGTGTCAATCATATACAGTTTCGACATCGCATAAATAAAGCCTGCACCGACAATGCTGACCACAATCATGCCCAACGTTTTCCAGAACGACGGCAGTTTGCTTTCGATATTACCCAATAAGCGTACAACAAAGCCGATTAACGGCAATTTTTGCCATGATGACGACAGCAAATTCGCGGTGGCTAACGCCCAATAGCCTGCGCCTAGTGCAAAAAATGCTGAACCAGCAGCAATCTCGTTACTTAAACCCGACGCGCCGATACGGTTTAACGCATTAAATGCTCGCTGAGGCGATCCTAAATGTAGAGTTGAAAAAATAAAGCCAATCGACATTAATACCCACAACACCATCATGACATAATGCGTACGAGCTTCAACCTGCTTGCTTTTATCGCTCAATAATAACAGCGTAAACGCCCAAAATGCGCCGACAGCGGTTTGTGCCAACACGGTGAAAAACACCAAAGGCCATTCATGTAATCCCATTCCCATGTTACACCTCCTTCGGATTGGCTAGGAAACCGCTACGATCATCGGTCGGTTTCGCATTATGGTTTAAACGTAACGCAATATTCGGTTTGGTATAAGATGACGGTGGCAATGGCGCCACATCTTTCAATTCACCGTATTTGGCTTTCAATTCATCCATCGGTAGCAGATCCAACGCCCGCAATGGACAAGATTCGACACACATCGGTTTTTTGCCCACTTCGACCCGTTCAAAGCAGCCGTCACATTTGGTCATTCGTCCTTTGGCTTCGTTATATTGCGGTGCGCCGTATGGACACGCCATGCTGCAATATTTACAGCCGATACAGACATCTTGATTCACCACCACAAAGCCGTCTTCCCGCTTGTGCATCGCACCACTCGGGCAAACTTTAGCACAAGCCGGATCTTCGCAATGATTACAAGAAATGGATAAATAGTAGGAAAATACATCTTGTGTCCACGCTTCGCCTTCCTGTTTCCAACCACCGCCGCAATATTCATAAATACGGCGGAAGCTGACGTCCGGCGTTAAATCCTTGTAGTCTTTACACGCCAACTCACAGGTTTTACAACCGGTGCAACGTTGGGAATCAATGTAAAATCCATATTGTTTTGCTGTTGTTTGTTTCGCAGTCATCATTAACCTCCCACTCGCTCAACTTCAACCAAATTGGTATGTTGCGGATTTCCTTTTGATAACGGCGACGGTCGCTGTGTGGTCAACACATTGAAACTACCGTTTTGGTCAACACGTTGTCCGTCCGGCGTGTACCATGTGCCTTCGCCCATCGCAATGACGCCCGGCATAATCCGCGGTGTGACATTCGCCATCGTGCGGGTTTCGCCACGATCATTAAAAATACGCAAATTGTCGCCGTGTTTAATTCCACGTTTTTCCGCATCAAGCGGGTTGATCCACAATGATTGCAGTGAGGCTTGATCCAACACATCGACGTTGGCATAAGTGGAATGCACCCGAGATTTAAAGTGAAAACCGACCAATTGCAGCGGGAATTTGTCTCGCATCGGATCATCCCAGCCTTCTACCGCTCTGGCGTAGATCGGTAACGGGCTGATAATGTCACCGTCTGCCAATTCCCAAGTATCAGCGATTTTTGCCAAATTTTCGGAATAAACCTCAATTTTACCTGACGGCGTAGTCAATGGATTTGCCACCGGATCGTTACGGAACGCCTTAAACGCCACCATATGTCCGTTCGGATCCTTTTGCTTGATAATGCCGCGCTCACGAAACTCCTCAAAGCTGATATCTTGGAAGAATGGGTTTTTCTCTTGCGTCACTTGATACAGATGGCGCAACCACTCTTCTTGAGTGCGACCTTCGGTAAATATCTCTTTTTTACCCATTTTTTCTGCAATGCCGCTTAAAATTTCATACACCGGCTTACATTCAAACTGCGGTTCAATCGCTTGATCGGCAAAAATTACATAGCCCATATTGCCTGCGGAACCGTCCATGCAGAAATCCGCTTGCTCCGAAGTAGTACAATCCGGTAGCAGAATATCGGCACATTTCGCGGTGGAGGTCATATGATTGTCAATCACCACCAACATCTCACACTTGCTTTCATCGCCTAAAATTTCCAAAGTGCGGTTAATATCGGAATGTTGGTTAACAATACAGTTTCCGGCATAGTTCAAAATAAACTTAATCGGTTTTTCCAGTTTATCCGCCCCTTTCAAACCGTCTTTCAATGCAGTCATTTCTGCACCGCGCACCACGGCATCAGTCCACATAAAGATTGGAATTTTGGCTTTAATCGGATTTTCGCCCACTGGCAAACGGGTAAACGGAATGGTATAAAAACCTTCACGCGAACCGCTGTTGCCGCCGTTGATACCGACATTTCCGGTCAAACACGCCAACATCGCAATTGCACGGGCAGCCTGTTCACCGTTGGCATGGCGTTGTGGCCCCCAACCTTGGCAGATATAAGCCGGCTTAGTGGTGGCAATTTCTCGCGCCAAACGCACAATGGTATCTTGCGGAATCGCGGTGATTTTTGATGCCCATTCGGGCGTTTTGGCAGTTTGATCGTCACCTTGCCCTAAAATATAGGCTTTATAATGCGCATTTGGTTGTGCCGAAGCCGGTAAGGTTTTTTCGTCATAACCGACACAATAAGTATCCAAGAAATCTTGATCAACCAAATTTTCAGTAATCATCACATATGCCATGCCTTCGATAAAGGCGGCATCAGTGCCCGGACGAATCGGTACCCACTCCCCTTCACGACCTGCGGCAGTATCGTTATAACGCGGATCAACCATAATCATCCGCGCTTCGGAGCGTTCCATCGCTTGTTGCACCAAATAGGTCACACCACCGCCACTCATTCGGGTTTCCGCCGGATTATTGCCGAAATAGACCACTAATTTTGAGTTTTCAATATCGGTCGGGCTATTGCCGGCATTGCTGCCGTACATAAACGGAATCGCTTCAAAAATTTGCGAATAGCTGTAAGTACCGTGATGCCCTAAGCAACCGCCGATGCTATTCATAAAACGATTGGAAATACTGCGTGGCGGCGGATAAGAAGCCGCAACCGTTGCCCCCAATGTTCCGGTAGCAAACGGCAGATACAGACTTTCATTGCCGTGTTCAGCGATAATCCGAGTCAAATTATCCGCAATTTCGCTATAGGCTTCATCCCAAGAAATGCGCTTAAATTTGCCTTCACCACGCTTGCCAACCCGTTTCATTGGGTATTTCAACCGATCCGGATTGTACACCCGACGGCGCATTGAACGTCCGCGCGCGCAAGCCCGCACTTGATGAAAATCGCCGTAAGTGTCGTCGCCTAAATTATCGGTTTCGACATATTTAATCACGCCGTCCTGCACATGCATTCGCAACGGACAGCGGCTGTGACAGTTGACCGTACAAGCACTCCACACCAATTTTTCTTCACTTGCAGTCACATTATTTGCAGATGCATTGCTTTGTGTTGCGCTCGAGCCATTTGCCGCTGCGACAGGCAAATGCACCGCACTTGCCGCCAATGCCACACCACTCAATGCTGCACCGCCTTTCAATAAACCACGGCGTGTTGTTGGTAACATTGTTGAAAGCGTTGTCGAAAAATTTGGATCGTTTTTGGATACTTTCTCCATAAGATCTCTCCCCACTAAAATTACAATTCAAAAAATAAAAATCACAGCGATAATAGGGGATTTCGACTACTGGATATTGATTCATATCAAATGAGAATAGTCACTATACTAAATCAATAGATGTTGAGATTTTTCAACCTGAATTTTGCGGCTAATTAGCAAAAAACGTCATAAATTAATTATATAGCGATATATTTTCAATTCTGCGCTAAACTCTCCATATGGCTATTTTGACTAACTAATTAATATGAACCACGCTATTTTACTCGGATTACTCTCTTCTCTATTTTTTGCCGCCACTTTTGTGTTAAATCGCAGTATGTCGCTGTCTGGCGGCGACGCTTGGTGGTCGGCTGCACTGCGTTTTGTTTTTATGCTACCGATGCTCTATCTGTTATTGACAAGACGAAGCAATCGACGAAATAACCAACGAAACAACCTACAAAGCACTCAACAAAGCAACCAAAGTGCGGTTTACCGTGAAATTCAACGCAATCCGCTGCAATGGCTGTTATGGTCAAGCGTCGGATTCGGCTTGTTTTACCTACCGTTAACCTTATCGTCGGATTACGCCGCTTCATGGCTGATCGCCAGTTCGTGGCAATTGACGATTATTGCCGGCATCCTACTGACACCGCTGTTTGGGCAAAAAATTCCGTTGAAAAATCTGTTTTTCTCCTGTGTTATTGTGATCGGGGTGTTGTTGATCCAACTGGATAATCTGCGTACATTGTCTTGGATTGAGAGTCTGTATCCACTACTGTTAATCATTATTGCCGCTTTCGCCTACCCACTCGGCAACCGCAAAATGATGCAACTGGTCGGCAATCGGCTCAGCACTCAACAACGGGTTTACGGCATGGTGTTGTGTTCAATGCCGTTCTGGTTGGTCACGATGCTGGTTGCCGCGATCAACAGCGGTTTGCCACCTGTCGCACAACTGAGCCAATCTTTTCTAGTCGCACTATTTTCCGGCGTCATCGCCACCTTGCTGTTCTTTAAAGCGACGGAGTTGGTCAAACATAACGTGAAACAACTTGCGGTTATCGAAGCCACTCAAGCCGGTGAAATCATCTTCACCTTAATCGGGGGAGTGCTGTTATTAAGCGATCCGATCCCAAGCGGACTGGCGGTTATCGGTTTAGTGGTCGTCATTTTAGGGATTTTTATCAACGGTTTCTCGACAAAAGCGTAAATAAAAGAGCATAAAATTGCCTTCGTCGATAACGGGCGGTATTTCTTTTTGACATAAAATCATTCATACTAGCGCCCGTTTTTATACCCATTATTTTTCTATTGAATTTAAGGAATTTTTTATGTCTGACAAAGCAACAAATTATGCTAATCCTGGCCCATTGGGCTTATGCGGATTTGCACTGACCACTTGGTTACTCTCTCTAATCAACGGTGGCGTTTTCGATACCCAATCGCTAGGCATGGTAATCGCCATGGCATTTGCTTTCGGCGGCACGGCGCAAGCAATTGCCGGAATTATGGAATTTAAGAAAGGCAACACTTTCGGCTTCACCGCATTCATCAGCTACGGCGCATTTTGGTGGTCTTGGGGTTTGTTTGTGGCGTTTTTCAAAGGTGAAACTCCGGCAACTTTCGTGGCATGGTATTTAACCGTTTGGGGAACATTCACTCTGATGATGTTTGTCGCCAGCTTAACTAAACCACGCGCCCTGCAAGCTATTTTCTTCTTCCTGACTATCACTTTCTATGCGCTAGCCATTGGCGATGCTTCCGGCAACCACACGATTGTCAATGTCGGCGGTTATTTAGGATTTATCACCGCACTTTGCGCCTTTTACCTAGCCGCAGCAGAAGTCATCAACGAATCCTACGGCAGAACCGTATTACCGATTGGTGAAAAAAGATAATCGATTTTAGCTAAAAAATATACCGCACTTTGCTAAAGATAAAATAAACAGCAAGTGCGGTATTTTTTTATATCAAATCAGCCATTCAAGCGTTGTAAAAGTGCGGTATAAAGATTCACAGCAGTGAGCAGTTGTTTCTCATCGAAATCAAATTCCGCTTGGTGATGACCTGCGGTGCGGTCAGCGCCGACGATAAAATAGATCGCTTTGCCGCCGTGTTGTTGCACCCGACGTCCAAGAATCGTGGCATCTTCACTGCCGTTAAAGCCGTAAGTCGGGGTGACCTGTTTTACACCGACTTCTTTTTCCGCCAATTCACTGATGAGTTCCACCAACTCTGTATCATTATCCAAATCCACCGCTTCGCCCATAATCTCGGTTTCATAACCGACATCAAAACTGATGGCGATACCTTGTGCGATTTGCATCACTTGATCCACCATATATTGGTTGATTTCGGCATTTTCACCGCGTACTTCCAGTTGTACTTCGGCGGTAGTCGGAATCACGTTCCGTCCTTCCCCCGCTTTCAATACGCCGACGTTGATACGGGTCATGCCCGCACCGTGCCGTGAAATACCGTGCAATTGCGTCACCGCATGAGCCGCTGCTAACAGCGCATTGCGTCCCAAGTGCGGTGAAGCGCCGGCATGAGCCGGTTTGCCGTGATAGCGAATATCAATTTTAGTTGTACACAAAAATTTCAGCGGATTGGCAATAATCGTGCCGGAATCGGCACAGAAACTGAGATGAGAAGCGGCAAAATAATCAGCATCATCAACAATACCGCTGGCAGCGATTGCGGCAGCACCACGCACGCCCTCTTCGGCTGGTTGAAACACCAATTTGATTTTGCCGTTTAATTGCGTTTGATGATCCACAATCCATTGTGCTACGCCCAAACCGATCGCCATATGCCCGTCATGTCCGCAAGCGTGCATAAAGCCGTCATTTTGCGAACGAAAGCCATGTTGATTAGGCAAATGCTCGGCAGCATCGGTTTCTTGTACGTTGACACAATCGATATCAAAGCGCAACGCCACGGTATTGCCCGCTTTACCCGAATCGAAAATAGCGACAACGCCAGTGTAACCGTCCATTTTATCCAGCCAGTTTTGATCGGCTCCGGCTTCAATCGCCCGCTTCAGAGCGGCATCGACAATCCCTTGCTGCCGCCCGCGCACAAATTCCGGATTAATGATTTCCTTGCCCAACCGCACTTCGAAACCCATTGCACTAAGATAGGCTGCCAATTTGGTGGTGGTTAAAAATTCACACCACCCCGTTTCAGGAAAACGGTGGAATTCCCTGCGCCATTCAATCAATTGTTGCTGGTTCACTGCCATTCGATCCTCCTGTTCCAAATTTAAAAAGTTCCAGTTTAAAGTTTCAGTTTGTAACGTTACTGTTCACAGCCTTATTCTTTACAACATAAAGTCATTTATAGCATAAAGAGCGCCAAGAACAGCACTGCCAAGACCATGCCTGGGGCGGTACGTTTGATCATTTCAACCGGATTGACACCTGCCAGACCGGCACAAACAATAGTCACCCCAGCAATCGGAGAAGCAGTACGTCCGATAGCTCCCGCAATCGCAGCGCCCATACCTAAATTCACATGAGTATAGCCCAACTCGACCGCATGCGGTGTCACCGCCGTATTAAACGCAATCGCTGCTGCGTCACCCGAACCGGTAATCACCCCCATTAAGAACGGGCCGATTGTCGCGCCCCAACGGACAAACTCAGTGGATGATTTCAAAAACTCGATTGCCGAATCAATAGCACCGGTGGATTTTAATCCTGCCACAAATACGCTGGCGGAAATGATAATACCCAATACGTTAGCGTAAGAATTCCCCATTCCGTTGAAAAATTCGTTGGTAATTTTAATCGGCGAAATGCGAGTTACGATAATGCCGTAAATCGCTCCGATTAACATTGCTTCCGGTACGCCCATTTTGGTCCAACCCAGCCAAGAGATTTTTTGCAGCTCGGTTCCCCCGATCACCAACAGCACCAACGGAATAATCGGTGCAATCGCATACAGTAAATTCACTTTGGTGAAATGGGCTTCCGCATTTTGGTTCTCAGCCAAATACTCATCACGGAATTTTTTATGATAATCTCCTAACACCACTGCCAACGTCGTCAAAACCAAAGCCCCGATCGCACCGGCGATAATAGTATAAGGTGCATGTGAAAGGTTAACTTGAGTAATGGTTAAACCGGACATTTCGCTGATCATCGCCGAGTGAGAAGAGCCCGGACTCATCATCGAACCGAATGTTCCCGCCAAAATCGCCGCCCCTGCCGTTGCCGGACGAACCCCTGCCGATTTCAATACCGGAATCAGCGTTGCCCCAACCGCCGCCGCACAGCCTGCCGCCGAAGGAATCGCAATATTGATAAAAAAGGTTAAAATCGTGGCAATCGGAATCAGGAAGAACTTCAAACCGCCCAATGGTTTAGTCAACAAATGTACCAAATGCATATCGCATTCGGTATATTTCATCACATACGCAAAACCCATACTGGAACAGATTGCCATAATCAAGCCCGCACTGGTCATACTTTTAGCAAATGCTTCCAATGCGCTCATCGGATCCAAGGTCAATACCGCCATCAGCAAACCGACACCCAACAGCACGGTACGGGTTTCGTATTTTTTAATCAGCAAGTACACCGTCAGAATAATCCCCAATAAGGCGATTATAATTTTCAATTCACTCATTTATTTCTCCCCAAATAGATATTTATTCATAATGAAAACAGGAATTAACAGCGATTTCTTCTATGTCCATCTGCCCGCTAATCCGTAAAATATTGTCATACCCCAACACCGTTGCCTGCGAACCGCTAGTTTGTAATGCAGTTCCTTCCGGCAAGGCATAAACAACCGCTTTAGGATTGACGACTAAAAACTCACTTAACCGCTCTTCACGACTTTCGCCGTTATGCCCCTGCATCTTGCCGGAAATAAAGTGCGGATTGATTTGCGCCGGAAACAGATTTAGCGCCTCAAATGACGGTGGATAAACAATCGGCATATCATTAGTCGTCATAATCGATGCACCGGCAACATTGGCACCAGCACTCCAACCGAAATACGGCGTACCGCACTTCACTTTATTGCGAATCGCTTCAATCAAATTATTTTCATACATTTGATTTAAAAGACAAAACGTATTACCACCACCGATAGCCACAGCATCTGCTTGCTGAATAATCT
>RRZU011162392.1_pt1 | contig 17650 bp, 13 predicted proteins | sample 2165561 | NCBI WGS metagenome assembly RRZU01 (sample SAMN10456909, study PRJNA506462) | wastewater metagenome | isolation source: wastewater sludge | place: USA: Moscow, Idaho | reverse complement strand
TGTTTCTATGAAGAAAAAAGGATATGGAAGAATCGTAAATACAGCATCAATCGCAGGACAAATAGGACATCCTGATGTTTGGTATGGAATTGCAAAAGCAGGGCTTATAAATGCTACAAAAATATATGGGAAAATGTTAGGTGCTCATGGAATTACAGTAAATTGTGTAGCTCCAAGTCCCACAGAAACAGATATGCAAAAAGATAATTCAGAAGAGAGAAAAAAAGAGTTCAAAAAAACAGTAGCAACAGGAAGATTTGCCCAAGCTGAAGAAGTTGCAAAAGCTATTGTTTGGTTGGCTACGGATTGTCCTGAGTATATAAATGGAATTTGTTTAGATATAAATAATTGTTCATATCCTAGATAATTATTTTCAAATTTTTTTAAAAGCAGTCTTTTTAGGCTGCTTTTTTTAAGTTCTACTTTAGAGCATTTGCTCTAAAATATTAGGACAAATGCTCTAGGATAAAGAATGACTACTACAAAAGAAAAAATTATAGAAACTTCCATAAATCTTTTTAATGAAAAAGGTTGTTTAAATACTTCTACAAGACATATTGCGGATGAATTAGGTATTAGTATTGGTAATTTGTATTATCATTTTAAAAATAAAGAAGAGATAGTTATAGAAATTTATGAAATATTTTCTAAAAAATTATCCTCACATATACATTTTTCAATTTTAGATGAAGATGAAGTATTTAATTTTGAAAAGTTTATAAATGATTATTTTATTTGGGAAACAGAATTTAAATTTCTAAGAGTTGAAATTAGTTATATATATAAAAGTTTTCCTAAAGTTAAATTGGCATTAGAAAATCTTTTAGAGTATAGAAATAGACAATTATTCTATTTATACAAACATCAACAAAAATATGGTTATATGAAAGAATTAGATGACACTGAGCTTAAATTTACTATTTCAAATATATGGACTATTGTTTATCATTGGGATATTTATTGGATTTTAAGTGAACAAGAAAATAATTGTGATGAAAAACAAAAATTGAAAAATGGATTATTGAATTTCTTGTATTTTTTTAAACCTTACATGACGGAAAAAGGATTAGAAAAATCAAAGTTAGATAAAATAATAAAGGATATTTTGAATGACAAAATATTTTAATAAGATCAATATATTTTTAATTCTTTTTATTTTCAATATTGCAAATGCACAAAACTATAGTTTAAATATACTTTTAGATAATCAATCAAATAAATACCTAGAAGCTATCAAAAAAGAGACAAATGCAATATTCCCAACTAATGATAAGATAGATTATGATGTTAGTATTTGCAGTGTTAATTGCGAAAAAATGCTTTCAAATAAAGATTTTGTTTTAATAAATCAAAATGAGAAATTAAATGAAAGAAAAAACACATATATTATAACTTACAATTTTATCTCTACAATATATGACGAAAATAAAATAATAAGAGCTGCAGCCTTAGGAGTTTTTGAATATTTAAAAGAGAATAAAAAAACTAAATCATTACATATGGAAAATAAAAAAGAAGAAATAGTTGAACTTAAAGAGTTAAATCTAAATAATGAAAAAACACTTGAATTAAAAGATATTTTTTCCTTAGCAATAAATAATAATCTTGATATTCAACAAAATAAAAATAGCTCAAAAATTGATAAATTAAATATAGAAGATGCAAAAAGTGATTATAAACCTCAAATTGATTTTTATTCAAATTTAATACAAATAGATAAAGATAGAGCCACTTATAGTAGTGGATTATACTCAGAAGGAACATTAGAAGCTGGAGTTAAATTAAGACAAGTTATTTACTCTGATAAGATATTAAAAAATATAGAAATTAAAAAACTACTTGATCTTTCAAATATAAATAGTATTAAATCCCAAAATGATGAGATACTTTATAAAAGCTTACTTACATATTTAAATATAATAAAAGCAAATAATTATAATCGTATTATGAAAATCAAACAAAACTTTATTAAACAAAATTTAGAGTTTTCTAAACAAAGAGTAGAAATTGGTGTTCAAGATAGAAGTGATGTTTATAGATGGGAAAATGAGTTTGCAAATGTAAATATTGATTTAGCAAATTCGCAAAAACAATTGAACTCTTTGAAAATAGAGCTTGCTAATTTACTTCAAATAGATGATAAGTTCTCTTTTGTAGAGTATGGGATGAACTCAGATATTTTTAAACTTTTAAATAGTGATGCAATTAAATATATTTCAAATAAAAATGTTCAAGAGCTGTTTTTAAATGATATTATTTACACACACTCAAGATTAAAACAAATTGATGAATTAATAAATGTAAAAAATCAACAATTAAAAATGAATAAAAACTCAAGATATTTACCAACAATTGCCTTTGAAGGAAGTGCTAATAAAATCATAGATAGATATGGAGTAGATGACCCTTATAATACGAGATATTGGGATGATAATGAATATCAAGCTGTAATAAACCTTACTTTACCTCTTTATGAAGGTGGAAGTAAAAGTATAAGTATAGAAAAAAATGAAATAGATCTTATAAATTTAAAACTTCAATATAACAGTGTAAAAAGTTTAATAGAAAAAAATGTACAGCAAGATTATGATTCACTTTTGAAAGCCTATGAAACAATATCTTATACAAAAACTTCTTTGGAGTTTTCAAAAAAGAATTATGATTTGATTCAAGATAAATACAAAAATGGAAAAGATAATATTATCTCTTTATTAGATGCTCAAAACTCTTATATTGTTTCAAAATTAAATGAAAATATCTCTATTATTGAATATTTAGTTGATTTATCATCAATATATTTTTTTAGTGGAAAAATTGATATTTTAATAGATGAAAACAAAAAGATGCAAATAGAAGAAAAAATACAAAATGCAATCAAAGGTTAATAAATGAAGAAGTTTTTAAAAATAAATATTTTAGTAGTTTTAGCTCTTTGTTTTGTGGCTTGTGAAAAAAAAGATGAAGTAAAAGTTGAAGAAAATATTGTTAAATCAGTATTTGCAATAAATCCTATTTTAAAAGATGAAAGTCAAAATAGGGTTTTTAATGCAAGTGCCTCTTCTAATCATCAAATAAAACTAAGTTTTAAAGTTCAAGGAAATCTTAACAACTTTAAAGCACAAATTGGTGATGAAGTAAAAGAGGGTGAGTCAATAGCAAGCTTGGATTCAAAACCTTATGAGTTAAAAGTTTCACAAATAAAATATGCTTTAAGTGAAGCAAATGCTAGTTTACAAAATGCTAAAAGTACCTATGAAAGAACAAAAAAACTTTATATAAATCAAAATGCAAGTGTAAGTGATATTGATAATGCAAGAGCTATGTTTAATGCTTCAAGTGCAAAGGTAGAAAATATTTCAAAGGAGCTTGAATATGCTTCTTTACAACTATCTTATACAAAACTTTATGCTCCAATTAGTGGATATATAGCTGCTAAATATGTAAATGAAAATGAAAATATAGCATTAGGAACGCCTATTGTTTTAATAAGTGATAAGTTAGTTGATGAAGTAAGAGTTCAAGTTCCTGATGTATTTATAAATAAAATAAAAAAAGATAGTAGTGTAAAAGTTGTTTTTAGCTCAATTGATTCAAAACCCTTTGAAGCAAAAATATCTGAAATATCAAAATATGCATCTCAAAATGAAAAAACATATTTAGTAGTTGTAAAATTAATTAGTAGTTCTAATCTTATAAAAGCAGGAATGTCTGCAGATGTTTATTTTGATGTGGAAGATAAAACAAAAAGTAGTTTGTATTTAGTTCCTGCAAATTCAGTTTTAAATGATAAAAATGGATATTTTGTTTATGTATTAAATAAACAAGATGATAAATATTTTATAAAAAGAAAAGATGTAAAAGTTTCAAATCTAATAAAAGAGGGATTTGAAATCACATATGGATTAAATGAAGATGACTTAGTTTTAAAAGCTGGAATGAGTGAAGTTTTTGAAAATATGCAAGTTATAATTGCAAATGAAAAAGAGTTAGGTAAGTAAAATGAATATAACTTCCTTTGCTTTAAAAAATGATAAGGTAACTATTGTTTTTTCATTACTGCTTTTTATATATGGAATTATCTCTTTTTTGGATTTACCAAGGGCTAAAGATCCTGGATTTATCATAAGAACAGCTACTGTTGTAACATATTTTCCAGGAGCTAGTGCTAAAAGAGTTGAGCAACTTGTAACTGATAAGCTAGAAAAACAAATACAAGAAATGAGTGAAATTGATTTTATAAAATCAACTTCAAAAAGCGGTGTATCTATTATTTTTGTAAATATTTTAGAAAAGCATAAAAATATGCGACCTATTTGGGATGCTTTGCGAAGAAAAGTTGAAGATGGAGCAAGACAGCTTCCAAATGGAACTTCAAAACCAATAGTAAATGATGAGTTTGGTGATGTTTATGGTTCAATGATTTCAATATCAGCAAATGGTTTAAGTCCAAAAGAGCTTGAAGATATTGCAAATGACACAAAAGATGTTTTTTTGCGACTTGATGATGTTGCCAAAATTGAGATTTTAGGAATTCAACCACAAGTTGTTTATGTGGAGTTTGATAATTCTAAAATGGCTAGATTAAATCTTAGTGCTAGTTATTTAAAAAATATTTTAGAGAGTAAAAACATAGTTCTTTCAGGAGGAAACATAAAAGTTGATACAAATAGATTATCAATAGAACCCTCAGGAAATTATGAAAATAAAGAGCAAATTGGAAATACAATTATTCCTTTAAATACAGGAGAAAAGATATATCTAAAAGATATCGCAAATATAAAATATGAGTATAAAAATCCAAGTTCTTTTATAGTTCAAAAAGATGGTAAAGAATCTTTAATTGTATCAATATCGATGAAAAAAGATGGAGATATTATAAAACTTGGTGAGCAAATAGATACTTTAATGAGTCAAGTTGCGCAAAAACTTCCTTTGGGTGTAAAACTTGATAGGATTTTTAATGAACCAAAAATAGTAGATAAAATAGTAGGAAATTTTGTAATAAATCTTTTACAAGCTATGGCTTTGGTTGTTATTGTAATGCTATTTTCTTTGGGACTAAGAACTGGTCTTATTGTTGCTGTTTTAATTCCTATGTCAATTTTAACTTCATTTATTGTGATGTCTGTATTTGATATTTGGCTTGATCAGGTTTCCTTGGCTGCTCTTATTATCTCTTTGGGATTATTAGTTGATAGTGCTATTGTTATGAGTGAATCAATTATGGTTTTAATGCAAAGGGGTAAAAATGTAGTTGAAGCTAGTATTCAAAGTGCAAATGAATTAAAAATTCCTCTTTTAACATCGGCACTTACAACTTCAGCTGCATTTTTGCCAATATTTTTAGCAAAATCAAGCACGGGAGAGTATACAAACTCTATTTTTAAAGTCGTGACTATCACTCTTTTATGCTCTTGGATTTTAGCCCTTACTTTAACTCCTGTTTTAAGTAAATATTTTATGAAAAAAGATTTACAACAAGAGCATAAAGAGACTATTTTTCAAAGTTTTTATAGGGCTTTTTTGAACTTTGTTTTAGGAAATAAAGCTATTGTGATTATTATGGTTATTTTGATATTTGCAGGTTCATTAAAACTTTTAGAGTATGTGCCTAAAAAATTCTTTCCACCTTCTAGTGAAGCTACTTTTACAGTTGAGATAAATCTTCCTGTTGGAACTGCAATTGAAACTACTAAAGATAATGTTTCAAAAATAGAAAACTTTATAAAAGAAAAATATATGTCACAAGGACAAAATAATGAAGTTTTAAATTTTGTTTCGTTTATTGGTGAAAGTGCACCTAGATTTTGGTTATCTTATGAGCAAGAGTTAGCAAGTGCTGAGTATAGTACTATTTTGGTAAACACAAAAGACAACTCAAATATTACAAATATAAGAAAAGACATAGAAACATTTGCAAAGGCAAATTTCCCAGATATGCAAATAAATGCAAAAACACTAGCCATGGGACCACCTGTTAAAAAACCAATAGAAATAAGAATAAGTGGAAAAGATACAGATAAACTTTTTGAGTTAAGTGCAAAGGTAAAACAAGAATTAGCCAAAATTGAAGGGGTTAAAAATATAGTTGATGATTGGGGAATTAGAAATAAAAAATTATCAATTCAAATAGATGAAGCAAAGGCTTTAAAAGAGGGGATTACAAATCTTGATATTGCACTTTCACTACAAAGTAGTCTTAGTGGATTTGAAGTTACTACTTTTAGAAAAGATGATAAGTTGATTCCTATAATTTTGCGTTCAAATGAAAATACAAAAGATGATATAAATAGATTAGAAACTATAAATGTATATTCTCAAAGTAGTGGAAAAAATATCTCTTTATCTCAAGTTGCAAGTGTTCAAGTGGTTTATGAAGAATCAAAAATAATAAGAAGGGATAGATTAAAAACTGTAACTGTGGGTTCTGATATAAAAGAGGATGCAAATGCTCTTGAAATTTTTGCAAGTATTAAACCATGGCTTGATGAATATTCAAAAGATTTTGAATTGGGATATTATTATGAATTTGGTGGGGAGTTTGAAGTATCAGGAAAAGCAAATGATTCTATTGTTGTAAATCTTCCAATAGCCTTTATGGCAATACTTCTTATGATGGTTGCTCAGTTTAATTCAGTTCGAAAACCTTTGATTATTTTAACAGCAATTCCTTTAGGAATAATTGGAGTTTCATTTGGATTGTTTATTACAAACTCATATTTTGGTTTTATGACACTTTTAGGAATCATTTCACTTTCAGGAATTGTTATAAATAATGCAATTGTTCTACTTGAGAGAATTAAAACAGAAGAGCAAAATGGCTTTAATTCTTATGATGCTATTATAGAAGCTAGTCTTAGCCGATTAAGACCAATAGTGCTAACAACGTTAACAACAGTTTTAGGACTTGTTCCTTTATGGTATAGTGGTGGAGTTATGTGGGAGCCAATGGCTATTTCAATTATATTTGGTTTAATGATATCAACTATGTTTACTCTTGGGTTTGTCCCTGTATTATATGCATTATTTTTTAAAGTTAAAAAGGTTTAAAATGAGAGAATTATTAAGTAAATTATGGTTTAAAGTAATACTTGGAATGATAAGTGGAATAGCTCTTGGTTTAGCACTTTCCCCATCTGCTTTTGCATTAATTCCTAGTGAAGCTGCATTTAAATTAGCACCTTGGATAGCACTTATTGGAAATGTTTTTTTAGCTTTAATAAAAATGATTGTGATTCCCTTGGTTTTAAGTTCAATTATTTTAGGAATTACAAGTGCAAAAAGTGTTGCAATTCTTAAAAAACTAGGTTTAGTAATTGTTCCTTATTTTGTTTTTACTACTTTGTTTGCTGTTTGTGCGGGAATTTTAATCACAACTTTTATAAATCCTGGCTCTTATGTTTCAAAAGAAGTTATAAGTCAAATGTCAGTTGCAAATATCCAAGTTGTAAAAGAGGCTCAAAATATATCTATTCCTGATTTATTAGTAGATTTAATTCCTGTAAGTGTTGCGAAAGCTGAGCTTTCTGGAAATATCTTAGCCTTTGTAATTTTGGCAATTTTTATTGGAGTTGCACTTTTGAGTCTAAAAGAAGAGGAATCAAAACCTTTAATTGACTTATCAAAATCCTTGCAAGCTTTTTCTATGAAAATTGTTGAATGGGCTATGAAATTAGCTCCATATGCTGTGTTTGGATTGATTTGTAGTATTACTATAAAAATCGGATTTGATGCAATTTCTTCTATGTTTATGTATATATTTACAGTTGTTTTTGGTTTAGTTTTAATTTTGTGTTTTTATTTAATAATAGTTTATTTAGCTTCAAATATGAAACCTTTAGAATTTTTAGGAAAAATAAAAGAAGTTCAGCTTATGGCTTTTTCAACATCAAGTTCAGCGGCTGTTATGCCTTTGTCTATAGATACAGCTGAAACAAAACTTGAAATTCCAACATCTATTTCAAAGTTTGTTATACCTTTGGGAGCTACTATTAATATGGATGGAACGGCACTTTATCAAGTTTGTGCGGCTGTGTTTTTAGCGCAAGTTTTTTCTATTGATTTAAGCTTTGTTGAGCTTTTTGTATTAGCACTTACAACAGTTGGAGCATCTATTGGAACACCTAGTACTCCAGGAGTTGGTATTGTAATACTTGCTACAATTTTACAAAGTATTGGAGTTCCCCTTGAAGGAATTGCCCTTATTCTAGGAGTTGATAGAATCTTAGATATGTGTAGAACTACTATTAATGTAACAGGAGATTTAACGGCCACTTTAGTTATGAAAAGATTAACAAACTTCTCAACTACAAGTGAGAAAATTGCAAATGAGTACGTCAATCTAGAAAAGTAGTATTAATACTACTTTTTTAAGTAAGTAAAAATAAAAAGTGAAATAATAAGCATTAATATAAAAATATTTGAAAACAGTAATATTGCAAAAAATACAAGTGTTAATAAAATAGAACAATATTTTAAAAAACCCTTTTCAAATATTACAATAGCAGTTATAAGCCCAATAATTGCATTTGCTATAAAAAAACCATCTGCAAAAGCTACAAGATTATCAAGTGATAAGATTTCAAAATAAACTAAAATAAGTGTGATAATATAAATCATTGATAGAAAGTTTAAAGCACCAATTGGAGTTTTATTACTTAAATGTGTTGATGTATAGTTTGACAGTTTTAAAGATGATATAAGTCTAGCTACTCCACCTACAAATAAAATTAAAGTCCCAATGCATAAAATCAAAGATATACTTGATAAAATTAAATTTGAATATGATTTAAAAATAGGTTCAATTAACCAAATTAGTTTAAAACTTTCAAGACCTTTTTTTTCAAAATCTCCAAATAAAATAGCTAAACAAATCAAAATATAAACCAAAGAAACTATAATTGCAGAGAATATAACAGCATTTGTAAGGGTTTTTGTCTCTTTTACTTCATTTGAATAGTTACCTATTACTTCCCATCCAACAATAGCCCAAAAAGCCAATAAAAAAGAGTATCCAATTTGTGAAAACTCTATAGATGGAATAAGAAGGGAAAAGTTACTTGTTTGAAGTAAAATATTTAAACTTGAAATTAAAAATATAATAGTAATTGCAGAGCTTACAATTAACATTAATTTACCAATAAAATCAATTCGAAATAGTAATAAAGCATAAGTTATCAAATAAATAAAAAAGCCTAAAGTTACAACAGAAGTATCAGGAAAATAGGGTTTTATAAATTGACCTGCTATTAATAAAACAGCAACAGGTCCAAAAAATACAGCACATATCAAATAAAAAGAGGTAAGAAGTTGATATTTTTTTCCTAAAGCATTTTTAGTTGCAAGTGAAACTCCACCATCTCCTGGAAATAAAATTGCAAGTTTTCCAAAAATAAGTGCAAATATAAATCCTAAAGATAAAATAATAGCCCAAATAATAAGTGAAAAATTTCCTATCATATTATAAAGCATAGAAGGTAGTAATATAACTCCAGAACCTAAAATTGGTCCAATAATAAGCCCTGAGAGGGTAAAGGTATTTAGCTTTTTTTCTTGATTATACAATTTTTTCTTTCTTTTTAAATATTTTGATGTTATTTAATATTTTTACAGCGATTAAGGTGAGTATTGTACCTAAAATAATCGAATAACTTATCTGCTCTTTTAAGAAAATTACACTTAAACTTATGGCAAAAAATGGAACTAAAAATATAAATGAACTCACTTCATTTGTTCCTAATTTTTCAATTCCTATAAAATAAATTGATGTTGCAAAGGTTGTTGAAATAATAGCGACACTTAAAATATTTGTCCAAAAAATCCAATCAAAACTAGCATAATTCATTTTTAAAGGTTCTACAAAAAATATTAAAAGCAAAATAGTCATAAAAACATACATATAGAATGAGAAAACTAAAGGTGATGTTTTAGTTGATTTAGATGAAATGATTGTAAATATTGGCCATAAAACAGAAGCAATTAAAAAATATATATTATGTTCTGTAAATATTTGATCAAATGAATATGTCCAAATATTTAAAATAGTTAAAACTCCAAACATACCTAATATCAATGCAAAAATATCTTTTTTTTGTAATTTTCTACCAAAAAATAAAGCCATTAAAATAAATGTATTAATAGGAATTAAACTAGTTACTAAAGCTCCACCAAGACTAGCCGTTCCAAATTTAACTCCTAAAAAATAATACTTTAAATATACAATCATAACAATAGCTGCAATAAATGCTAAGAAAAGACTTTTTTTATTTGTATAAAAGTATTTTCTAGTTATTACTAAAATAGGTGCTAAAGTTATAATTGTGAAAAAATTTCTTAAAAACATCATTTCATACTCATTTATATATGAGCTTAAAACTTTTGCATTTACCCAAGATGCTCCCCATCCTGCCATTGCTAAAACCATCATAAAATAGAATATATTTTTATTTGCTTGTGTCATTTAATATCTTTTTGTAATTTTTATGACGCAATAGTATTATAATGCTGTAATTATTTATAGAATAATATTGCTATTTTTTTGAAGTAGAGTAGGGGTATATCCAAAATATTTTTTGAAATTTCTTGTGAAGTGTGATTGGTCATTAAATCCTACAAGTAAACTAGCTTCACTTATGGTCTTTCCATTTTTGATTAGATTATTTGCTCTATTTAATCTTTCATTTATTATAAATGAGTGGGGAGTTAGACCTATTTCTTTTTTAAATACTCTTAAAAAATGGTATTTACTAAGATTACAATTTAAAGCCAATCTATCTAAACTTATATTTTCATCAATACAATCATTTATAAGCTCTAATGATCTTTTTACAATAAGTTTATTATCAAACATATCATTGTAATATTTTGTGTAATTTGTAAAGTGTAGAATCAAATATGATAATGAATCAATTAAATAAGTTTCAATTAAAATTTCGTCCTCTTTTTTAAAAAATGAATCAAAAAAATTATGAAGTTTGAAAAATAAAATTTTGTCATTTATAATAATATTTTCAAAAAAAGGTACTCTTTTCTCAAAAAATATTTGCTCATATAAATCAGATAATAATTCAATTGTAGGATAAAAATTTGAATGTGACCAGTGTTGACTGATTCCTTCATGTACTTCATTTGGATTATTTACACGAACTGAGTATTTATAAAAATCAAAACTTTTATTTGAGTTATATGTTTTTAACACGCCATCATAAGTAAGTCCCACTGTATAGGTATCATGATAGTGTTTTGAAAAGCTTTCATTTATATGTGTAACATTTTCAAATAGGGTGTTTTTTAATAGTTTTGTCATTGGGAATTATATCAAAATAATTATTATAGCTAAGAGAATAAAATTGCTATTTTAAAAGAGTTGAAAAAAGCGTATTTTACGCTTTTTTCTTTAACATAATTAGAGTTACTCCAATAATCGCTGCAATAAATGAAGCTGCAAAAACTCCAAGTTTAACTGCTGCAATAATTGTTTCATCTGCAAAGGCTAAATGAGTGATAAAAATTGACATTGTAAATCCAATTCCACCTAAGAATCCAACTGCAACAACATCACTCCATGAAATTTCATCAGGTTTTTTGATAATTCCTATTTTTGTAGCTAAATAAGTAAATCCAAAAATACCAATTGGTTTTCCTATAACTAATCCTAAAACTACTCCTAAAACTATCATTAAATTTGCATCTATTGTAGAAAAATCAATAATGACACCTGCATTTGAAAAAGCAAATAAGGGCATAATAAAAAATGCAGATAAACCATGAAGATCATGTTCAAGTCTTACAAGGGGATTTTGAACCTTGTCATATCCATGGGCAATATCTTCTAATGCATCCATTTGATGATGAGTTAAAATAGGAGTGTTATCTCTACCTTTTTCAAAATCATTAATAGCTTTTTTTGTTTTTTCGAGAAACTTATTTTCATCAATTTTTGAACTAATAGGAATTGCAAAAGCTAATAAAACTCCTGCAATCGTAGCATGAATTCCAATTTCATGAATAAATATCCATAAAAAAATACCTAAAATTAAATAAGGTAAAATTTTTTTAATTCCTAAATAATTTAAAAGCCAAATAAGAGCGTATGTAACACCTGCATGTAAAAAATATTCAGCTTTTATCTCACTTGTATAAACAGTTGCCACTACTAAAACAGCACCTAAGTCATCAACAACTGCAAGAGCTACTAAAAATAGTTTAAGTGCGGGATTAACTCTAGATCCTAGTAACATTAAAATACCAAGTGCAAAGGCAATATCTGTAGCCATTGGAATACCAAATCCTAAAGGATTATCTGTATTTAATGCCACATAAATTAGTGCTGGAATTACCATTCCTCCAATTGCTGCAACTATTGGAAATGAAGCTTTTGCAACAGATGATAATTCACCAATTACCATTTCTCTTTTTATTTCAAGACCAACCATAAGAAAAAACAAAGCCATAAGCCCATCATCTATCCAGTATGTTAAACTCATTGAAATTGTCTTATCCCCTAAGGTCATTCCAAGAGGCATATGCCATAAATCATAATAAGCTTGTCCCCAACTAGAATTTGCAACAATTACAGCAGCAACTGTAGCTATAAAAAGAAGTACCCCACTTAGAGCTTCTTTTGAGATAAAATCCTCAATAATTAAAAACTTTTTAAGCATTTTCTTCCTTTTTATTTAAACAATCTTTACAAATACCTTTTATAATTATATTTTCAATTTTATAATCAGGTAGATTAAAATCTATTTTTTTATGAATACATTCAATTTTTGAGCAAGATGAACAAATAAAGTGTGAATGTGGTGTTTTTGAAATTTCAAAATACCTTTTCTTATCATTTGACTCAAAAGAACTAATAACAGATTCCTCTTCAAAAATTGTTATATTTCTATAGAAAGTTGCCTTGTCCATAGAAATATTTTCTTTCATATCTTCATATGATAAGGGCTTCTTTGAATCTATTAATAATTCCAAAATAGATTTTCTAGCACTTGTTAATTTAATATTTGTAATATTGTTTAAGTTATTTATTTCATTCATGGATAATATTATATCTATTTATTTTTAAATTTAGTTTTACAACTAAGTTGCATTAAAGAAAAATTTCATTAAAATTCCAAAATCGCAACTAAGTTGCAAACAAAAATGAAGGAAAAATTTTGAAAAAAATATTATTTTTATTAATCTCAATAATTGGTATAGTAAATGCAGCAACATCACAAATAACAGTTAGTATTTTACCTCAAAAATATTTTGTTGAAAAAATTACTAAAGATAAGTTTGAAATAAATGTAATGGTTCAGCCAGGTGCTTCACCTCATACATATGAGCCAAAAACTTCACAAATGAAAGCATTAGCAGCTTCAAAAGTCTATTTTTCAACGGGAGTATCTTTTGAACACGTATGGCTAGATAAATTTAAGAAAAATGCTAAAAAAACACTTTTTGTAGATTTATCAAATGGTATTGAAAAACTAGCAATGGCAGAGCATGAACATCATGATGAAGAAGAACATGAAGAACATAAAGATGAGCATAAAGCACATGATCATGATGAACATAAACACGAAGCTAAAGATAATCATGATGGTGAAGATGGTCTAGATCCACATATTTGGTTAGATCCAATCTTAGTAAAAATTCAAGCAAAAAATATTTATGATACTATGTTAAAAGTAGATGCTCAAAATGCTGATTTTTATAAAGAAAATTATGATCAATTTATAAAAGAATTAGATGAATTAGATGCAAATTTAAAAACTATATTAGCACCTTTTAAAGATAAAGCATTTATGGTATTTCATCCATCTTGGGGATATTTTGCAAAAAGATATGATTTAGTTCAAATTCCAATTGAACTTCAAGGAAAAGAGCCAAAACCAAATGAATTAGTTGAACTTATAAAAGATGCAAAAGAGCATAATATAAAAATCGTTTTTGTTTCACCTCAATTTTCACAAAAAAGTGCAAAAACAATTTCTCAAAATATAGATGCAAAAGTAGCAACAATTAATCCAATGGTTGAAAATTGGTCTGAAGGTTTAATTATGACTGCAAAAGAAATAGCGAGTAGTTATACTAAATGATTAGATTATTACTCATTCTCTTTTTTGTAAAGGGCGTCCTCTTTGGATGCTCCTTATGCTCTATTTATACTCCAAAGACTCATGTTACCACCCAAATAAAAGCAGATAAGACACATATAAAAACTTTAGATATTAATTGGAGTTTTGCAGGTGAATTCACGAAAGAATTAATGCAATTATATGATTTAGATTTGGATGGGAAATTTAATGAAAAAGAATTAAAACTAATAGAAGATGCACTTATTGCATACTTAGAACCTAAAAACTTTTTAACAACTATTACTTATGCTCCCCTTGTGGATGAAAATGAAACTACAAATCAAGAACCAATTTTAAATGAAAATGTAAAAAAAGAATCAAACAAATTTCAAGTAAAAAACTATAAAATGGTTTTCAAAGATTCTGTTTTGAGTTTTGATTATAGTATTGATTTAAACTATAAAATATATGATAAAAACTCTTTATTCATTCATATTTTTGATAATGAAAATTACTTTTTTATCATATTTGATGAAAAAAAGCAACTACTAAATATCCCTTATAAAGTATCTAAAAAAACAAATTTAAATGATGTTACCTTTACAATAGATGCCCCAACATTAAGTACTTTTGAAAAAGAAGCTGCTTTAAATAAAGTGGAAATTCAAAAGCAAGTTGTAGAAGATAAAATTATTGATGAACAAATTAAAATTTTAGAAAAAGAGCAAGTGCTTGAAGAAAAAGTAAATGAAGAGACATTATTGGACAAATTTACACAAAAAGTAAAAATATATTTGGTTAATATTGAAAAAGGTGAAGATAAATGGGCTTTATTTTTTCTTTTAATTGCTTCTTTTTCTTATGGAGTATTACATGCTTTAGGACCAGGTCATGGTAAGGCATTGGCTTTTACATATTTTTCTTCTCAAAAAAGTTCATATTTTCAAGCATTTATTATTTCATTAGCAACGGCATTTGTACATATAATTGGAGCTTTAATATTAGTTTTAATTTCCGTTTTTGTTCTGCAAAGTGTATTAAATAAATTTATGGAAAACTCTGTTACTTATATTACTGCTTTTTCAGCTGTTGTTATTATGCTTTTATCTTTATATATTTTATATAGAAAATTAGCTAAAAAAACACATGCATGTTGTTCTTGTAATATTGATTTAAATACAACAAGTTTTTCTGTAAACTCTTCAAATATGAATTTCATAAAAACAAATGCAAATAAACCTGTACTTGATACAAAAAGAAGTAAAAAACAAGATCTACTTTTTGTGATAATAGCTGGGATTGTTCCGTGTCCTGGAACGGTTTTATTATTTGTTTATGCATTTTTATTAAAAACATATTTTTCAGTTTTACTTGCAAGTATTAGTATTAGTTTAGGAATGGCCTTAGTGATTTTTGCTTCATCTTTTCTTGGTGTTTCATTACATAAATCATCAGATAAATCAACTAAGCTAATAAATATTATAGAAATTGTAGCGCCTATTTTTATGTTTATATTAGGATTATTACTTCTATTAAATTCAAGTAGTTTTAAATAAAATTACTTGAATATTTACTCAAAGTATTTTTATCATATGATGATAATTATGCTTTGATACTTCTAAAATAGTATTCTTCTTGAATCCCATTTTTTCATATAAATTTAATGCTTTTAGATTATCAACATCTACAATTAAAGATACCTTTTTAAAACCTAGCTCTTTTGCTTTATCATAAATAAAGGCCAATAATTCTTTTGCAATTCCACGTCCTTGAAACTTCTCAAAAACGCTTAGTGTATCTATATAAAATTCATCTTCAAAACACTCTTTATCAAATGCTTCTAAAAAGATATTTTTTGATTCTAGATGTTTTAGAATAGGGCTATCTAATTGGGAAACTTTATTTGAGTCATAGGCTATTATTAAACCTGCTAATTCATCTTCTATGTCATAAGTATATGTGTTTTTATAGCTTAATCTATTTACATCCATAAAAACAAAACTATCTAGAGTTTTTAAAATCTTTTCTTTTTCCTCTTCACCTGTTAGCATATTTGCTAGATTATGAATTGCATTTAAAATTAAAATTGAGATTTTGGGATTTGTTCTAGTAGCTTGTTTTATCATTAGCTAGTTATTAACTCTTTTAAACTCATTTATAATATCATTTATATCTTCACATCCAACAGAAATTCTAAGAAGATTTATAGGAAGTCCAATTTTTTTTAAAAACTCATTTCCACTTTTTGTCAAAATCAAATCATAATGTGCCAAATAAGTATAAGGCATTAAAAGTGTAAATTCAGTTCCTAAACTTGGACCTTTTGGAAAGTTTAATTTATCATATACTTCTTTGAAATCTTTTTTAAATGTCACAGAAATAATACCTGTTAAGCAGTTTTCATCAATCATTAGTTTTTGATAATTTGAAGCATATTTTGGATTTAAACAATAAAAAATCTCATCTATAAAAGGTGCTTTTTGAAAATACTCAACTAATAGTTTTGTATTTTGTGAGATTACTTTCATTCTTTTTTCATAATCTTTTATTTGAAAAGCTAATCTTTGAATATCTTTTATATATGGCTCATCTGCGTGTTTGAAAAACTCTTGAGACATCATAGAAATTTTTGAGTTTTCATTTAATATAATCGCACCCATTAAAACATCTGCATTACCACAAGCGAACTTTGTAAGTGATTCTATATAAATATCTGCATAAGGTTTTAAATTAAGATTGTATGGTGTTGCAAAGGTAGCGTCTATTACTAAAATGATGTTATATTTTAAACAAAGCTCTTTTAATCTTAGTAAATCTACCGTTTGAAGTAGGGGATTTGTTGGGATTTCTGTGATTATTGCTGAAATTGTATGACCATTTGTTTTTAAATAGTCTTCTAGTAAATCAAGATTATTAATATCATAAAATATTTTATTTTCATCAAAATAGTGTTCAACTATATTCATAGTATCAAGATATAACCATCCAAGTTGGATTAGTTTATTTTTACCATTTCTTTGTTGAATTGGTTTTAATCCTTTTAATGCACAATAAACTGCATTCATTCCAGATGGTGCTAAGCAGATATTTTGTTTTGCTTGCTTATATGCTTTTGCTAATTCACTTATTACAATATCTTTTGCAATAGATTTATCTTCAAGCTCTTCTTGGTGAATATTGTCTAATAATTCTATTTCAAATAGATAATCTTGAGCTAGTCTTGAAGATAAGTTATATCCAACGTGTTGAATAAACTTTAAAACTTTTTGTAGTTGTGTTGTTCCATTTTGAACTAAAATTACTCCAAAAGGTTCATTTATCTCTATTTTATTATGAATAAAATATTTGCTACTTACCACATCCACAGCTTTTTGTGAGCTTAAAAGTACAACTTCATAAGAGTTTGAAACTTTGTATTTTTCTTTTATATATGAAGCTAATAATTTTAAATATGGATGCATTACAAATCTTGGATATGCACTTTTTATTTTTTCTAAAATCTGCGGTGTTTGCTCTTCATAATCAATAACATCCTGCAAGTTTGGCATAGAAACAGAAACTGCGTGAATGTTATTTAAAGGTAG
>RRZU012812214.1_pt1 | contig 17652 bp, 17 predicted proteins | sample 2165561 | NCBI WGS metagenome assembly RRZU01 (sample SAMN10456909, study PRJNA506462) | wastewater metagenome | isolation source: wastewater sludge | place: USA: Moscow, Idaho | reverse complement strand
ATCTCACTGACGGATAAAACACCTTTACAAGATCTGTTCAATAAGACTAATTTCAATGAAGTCAAAGAGCAACTTAATCCCTTTTTTCCGGGATGGTTTGATTAATTATTAATTCGTCCCGATTTTAACGGGACACTAATGAAAATAAATAAGAAATGAGTTACTTATTAATTGCTGTTTTTGTTTTGGCGGTAATTATGGGGCATGTAATTATTCCCAAAATTTTGTTTATAGCTTTTAGAAAACGACTTTTTGATTCTGTTGATACACGAAAGATACATATTGGAATTGTGCCAAGATTGGGAGGGTTGTCATTTGTTCCTACACAGTGTTGCTTGATGTTTCTTTCTTTTTTTATAATTTTTAAGTTTCAATTATATATACCTCACTTAGGTTTTCTGACCTTATTGTTGCAATTTCTTTTGTTGGTGTGCGGATTGGTTCTTCTTTTTATTGTTGGTTTTGCCGATGACCTGATCGGGGTAGATTATAAACCGAAATTTATAGTGCAACTTATAGCAGCTTTGTGTTTCCCTTTTTCTGATCTTTGGATTAATAACCTGTATGGCTTTTTAGGCGTTAATCAGCTGCCGGAATGGATAGGAATGCCCTTAACTGTCTTGGTTGTTGTCTATATTATTAATTCAGTTAATTTAATAGACGGTTTAGATGGTTTATGCTCAGGGATAATTCTGCTGGCATGTTTAACTTTAGGAGGGCTGTTTGCCTATTATGCAATTTGGTTGCATGCTTTCTTTGCATTTATAACGGCGGGTGTGCTTCTTTCTTTTTTTTATTACAACGTTTTTGGCAGGTCAAAAGGTCGGCATCGTATCTTTATGGGAGACACAGGGAGCTTGACACTTGGATATTCTGTTGCGTTCTTAGTGATTAGTTATGCGATGTATAATCCAGATATTAAACCCTACTCTGAGAATACAATTGTTATTGCTTTCATTCCGTTGGCAATTCCAATGTTAGATGTGTTAAGAGTTCTATTGATTCGTTTGCGGGCGCATAAACAACTTTTTTCGCCGGACAAAAATCATTTGCATCATCGGCTATTGAGGTTGGGATTTACTTATCGTTTTACGATGATTTTTATGTTGTTGATGGCTGTTTTCTTTAGTTTTTTAAACATAGTATTATTGAAACAAATCAATATAAATATACTCGTTTTGGTGGATTTTTTGGTATGGGGATTATTTCAAATGAGCTTTAATCTTATTGAAAGAAAACAAGTGAATAATAAAGAAAACAAGTGATAATATGATGAAAGTTTGTGTTATAGGTGGATCGGGCTTTGTTGGAACCCGCTTGATTGATTTGTTGAAGGGATTGCCAGATGTTGAAGTCTTAAATCTTGATAAGAAGAATAGCGATAGGTTCCCGCAGATGACTAAGACTGTTGACATTCTTGATTTGGATAGTTTGTCGATGTTAATGGCCGGTTCTGATGTCATTGTGCTATTAGCAGCTGAACATAAGGATAATGTTTCTCCTGTTTCATTGTATTACGATGTTAATGTGAGTGGAACGCGGAATACATTGATTGCCATGGAACGGAACGGAATAAAAAGATTAATTTTTACGAGCTCTGTAGCAGTATATGGATTGAATAAGCATAATGCTTCTGAAAAAAGCCATGCTGATCCGTTCAACGATTATGGCAAGAGTAAATGGCAGGCTGAAACAATACTCAAATCTTGGTACGAAGCGCATCTTGATTGGAATATCAATATTGTTCGCCCTACGGTTATTTTTGGCGAGGGAAACAGAGGCAATGTTTATAATTTATTGCACCAAATTGCTTCCGGTAAATTTATGATGATTGGTCGTGGCGATAATCGAAAATCAATGGCATATGTAGGTAATGTTGCATCATTTTTATTTTTCCAAATAGCATATGTAAAATCAGGCTATAATGTTTTTAATTATGTTGATAAGCCTGATTTAACAATGAATGAATTGGTTGATCAGGTCAGTGTTGTTTTAAAGAAACAATTACCTAAATCACACTTCCCTTATTGGCTGGGAATGTGTGGCGGTTATTGTTTTGATGTGCTAAGTATGTTAACCAAAAGAAAAATGACTATAAGCTCGGTTCGCGTGAAGAAGTTTTGTGCTGTAACCCAGTTTGATGCTACTAAAGCAATGTCTTCAGGTTTTAAACCTATCTTTACACTTGAAGAAGGCTTGTCGAATACATTGATTTATGAGTTTGAAATGAGACAAAATTAATGATATATAAAAGAGCAAATGTCGGCAGTAGATAATACCCGAATTATAAAAAATACCATACTACTTTATTTCCGCATGTTCTTTACTATGGGAATAAGCTTGTATACATCTCGTATTGTATTGGGGGCTTTGGGTATTGAGGATTTTGGTATATACAATGTTGTAGGGGGAGTGGTTGCTGTTTTTGGTTTTATCAATGTAGCGATGTCTTCTTCTACTGCACGATTCCTTACTTTTGAATTAGGGCGTAATGATGCTATCAGACTAAAAAAAGTTTTTAGCATAAGTCTTATCTTACACTTATTTATAGCATTGCTGGTTGCATTATTTGCCGAATTATTGGGAGAGTGGTTCTTAGAAACACAGATGCAAATACCTGTAAGTAGGTTGCAAGCGGCCAAATGGGTTTTTCATTGTTCTGTTTTTGCCACTTGTTGTTCAATTGTCGTTGTGCCTTATATGGCAGCTATTGTTGCACACGAAAAATTTGGTACGTTTGCTTATCTGACAATTTTGGATGTTGTATTGACACTGTTGATTGTGTATTTTTTATTGTGTTTTTCTTTTGATAAATTGAAAATGTATGCCTTGTTACTGTTAGTTGCTCAGTTAATAGTGCAGGGTGGATATGTTATTTATGGTTACCATAAATTTCATGAAGCGAGAGGGCTTTGGGTTTGGGAGCGGCAATTATTTAAAGAAATGTCTGGATTTGCAGGCTGGAGTTTGTTTGGCGATTTATCTTTTATAGCTTTTACTCAGGGAATAAATATTCTGTTGAATATTTTTTTTGGGCCTGTTGTCAATGCGGCTCGTGGAATTGCCGTGCAAGTTCAAAGTGCGGTAAATTCATTTTCAACAAATTTTCAGACTGCTTTAAATCCACAGATTACAAAAACATACGCTGCCGGTGATATAAACCAAATGCATAAATTGATTTATGCAAGTTCAAAATATTCGTTTTTTTTATTATTTTTTCTCTCTTTACCTATTTTAATAGAGACACCTCAAATTATTTTTTGGTGGTTGAATAAGGTCCCTGAGCATACAGTGAACTTTGTTCGTATTATTCTTTGTATTACACTAATTGATGGTATTGCAAACCCTTTGATTATTTCTGCAAAGGCAACTGGTAAGATTAGGCTGTATCAAATGGTTGTTGGGAGTCTATTGTTGTTGATTCTTCCGTTTTCTTACTTAGCACTCAAATTAAACGTAAATGCAGAAGGAGTTTTTATTGTACATTTTATAATAGCTCTTTTAGCTCAAATAGCAAGAATCTGGATTCTTAAATCTCTGATATATTTATCTGTTAGGGACTATTTTCATCAGGTGGTAATGCGTATTGTTTTAGTGGCTTTTGCTGCATGTTTGCTTCCGTGTTTTCTTTCGTATTATCTTCCATCGGGAAGTTTTTATACATTGATGATTTGTGCAACAAGTCTTTTTAGTTGTGCTTTTGTTATTTATTTTATCGGTCTTGGATCTGCTGAAAGATTGTTCGTAAATCAAAAGATACAGGCTGTCACAAATAAAATGAAACGATGATTATACTCGAAGATAAAAAGAATTGTTGTGGCTGCGGTGCCTGTGTTCAGGTTTGTCCCAAGCACTGTGTTTCATTGTTTGAAGATGATGAAGGCTTTTTATATCCTCAGACACAAGTTGATATTTGTGTAAATTGTCATTTGTGTGAGCAGGTATGCCCTGTTTTGGAGACAAGGAAGGGAACCGCTCCCTTGCACACTTATGCGGTAAAAAACAGAAATGATGATATTCGTTTGAAGAGTTCATCAGGCGGTGTTTTTACATTGTTGGCAGAGAAGGTATTGCAGCAATCAGGTATTGTTTTTGGTGCTCGCTTTGATGAAAATTGGGAAGTGGTACATGACTATACAGATTCTGTGGAAGGCTTGTCTTTATTTAGAGGTTCTAAATATGTGCAAAGTCGCATGGGTAATTCATATGTAAAGGCAAAATCCTTTTTAAAAGAAGGGCGCATGGTTCTGTTTTCTGGAACACCATGTCAGATTGCTGGCTTGAAAATATTTTTAAAAAAAGAATATGCTAATTTATTGACAGTTGATTTTTTATGTCATGGGGTACCCGCACCGAAAGTCTGGAGAATGTATTTAGCTGAAACCCGATTACGATATGCTGTTGATAATCGTACTCAAATCAGGGAAGTTAATTTTCGTCTAAAGAAAACAGGATGGAAAAATTTCAGTATCGGTATTGATTTTTATTCCGGATTATATGTTTCAGTCTTTAGGAAAGACTTATTTATGCAGGCATTTCTTGCTGATTTAATACTTCGCCCTTCTTGTTATGATTGTTCTTTTAAACGAGGAAAGTCAGGTAGTGACATCACTATAGGTGATTATTGGAATGTTGACGCTATTTTACCGACCTTTGATGATGATAAAGGAGTGAGTCTAGTATTAGTCAACACAGAAAAGGGGGAAATAGAGAAGAATACTTTTTTGCATTATGCAGATTGCTTAGAGACAGGATTGAAACCTGAAGCAATGTGTTACAATGGAGGTTTCAAAGAAAAAATAGAAATACCATTGAACCGAAAACTGTTTTTTTCGGATTTGGAACATAGTATTTATGTGAGTCCATTAATGGAAAAATATTGTAAACAAGCTTCTGGCTTTTTTTTCAGAATAAAATGTTTAGCTAGAAAAATAAGAAATAAAATATGAGAATAGGTGTTCTTACATTACCACTTCATCTTAATTATGGAGGAATCCTTCAGGCTTTTGCGCTTCAAAAAGTGTTGATGAGTATGGGAGGTGAAGTTTTTCTAATTGACACTGTATGGTGGGAAAAGCGTCTCCCTTTTTATAAATTAACTTTTTGGAAATTCCACCATCGTTCTAAAAATACACGTTCTTTTATAAAGAAGAATATTAAAACTATTGAAGTTACTGATTATAATAAGCTGAAAAGAATAGCACCCGATGCTCTTGTGGTTGGTAGCGATCAGGTGTGGCGCCCGATGTATTTTGGTGATGTGAAAGATGCATTCTTGAACTTTGCTTCTGATTGGCCTATAAAGAGAGTGGCTTATGCAGCTTCGTTTGGAACTGATGAATGGGAGTATTCCGATGAACAGACCCGGAAATGTGCCGAATTGATAAAACAGTTTGATGCTGTGTCCGTGAGAGAGGAAGAAGCACGTTGGTTATGCCGGGAGCATTTTCATCAGGATACTAAGGTAATGTTGGACCCCACTTTATTATTAACGGCATCTGATTATAGACACCTGATAAAGAAAAGTAAAGATGTGGTTATAACTAAATCGTCATTATGTGTGTATTTCTTAGATGAGACGGAAGATAAAAATAGATTAGTTTATTATGTGGCAGAAGAAAATAAGAAACTTCCGGTAGTGAGACTGTCGTCTCCTTCGGGTGGTTCATTTTGGCAAGTACAACCATCGGTTGAGCATTGGATACAATCTATTGCCGATTCACGGATGGTTGTAACGGACTCTTTTCATGCATGCGTTTTTTCTATTTTATTTCATAAACCTTTCATTGTTTATGGAAACAGATTGCGTGGAATGGCGCGTTTTAATACTTTGTTAAATCTGTTTGGTTTGCAGAATCTACTCCTTTTGTCCTCATCAGAATTTACGTCTGCTAAATGCTCTTCAATAGACTGGGAAAAGATTGAAATATGTCTTGAGATGAAGCGGGCTGAGTCTATCAATTTCCTGAAGTCAGCTTTGTATGATTCAAGAGGTAACGAGTAATATATATTTAGATGTAAAAAGCAATAATTATGAGCAATTGTGATAAAAGTATTGATAAAAAGGCATATCGGGATTGTGATAAAATAGCTTATCCTTCTCGTTTTTCTAAAATTGCTATTATAGATGCGCTTTTATGTTCGGAGGAGCATTTTATACGCTGTTATTTAAGGGCATTGCGATTGGAAGAATATTATACTTTTTATTCACCTAATAAATGGTTAAAATACTATTATAAAAGGAAGAAAAATCTGTTGGGATGTAAGTTAGGCTTTTTTATTGCAGCCGGATGCTTTGGTAAGGGGTTGAAAATATATCATTATGGCTCGGTTATTGTGAACCCGAAAGCTCGTATCGGCGAAAATTGTACACTGCATGGCAATTGTTGCATTGGTAGTAAAGGTGGCTTCCCTGATGATTCTCCTGTAATAGCTGATAATGTAGATATTGGTCAAAATGCTCAAGTTTTAGGGGGGATAACAGTTGCTTCGGGAGTTAAAATTGGGGCTGGTGCAATTGTAACTAAATCTGTTTTAACTCCTTATGTTACTTTGGTAGGAATTCCTGCTAGAATAGTTTCTAAAATCGATTAAAAAAACTAAGTATGTTGCTTGTCTCTTTTATCCTTCCTGCATATAAAGCAAGCTTTTTAAAGCAGGCTATTGATAGTATTCTAGCTCAGACGTATTCATGTTTTGAGCTTGTTATAGTAAATGATCATTCGCCTGAAAATTTGGATGAAATAGTTTATTCTTATGATGATGAACGCATCCGGTATTTTGTTAACGCTGTTAACTTGGGAGGAAGTAATTTGGTTGCTCAATGGAATCATTGTCTGGAGTTTGCTACGGGCTCTTATATTGTCTTGGCTGCAGATGATGATTTATATCATCCTGATTTTTTAAAAAACTGCATTGCTTTGGCTGAAAAATATCCTTGCGTGAATCTCATTAGAAGCAGGGTAGCGCAGATTGATTCATTTAACAATTTGATTGGCATTGATTCTTTATTACCGGAATACTGCTCTAAATATGAATATTTTTACCATTGGATGGCGGGTAATCCTTTTACTTGTATTGGTAACCTGATGTTTAAGACTAATGTGTTGAAGGAGAAAAAATTTGTTGATTTTCCTTGTGCTTATGGTTCAGATACTGCTACGGCCATTATGATGTCTCGGGAGGGAGTTGCTAATACTGCTGAAATGTTGTTTTCTTTCCGGCACTCTTCTATTCATTTATCCGGTTCAAAACTACATTACAAAGAAAAATTGAGGGCCAATACACTCCTTTTTCAATGGCTTGCTCGTTTAAACTATCCCAAGCCTGTTGATTGCTTCGATGTGTATTTTTTTAGTTTTATGCAATTTCACAAGTTGTATTCCAAGTGTCTTTATGATTATTATAATTTAGTCATAAAGAATCTTCCTGTGTATAAATTCTATTACATAAAGTATTGCATCATGCTTTCTTTAAAGGATAAAATATTCATGTTATTCAGATTTTGCTTCGATAAAACTTTAAGAAGAAAATAGAGTATGGATAGATCAGATTGCTATGTACCTGTTGTTATTGCCTTTACGCCGAATTATTTTATTCCGGCTGCAACGACTCTTTATTCGTTGTTTCATGCAGCCGAGAAAGAATGTTTTCATGTAATTTGTTTGTTGAGTGTAAACCTTCCTGATGAACAAAAAAAGAAAATACAGCAAATAGGTGGTGTACAGGCCAGATATTCATTTATTGATCTGAGTGATAGATTGCAGAATGTGTCTGTAGACAGCAAATATACGGTTGCGGCATTGTATCGTCTTTTGCTACCCGATTTATTGACAGAATATGATAAGGTTTTATACATGGATTGTGACGTTATCGTCAGGAATAATTTGGGTGAATTATTTCGTACGGTAGATTTAGGAGATAATTACCTGGCAGGTGTATTTGAAGCTCCTGTTGATTTTCAAATAGAACATTTAAAAAAAATAGGCTGTGACCCTTATTCATACATAAATGCCGGCATAATCATCATGAATCTGGCTATGCTTCGTGCGGATAATATGACGAAAAAATTTATTGAGCTCCTAAGTCATAACCAATATGAATTTCCTGACCAGGATGTATTGAATTTATTGTGTTATGGGAAAATTGTTCCTTTGAAACCTTACTATAACAGTATACGTACTTTTTATTTACCGCAATATAAGTTTTTCTTTCTTAAACAATATACGGAAGATGATTGGGTAAAAGTATGGCAATGTGGTAATATTCATTATACCGGTGATAAGCCATGGAGGCGTTTTACTGTGCAATTTTCTGTTTGGTGGAGATATTATGAGAAATTGCCTGCTAATATAAGAAATGAAAGTATTGTTTCTAAACGGATGTTTGTATTGTATCAGTTTTATAAGTCCTTCTTAGGCTTATTTCTGATTGATGGAATTCAATCCTTGTATCGTAAATTAAAATACTAAAATGTAATGAAACATGCTTATTTGATAATAGCTCACAATGAATTTGAAGTATTGCAAAGCTTGCTTCAGGCGATTGATGATAAACGCAATGATGTTTATATACATTTTGATAAGAAAGTAAAGAAACTGCCTGCGTTAAGCATGTTGTACTCCCGATTGCACATCCTGAAAAGAAGAGTGGATGTTCGTTGGGGCAATATTTCGCAGATTAAAGCGGAATTCGCTTTGTTTGAATATGCTTATGCGCATGGTGAGTACCAATACTATCACTTATTATCGGGTGTTCATCTGCCTCTTCAGTCGCAGGATGTTATACATGCTTTTTTTGATACTGTATATAACAAAGAGGTATTAATGCCAATGCCTACTAGCGAAGGGGAGATAGCCTTAAAAATACGTAAGTATAATTTGTTTACTAATGGTTTTGCTAGCTCTAGTTCTCTTTCTAAATGGTTTAGTCAAAAAAGTTGGAATTTGCTTATTTATATGCAGAGTTTGTTTCACATCAGGAGGCATTCAGCGTTTTCATACATGAAAGCTTCGAATTGGGTTAGTGTCACAGGCAATTGCGTTGCTTTTTTGTTATCAAAGAAAAAAAATATCTTTAATAAATATAGATATACGTTGTGTGGCGATGAATTTTTTATTCCCTCAGAATTGGGAAATTCCAATTATAAATTTAATGTATTATATTATGATAAACTATTAAAATGCAATTTTAAGGGAGTGAATCCGTGTATCTATACTTCCTTGGATTATGATGAACTTATTCATTCTCAATGCTTGTTTGCCCGAAAGTTTAGCAATAAAGATTTGGTAATAGTAAATAGAATTGTGAGACATGTAACGACTGATAAATGAAACATGCTTATTTAATAATTACACACGGTGAATTTGAAGTATTGGCTTGTCTGATCAAGGCCATTGATGATGTGCGCAATGATATATTCATACACTTTGATAAAAAGATCAGTTCCGTGCCTTATTTGGAAACTCAAAGAGCCGGACTTTTCATTTTGAAAAATCGCATAGATGTTCGATGGGGAGATATTAGTGTAGTGAAGGCTGAGTATGCTTTGTTTCATGAAGCCTATTATAATGAATATATTTATGATTATTATCATTTATTGTCGGGTGTCGACATGCCTTTAAAATCACAGAATGAGATTCATAACTTTTTTTCCATTCATTCAGGATATGAATTTATAGGTTATTCACAGGGAGATATTTTATCTCATCTAAAACGTAAGGTTCAGCGTTTTCACTTGTTTCCCCGATCTTTTAGAAATGGTAAAGGAGTATGCTATATCGTGAAAAGAATTTTGAGAGCCTTGGTACTTTATTTTCAAAGACTGTTTGGGATAACGAGGAATCAGCGTGTGGTATTTAAAAAAGGTACTCAGTGGGTTAGTGTAACCCATTCATTTGTGGCACATTTGTTAGCCAATCAAGAAAGTGTATTCTCAATGTATCACCATACGTTTTGTTGTGATGAAATATATAAGCAGACACTTTGCTGGAATTCTTTTTTTCGTGATAGAGTATATGATTTGAATAATGAAGAGATAGGGTCATTAAGAAAAATAGGATGGCGGGGTAATAGACTGCTTGAGTGGCAACAGAAAGATTATGAGGAGTTGTTAAATTCTCAGGCTCTTTTTGCGAGGAAATTTAGTGGTGAACATATTCAGGTCGTTTATAGCCTATTAAATCATATTGGAACGGAATCTGTTGGTTGATTTATTATTGAGATATGTGCCTGGTGTTATATTGTAAATGACTGGTGGTAGGTTACCATCTAAAAGTAGTTGTAGTAATTTATGAAAGAAGAAGAACGGTTGGTTTCGGTTATAATCCCTGTATACAATGCAATGGATACACTTTATTTTTGTATTGACTCTTTGTATGCTCAAACATATACGCAATTGGAATTACTGTTTGTGGATGATTGTAGCACTGATAAAAGTCTGGAAATAATAAATAATTGTATAAATGATTATTCAGGAAAAACAATTATTCAGGCAAAAATACTTCGTCATGAGGTAAATCGTGGTGTTGCGGCTGCACGAAATACGGGACTGGAATCGGCTTCGGGGGTGTATGTGTATTATGTCGATGCTGATGACTGGGTGGAACCGGATTGTCTGAAGTTGCTGGTCACGGAAGCTCAAAGAAAGGAAGCTGACGTAGTGGGGTGTGAGTGGTATTTGGCTTTTAATAATAATGAACGTTATATGAAGCAGGCCGATATAATATCACCAGAGGATGCTTTGATGCAAATGATGTGCGGAGGTTTGCGTTGGAATTTATGGCTTTATTTGGTACGTCGGTCTCTATATGAAGAAAATCAGATTCGTTTTATCGAAGGACAAAATATGGGTGAGGATATGATGGTGATGATTAAATTGCTCGTTTGTGCGAGTAGTGTGGCATTAATACATCGGCCTTTGTATCATTATAACCAAGTTAATCTTCATTCATTGACTAAAATATATTCGGCTGGGCATGTAAACGAGGTTACGGCCAATGTTTCTGAAGTTGAAGAATTTATCCATAATAAAGGACTGAATCAGACACTGGAACGTTACGTTTGTTTTTTGAAGCTTAATATTAAGCTTCCGTTGCTTATAACAGATAATGTGCGTCATTACCAGCAGTGGCAAAAATGGTTTCCGGAGGCCGACAGTTATATCATGCAGAATAAACGGCAGGCTTTTCGAACGCGTATGTTGCAATGGTTTGTGTACAAGGATTTATTTTTTCCGGCTAAGCTTTATTATCATATGGCAGTGAAGTTCATTTATGGAGTAATATATAAATAATACAGAACAGATGACACGGTTTTTCTTTATGTTTCTAGTTGGAATAATAGTGAGTTGCTATTATTATTCCTTTTCTTTTACCTTTCTTCCGGAAAAGATAAATACCAAAATGATGTTGGCTGTCATAGGTGCTTTTTTGATGATTTATAATTTATGTAGGGTACAAACTATTACAATTAGTAAAGATTTTCTGGGTGCTATAGGGCTTGCGGTTGCTTTTTCGTTTGTTTGTTTTGTTTCAACTGATTATAATAATACGAATGACTATGTTTATGCTACTTATTTTGTGTCTTTTTCTGTCTGGCTATTGGGCGCTTATACCGTATGCGTTGCGATTAGAAAGCTCCATGGTCGGGTAAGCTTACGATTATTAACTTATTATCTGACCGGAGTTTCAACGGCACAATGCTTACTGGCTATTCTTATAGACCGGATGCCGGCAGTTCGTTTTGGTATTGACCGCTATATTTATCAAGGGCAAGATTTTTTGTTGGAAATTAATCGTTTGTATGGTATTGGTGCGTCACTGGATTCCGCAGGAGTTCGTTTTTCGGTGGTTTTAGTGATGATAGCGGTGGTACTGTATCAGGATCGGTTGGTTCGTTTACGCACTAGGCACATGTTAGTGCTTATTGGCTGTTATTTCGTCATTTCTCTTATTGGTAATATGGTTGCTCGAACTACAAGTGTAGGTATGATTCTAGGGTTTGCTTACATGTTTTTGGCTACAGGAATATTGCGACTTGTAATACGTCTGGATTATATAAAACTACAGTTTGTTTTTGGGGGAGTATTGTTATTGGTTGGGGCTGTTTCCGTTTTTTTATATCATCAGGACCCGGTTTTTTATCAGAATATTCGTTTTGCATTTGAAGGATTTTTTAATTGGATGGAAACGGGAGAGTGGTTCACAGGTTCCACTGACAAATTGAATCGTGAGATGTGGGTTTGGCCTACTGATACTAGTACGTGGTTAATCGGAACCGGCCTTTTTGATAATTTTGTTTTTTCTACCGATATCGGTTATTGTCGCTTTATATTGTATTGTGGCATAAGTGGTATTCTTATATTCTCTCTTTTCTTTATCTATAATGCTTTTGTTTTTGTACGTAGATTTCCTGCTTACAAATCTCTGTTTCTTTTATTGCTTTTGCTGGGCTTTGTGGTATGGTTTAAGGTATCAACAGATATATTCTTTATTTATGCCTTATTTTATAGCATGGATAAAGTGTGTGTGGATGATTGGTGTGATTAATTCTTTAACAAAAAGGAAGATGAAATTGATTTATTGCATAGCAGGTACTTATAACTCAGGAGGAATGGAGCGGGTTTTGATAAACAAAGCTAATTATTTGGCTAGATGCGGACACGATGTGTTGATTGTAACAACGGATCAAAAAGGTCGTGAATCTTTTTTTAGTCTGGACAATAGAATACGTTGTTATGATCTTGGCATTAATTACGAAGAGAATAATGGACGGTCTGTTTTCAATAAATTTTTTTATTATCCATTGAAACAATTTCAGCATAGAAAAAAGCTCGATACTTTATTAAAACAGCAGAAAGCAGATGTTGTTATTTCAATGTTTTGCAATGAAGTTTCATTTATTTCGAAAATTGCTGATGGTAGTAAGAAGGTACTGGAAGTGCATTTCTCTAAGTACAAACGGCTACAATATGACCGAAAAGGGCTGTGGTGGCTGATTGACAGAATAAGAGCACGGATGGATGAACACTATACGAAGGGGTTTGATCGATTTGTTGTGCTTACGTATGAAGATAAACGATATTGGGGGTTGCTACCTAATATAGTCGTTATTCCGAATTCAATATCTTTAATACCGACAATTTGTGCCGAATTAACTGAATTGAAAGTAATTGCAGTTGGTCGTTACACTTATCAAAAAGGTTTTGACTATTTGATAGACGCATGGGAAATTCTGGCATGTCGGTGGCCTGAATGGCAATTAGATATTGTAGGTGATGGAGAACTTCGTGAACAATTGCAAAGACGTATTAATGATAAAGGACTTCAAAAATCAGTTTGTTTGAAGTTACCTACTCGGCATATTGAAGATGTATACAGTTCAGCTTCAATTTTTGTGATGACTTCTCGTTATGAGGGGTTGCCGATGGTGCTATTAGAAGCACAGGCGGCTGGACTTCCTGTAGTGGCTTTTGCCTGTAAATGCGGACCTAAAGATATAATAAGCGATGGAGAAAATGGTTTTTTAGTACCTGAAGGTGATGTAAAGCGCTTAGCTCAAAAACTAATGTTGCTTATGCGTGATGTTGCTTTAAGGAAAAAAATGGGAGAGAGAGCCCGAGAAATAGCCGGCAGCTTTACGGAAGAAAAAGTGATGGCTCAATGGATTAGTTTGTTTAAACAGTTAACGAATTCTAAATAAAGACAGATGAAGACGATTGTTGTATCAGCGGTAAATTTAAACATAGGGGGAACTCTTACAATATTGCGGGAGTGTCTTTCTTATTTGTCTGGTTTATCTGAATCGGGTGAGTATAGGGTGATTGCATTGGTTTATAAAAAAGAATTGGCTTTTTATCCGAATATCGAATATATCGAAATGCAATGGCCCAAAAAAGCATGGGTTAATAGACTTTGGTGTGAATATGTTACGATGAATAAAATATCCAAACAACTATCCCCTGTTTTTTTGTGGTTTTCTCTGCACGACACAACTCCTTCCGTGCAGGCTGAGAGAAGAGTTGTTTATTGTCATAACTCTTTTCCTTTTTATAAATGGAAATTGAATGAACTGTTTTTTGCACCCAAAGTCGTATTATTTGCTCTTTTCTCAAAATACGCTTATCAAAAAAATATTCACCAGAATAAGTATATTGTTGTTCAACAGCTTTGGTTTAAAGAGCAAATGGTTCGCTTGTTTAAGTTGGATCGAAAAAAGGTAATAATTGCTCCTCCTTCTTTTACGGGGCGAGAATTGAATCAGGAAAGCACTTCTATAACAACAAATCATAAGTATACTTTCTTTTTTGCTGCGGCTCCCGATAGTCATAAGAATTTTGAATGTATTTGCAGAGCAGCTCAATGCCTTGAGAAAGAACGAAACAGGTCTGATTTCCGGGTGTGTATTACAATGAATGGCACGGAGAACGCCTACGCTCGATGGATAGATCATAAATGGGGTAAAAAAATCAAAGCTTTGGAATTTATCGGATATTTGGATAAAGAGAGTTTATATCGCTATTATGGTTTGTGCAATTGTTTTATTTTTCCTTCTAAAATTGAAACGTGGGGATTGCCTGTAACAGAATTTGGTGCTTTTAGTAAACCTATGCTTTTGGCCGATTTACCATATGCACATGAGACGGCGGCCGGGTTGTCTCAGGTTGCTTTCTTTAATCCTGATTTACCCGAACAGTTAGCTGTTATGATGGAAAAAATGCTTCTTGGTGATTCTGGTTTTCTTTCCAAAATTGAATCACGAATGCTTCCTTCACCTGTTGTATATTCGTGGAAGGAATTATTTGATTATATTACGAAATAGAATAATAACCCTAAACAGAAATATATGCATCTATTTTTTCTTGTATTGTTAGCTTTGTATCTGATTTCTTTGTTTAGACCTGTGAGTGCGTTTAACAAATCATTAAGTAAAGACACAACTCTTTATTTAAAGGGAATATTCAGCCTTTTAATTATTACCTGCCACATGGCATCCAATACCGAGATTAGTTTCTTTTCTTATTTTAAGCCTTGGGGGGCTCCTATAGTTTCTCTTTTCTTTTTTATATCGGGTTACGGGCTGATGTCTTCTTATTTAAGTAAAGGACAAAGATACCTGGACGGTTTTTTAAAGAAAAGAGTTTGGAAAATTCTTTTGCCATATTTAATCATCACATTTTTGTATATAGCATTGAACGCCGTTGATAAAGAACGTTTTTCATGGACTATCTTGTCTGATTTTATTGTAAAAGGAATTCCGCCACTGCCTTATTCATGGTTTGTTATATCTATTATTGTATTGTATTTGTTTTTTTATTGGTCGTTTAGTCCGCGCAGGTTGGTTGTCAGTCAAAAACTCTTTCTTTGTTTGTTATTATCTTGTTTGTATATTCTTATTGCAATTCTTATTGGTTATGATAGATGTTGGTGGGTTTCTACATTGGGCTTTGTTACAGGTTTGTTTTATCGTTATTATGAACTGTATTTAGTACGTATATTTCGGAGTAAAATATATAGGCTCTTGTTTATGCCGATTTGCAGTTTGGCTATTTATTTATTATCAGGTTCACCGGTTGAATTTGTGTTGTCTGTTGCTTATGTATTAATCCCTTTGTTGGTTATAGTTTTGATTAATTATTTAAAATTCAGAAAAAATCTACTGTTATCTTTTTTTGGTGATATTTCGTATGAAATTTATTTGTGTCAAGGCGTTTGTTTTGTTCTTTTGAGAGGCCATACCATTTATATAGCATCGGATTATGTATATGCTTTTATGGTTTATTTTGTGACTGTATTTTTAGCTTATTCGTTGCATTTGTTTATACTAAAGAATGATGAAAATATTACAAATAGGTAAATTTTATCCGATAAGGGGCGGGGTTGAAAAAGTGATGTACGACATAATGTTGGGGTTGTCTCAACGTGGAGTGTCGTGTGATATGTTATGTGCAGCGGCGGAAGATGAACAACCGGGAGTGCTTTCACTGAATGAAAATGCCCGTTTGATAATCATGCCGGCATTAATAAAATGTGCAGCTACCATGATTTCTCCTGCTATGATTAGCACATTAAGGAAAATCAAGGATGATTATGATGTGATTCATATACATCATCCGGATCCAATGGCTTGTGCTGCCTTATTTTTTTCAGGTTATAAAGGCAAGGTTCTGTTGCATTGGCATAGTGATATTTTGAAACAGAAAATGATGTTGAAAATTTATCAACCTATGCAAAAATGGTTGATAGACCGTGCCGATTTAATTATTGGCACTACACCGGTATATGTTAGTAGGTCACCTTTTTTACAAAAGGTTCAGTCTAAAGTTGGCTATATTCCGATTGGAGTGGATCGGATTGTTCCCGATGGTGAAGTTGTGCGGCAAATAAGGAGATGTTATCCTGGTAAAAGAATTGTTTTCTCTCTGGGGCGTTTGGTTGAATACAAAGGTTATGAATACTTGATTAAAGCTGCTCGTTACTTAACGGACGACTATGTAATTTTAATAGGAGGCACCGGTCCTTTAAAAGAAGAGTTACAGGCTCTTATAAAAGAGGAGGGGCAGGAAAATAAAGTCAGATTGTTAGGTTACGTCTCGGACGATGAATTGCCTCACTATTTTGGCGCCTGTGATTTGTTTTGCTTGAGCTCCATTCAAAAAACAGAAGCTTTTGCTATTGTGCAAATAGAGGCAATGTCAGCTGGAAAACCGGTAGTCGCTACTAAGATACAAGATTCGGGGGTCAGCTGGGTTAATGATCATACTGTGTCTGGATTTAATGTAGAGCCCCGGAATGCTTGTGCAATAGCTGAAGCTATAGAAACAGTCTTGTCAGATAATCAAGTTTATGACAGGTTGGTTGAAGGAGCTTTGGAGCGTTATGATAGCCTATTTACAAAAGAGAAAATGGTTGATCTTTGTTTGTCTATATATAAAAAAATGCTTCAATAGCAAACTGAAAATGATATGAATGATTTAAGTAAAAAGGCTGTTTCAATATCCAATGATTTATTCTTTCAGGAAGTGAAGGAATTACTAGGGGAAGGTAAGAAGGTTAGTTTGTATGTGCAAGGTGACAGCATGCGCCCCTTTTTGAAAAACGGTGATAAAGTGCTTTTAACTTCGGCTTCATCCCGACGCATAAAGAAGGGGGCGATTATTTTGGCACGATCTTCTATGGGTATAGTGCTTCACCGCGTTATTCAAGTTAATGAAGACAGTTATTTATTGGCTGGCGATGCTCATTCCAAACAAGTGGAGAAAGCATCCGTAGCAGATGTCATTGGCATTGTGGTTGGAGCACATCGATATGGAAAGGAAATCCATTTGGATTCGTCTTACAAACGATTTTTGTCTTTTCTATGGGGAGTATTAAGGCCTTTCAGAGGACTTTTTTTTAAGTGTTACGATGTATTACATGTTAATAAAGTGAAGAAATGAGAATAAAGAAAGATTTGGTATTACGCCGCATAGGTGCCGGTTTTATTATTATTGATCCGGATAAAGGTGTCATAGATATGGCTAAGGTTTATATTTTAAATGAAACAACTACGTGGCTTTGGAAAGAAATAGTGGATAAAGATTTTACATCCGATGAACTGATTCATTTATTGCTGAGCCGTTATGCAGTTACTGAGGAACAGGCAAGGAAGGAT
>RRZU012312672.1_pt1 | contig 17654 bp, 26 predicted proteins | sample 2165561 | NCBI WGS metagenome assembly RRZU01 (sample SAMN10456909, study PRJNA506462) | wastewater metagenome | isolation source: wastewater sludge | place: USA: Moscow, Idaho | reverse complement strand
TTGATCAAAGACATTTGTTGGTAAACTCTACAAACAGTGAGTCAACTGATCTATTACAGATGTAGCTCCTGCTGGTATAGGTGTGGCAACAGAATGATATTGTTCTACATGAACACAGTCATTTGAATATATTGTATGATGTGAAGCACAACAAGTAGCAATACTATCAGTCAATGCACTGTCAGTACCTTGAACTACTAGTTTGTCATTTTCAAATCCATTGTCTACATCATATACTACATCTGCATGATATGTAGATAAGGTTATTGTAGATTGGGGAGATGGAAGCTGACCAGAGATTGTATCACAATCATTTATGAATGGAACACCAATAGTCCATACTACTCCTACAAGTCTTGTGACTGGAGAGTATAATGCCTATGTATATGTATCTACATTGGATAGTCAGATATTCCAGATACAGAAATTCAAATATTCATATAATCAGACTACCAATATTGTCGCAGGAATATGAGGAGAGTGACAAGGTAGTCAAGCATATAGGACTATAAGGAACTTGATACAAGTAAGAAACGAACAGACATGAGCACTAACATATCAAACTGATGCTTGAGTTGTGACTACAATATGAGCAGGTAATCAATTCTATTCTGATTGTAATAAACCAATCACATGAGTATTGGCGATAGAAGACATTGAGCTTTCTAATGGTATTCATATTTCTGAATTAGCCACAAACCCATTAGCTACACATGCTAAGACAACTGGTATAAATGTAAGTATACCTGCTTGATTTAGAAGTGTATCAATTGTAAAGACAAGTGTTGCATGAGTGGTCAATATAGAGTGATTGCCAAGAATATATACACAATGATGATCAGAACAATTTTGAGCTGATGAATATATATACAACTGACAAAGACGAGTTTTGCCAGCATTCACAGTGACAAATACTTGAGGTTCTACTTTTAATTGGATAGCAATATCTTAAATGTCACAGCAAGGAAATAATAACCCATCATCTACTACAATCACAGACCTTGCAAATGGTACTGTGAACATAGATAATGCAGTAAATCCACAGACAGCTCAAAGACCTATCAATGAGCTTAGTATACTTGCACTTAATCTTGTAGACCATAGTGCTGACTACTTTGATATGTATGATGCCTCAACTGGAAACCATGTTAGAGTACTAGCTATGAGACCAAGCCAAGCCAGTTATCTAGCTGATGGACTTAATGATACAAGAGCAGGCTCTCTATGAACAATCACATCTGGTATCTATGCAGTGCATGATCATATACACCCAGTCACTAAGCTATCTCCATTTGCAACTCCTCCTACTATTACATTTGCTTGATTTACTGCTCCTACGGGTACAGTAAACCTTTCATACGATACAGAGTCTTGAACAGAAGAAACTATCAACTACTTCTACCAATGATCACTGACTATACCAAATGCTATCGCATGGAGAAACTTTACTATAAGCAATGTGGCTTGATTTAGATTCAAATCAAGAGTGACTAATCTATATAGACTAAGTGCTATGACTTGATATCCTTGAACCAATACAATGGAAAAAGGTCAAGCATGTGATAAATATGGTAATAGTGCTACTACATACTTATACAATGCCTCTACTTTGCCATGAAATGTAGTCAACATATCTACATTTAGAGTAGAAGTGACATACACACTTATTTAGTTTTCATATACATAACAATGATAATCTTAAAAAAAGAGTCTGATGTCAAAAAACTAAAGAGATGAGACTCGCGGCAGTCTCAAGAGCATATTGACCTCGTAGAGAAATCTACTTGAGAGTTAGACTATCAAGAATTTGATAGGATTGCCACTAAGCGAAACACTCTAGTAGATAGTCACATCAGAGAGCTTGATAAAAAATCAGCTGAAGAGTATGATAGGAAACTTAATGAGAAAGCATTAAGAACAATTGTTAATCTTCCTGTAATATGACCTAAATCAGTTTTGAAACTATCTGAAAATTGAATCAATACGATTGAAGATGTAAAAAATAATATTGATATTGTTTTCAAATTATTAAAATTGTCTAAAGAAGATCAACTAAAATTGTCTTCTGCATTATAATATTTTCATACAGTTCCTAGAATTATTTATATATCTCAATACAAAGTATAAAAAAAATGACCAAGTGCCAAGAACAGTTACTATCACTCCTATGAATTAGATGTGACGATCTTAGCATAGGTACACATGCAATCACTATTACAAAGTCAAATAACTGATGTGAGGTATGAACATCACTACTATCATGTCCTACATGATACATTATGAGTTGATGAGTGTGTGTTCCTTGTTGAGGTCTCAATCAACCAGTATGTAGTAATGGAATGTGTCAGACTTGACTTATTCCAATATGAGGTATTTGTGTATTAGATACTGCTCCTACTTGATGATCTGCCGTGACTGTATCTTGAATACAATGATTTGCTATTGATCCAGTGACAGTTGCATGATGTGGTAATACTCAATGACAAACTATTACATACAGTATTGTATGAACATTACCTACCTGAATATCATTTGATCCAAATACTAGAACATTCTCTTGAATATATACATGATCATGTCCTGCTAGTTCTTCTGTAATTATGAGATGTACAGATACTGGTGGATTATATTGAAATACAGTTGTAAACTTTTCGTTTACATGCCCTAATAGTTCTCCAGTATGACCATGAAGTCAGAGCTATACTATAACTGAATGAAGTCCTGTAAGCATTACAGTACCATGATGTACTGATGCTGATTGAAATCCATTGACTTATAGCATGACTTGATTACCGTCTTGACTGTCTTTCAACCCCACTACTAGAGAAATCACATGAACATATACTTGATCATGTCCAACAACAGTTAATGCTACAATGACATGTAGTGATTGAAGTATAAGTGTAAATACTACAATATCATTTACTATAAATTGTTGAGTAGCATTATACACAGAAACAAAATGTTTTGCTTGAGGCACAATTATTGATAGTTCTTATCCAGACTTTCCTACAAATGATCAAGCAATATCATTTGGTCCAATACCGTCTAATCCTCCTGCATGAACATATCAATTAAGTATAAACTTCTCTTGAACACAAGTAAATCAATTCTCTCTTCCTTGAGTATTACAAGTAGAATATATACATTCCGAATCGTCAAGTATATTTACAATCAATCATTGAACAGATCATAATGATCCTTATTCATATTCATGGACAAGTCCATCATTTACATTGAATGGATCACAGTGAACTTGAATATGATTGCATACATTCTGATCTACTATACCAACAATAGTATTAGATTGAACAAGTTGTGTGACACTCACACAAATAGCATAGGGTTTGATAGACCATGATAGAGAAAGACATTAAGCACAGTGTATAATAACACTGTGCTTTTTGCTTGTATTATTTTACAGTTAATGCTTTGACAGCCCACATACATGCTGTCTGTGCTTCAGTAATTGCTATTGAAAGATATCTCTGATATTCAGAGTCTTTTTTCTCTAGCTTCCTTGCTTTATCAAGCATGTCAATAATCCTTGCATACTGTGTTTTTGTTTTAAACACAAGATCATCACTGTCAGGATTGTACTCATAACCTACAAGGTCTTCTCAATAAGTTGTTTCTCTCATGGTATTATAATAAGAAAATATAAAACTAAGAAGTAAAACATATACTAAACATACATTTTGTAATCTGTAAAGGGGTGCAATTGCACCGGTTATAGTTATTCCTTATTTATCAACTGGAGGACATAAATGTCCACCAGCCAATACACTTTAGCTTTATAAAGCTATTTCCCTGTTAATTATTCATAGTAGTTTTTTATTGATTTGTCACTAATCTCCTTTGCACATATTTCTTTTGTATCAATACCAGTATATTTTTTTATATACTCATGTATTTCTGATCACATACCACTTGCATAATCTTCAATCTCTTCCCATTTTTTGTCTGGTATACTATCAAAATCTATTCATTTATTCTCAAGTTTCTCATAAAATATATTAGAGATAATGTTCATAAACAAGTATGTCACATTCAACAAGTCTTTTTCATCATATCTGATTCTTTCCTTTCCTGTCTCTAAAGCAAAACAACCTAGTTCGTTAAGAACCTCTTGTAATTTTTTTAGGCTTTCTTCTTGCATTTTTGAATAATAATAAAAAATAAAAAACTAATCATTACTTTTACTAAAAGTATTTTTTTCTTTTAACAAAAATTCTGTTTCACCCAATATCAATGTTTTAACATATTGAATATTTTTACGATCTGGATATTTACTTTTATATGCAAGGTCTAATAATGTTAATGCTTCATCTAATGTTGAAGCTTCTACTATACAATCTGTAGTGCATTTAAATCATCAACCGTATGGGAAAATGTTAATAGAATGTTGTACTGTTATTTTGAATAATTTTGTATCCATAATATAATAATAATAAAATAAAACTATTGATATTTTTTTTCTGTAAATCATTTTGGTAATTTATGTTTATATCTTCATTCAAGATGTAATTTTCAACAATGAGTAAAAGATTTTGGTAATTCAAATTCATACCATTTAAGATACAAACCTCATCAGCAATGTGTAAATCATTTTGGTAATTCAAATTCATATCAATTAAGATCTAAATATCATCAACAATGAGTAAATCATTCTGGTAATGGAAATTTATATCATTCAAGATTTAAATCTCATCCACAATTAGTAAATCATTTTGGTAATGGAAATTTATATCATCTAAGATCCAAACTTCATCAGCAATGAGTAAATCATTCTGGTAATGTGAATCCATATCATTTAAGATCTAAATATCATCAACAATGAGTAAATCATTCTGGTAATGGAAATTTATATCATCTAAGATATAAATATCATAAGCATATTACAGTATCTTCCGTAATATCTTCAATTCAATTACAAACTTTTACATTAAAAGATGATTGATCTTTTTTTACATATCATCTAAATGTTTTTCAAATTACATATTTCTCTATTCATTTTATAGATATATATCATAATTTTTCCATAAATCTATCATTTATTTCAAATCACATATGGTCAAGAAATTCTATATTATATTCTTGGTATTTTCATTCAACTGTGTTATTTCATTTCCCTTGAATTTGTTGAATCTGATTATCTCAATCTCTAACTATATCCATAGTAGCATGAGGCAGATTCTTTTCATCTCTCAATGAATAAACAATATTTGCTTTTCAAAAATATGTTTTTATACAATGTCTCATATTACTAGATTCATTGTTATATGCTACTTCAGATAATAACTTTACAAATCTAAATCAATCATCAAAAGTATATACAACTTCATAGTCTACTCATTCTACTTCATTTGTAGTATCTACTCTCATTGATCTTACCCAGTCATTAGATTTTTTCTTTGCTTCTTTGTAAGATAAAGAGTAGTTAGGGTTTTCTATATTCATAAAATAATCTATGATGTGTTCTACTTCATCTTGATCTTTTTTATCAATATCTTTTATATTATTTAACCACTTCTCTACTTCTTGTGTATCTTGAAATTGAGATAGATATTGTTTGTATTTCATTACCTTTTGTGATAAGATGTAAAACTATAGACTCATTATTTTCTTGATCATTGGTTTACTTGTGTCCAATGATACTGTTTTACCATACATCTCATATAGTCTATTAAGGACTTTGTTCCTTAATAGTTTAATATGATCTACTCGTTTTACAGAGTATTTGTCTCTTGGTAGAATATAATCAGAAGTCAGACTAATCTTTTTATATCTTACATCTTCAATATATTCTACATTATCTTCTCATATTGTATGTATGAGATTTAATCTATACTGTGCTAGATTACCATGTAGTGTACCATTACAATATCCACACTGACATCGTGTATTGTCATCATAGTATACTAAGTCTTTTGATAATGACCTACTTATATAGTGTCAGTTCTGACAGTTAGGATTTCTAATAAACATCTTGCTCTCTAAGTGTCATACTTCAATAGAAGTGCCACATGATATACAAGTGTTATGTATAAATAAACCACTTACATACGATCTTTTCAAGACTATATATATCGCATAGATAGTATCATACATATTGAGGTAGTTAATCTTCTTAGCAATAGTCTTCCCTTTAGACTTTGCTTTCTCTTTTTTAAGCTGTAGATTATACCATTGTTGAGCTTTAGTGTAAGCTCTATCAATGTCTCTTTGCTTCCTCTTAGCAAGAGATCATTGCTCAATGATCTTCTTATATTTTTTCTCAATGGATAAGATTGATTTTCTTATCCTTTGCTGCTTTTTATATAAAAGTTGATCCATGATAAGAAGTAAAAACTAAAAGTTATCTTCTGATTTTTCTTATTTTTTCTTCATATTCTTCCTTAGTATATTGTATATTATCTATACAATATTGTTTTCATTCTAATCAAACACAATCTGTACAATATTCACATTCTTCACAAGAAGTACAATTATTACAATTATAACAATTATTGCAATCAACACAATCATAACAGATAGTACAAATATCGCATTTAATGCACGTGAAACAGTATTCACACCAAATACAATTTTCATTTTTAGAACAAAATTTACAACCATGACAACCGTCACATACATAGCACATATAACATTGTATACAATCATTACAATAATCACAATCAGTGCAATCATCAGAATTATTATTTGTGTCCTCCATAATAATAAGAAATAAAAACTAAAAAGGTGTTATTAATGGTTCGTGTATATCTATATGATATTGATCAATTATTTCTCTAAGTTCTTCTGTAGCAGAAGAATAAAGAGTGGCTTGATTATGCCAATCAAGCATTCTATAGATAACGAATATATCTCTTTTTATATTCTTTATAGATTTTATGAAATCTTTTTTTTGTGTAGCATATCAGTATGTATCATCATACTTATCAAAGATACTTATAGCAAGTGTTTGCATTTCATCAAATAGATTTTGTGGTATTTCTTGCATAATAAAAAAAAATAAAATTATAAAGCTAATAGTTCTTTTATTTGATTATTTTTTTTTTAGCAACAACTTTTGGCTTAGTAATTTCTGATGCTATAACAAGGTCTGGAAAATAACTCTCTCATTCAGATGTTATTTGTAGCTTTCAATTCTCTACCGTACAACTATCGTAGTCTAATATGTACTCTTTTCACTCTATAGTTATTCATCAATAATATTTGGCAACTGATAGTTGGCTATTAATCCAATTATCATAAAGTATTCTGTTTGGCAATGACATTATGTAAATAATACAATAATAAAACTATATATATTTCTCAAATGTTTTTTTTTCGTCACAATCATGATAAAAATCTCACATCATTTTTTTACAAAATTCTAAAAAGTATACTATACTTTCTCTTATTTCGTTTATTTCTTTTTTTGTAAAATTATTAGAAAACTCTCATCCAATCCAATTTGCTCAAGCTCTCCTCATCTCTAGTTTTCAGTTTTCTCACATATATATCGGAGAACCAAAATATGCTGGGCTATCTATAGATCATGGATAATCAGTGGTTGTTATTTCACAAACCCAGTATTTACCATCATAGAATATGATATTATTTTCTAGCATTTTGAAATAATAAAATATAAAACTATTTATTATTATCTAGTCAGATTCTCTTTTTTAATTCTATCTAACTCCTCGTATAAATCTAATATCCTGTCTTTCTTTACAGGAGGAAGTATGTATTCCTGTATTACATTTTTATATTTAGATTTATTAGACATTACCTTATTATAGAATATATCTATAATGTCAAGTATCTCTTTTTGCAATAAGATACATGATCAAATTATAATTGCTAAGAAAAGTATTGTAATGATAAACATAGTATTGTATAAGAAGATATAAAAGCTATTTGCTTCTGCTATCATATTTTTTTATTTATAAAAAAAAAAAATGTTTTCAAAGATTTAATTTATTCCATAAATACATATTAAAATAATGGATAGTTCATCAAGAATATTTAATCAATTCTTCTTTTGTAAATATTGTAGAAAAAAAATTATAATTTATAGGTTTATTATTTATATTCCGCTGTATAATTGAACTTGCACCAAATCATGCAGATTGTATAAATTCTTCTTTTGTATATTTTTCTTTTTTATAATCACAATTTCGCATTACTATAAAAGGTGCTGTAGGTAATGGATATTGTCTTTTTAATTTTCAAAATAAATTTTTAGTAATTTTGTTTTTTGTTATTTCATCTTGTATATTTTTCTTAAATTCTTTTTCTAATATTTTGTTTCTTTCTGCTATATCTTCTATAAGATGTATGTGTTCTATATCTAATGGCACATCTTTTTTATTTATATGCTCATTAATATATATTAACAATAAGATTATAAATATTAGAATAAGTATTAAAATCATTTGATTATATAAAATATAAAAACTATTTGTTTGTAATCTTATAGAACTTATCTACATATTGTGATATGACAGTGACATATTCTTTTTGAGATAGACTTCTATCTACAACAAAATAGAATGAATGTTTTTCTTTTGTCTTTTTAGAAACAAACTGTATATTCTCTATAGAATACATAAATCATATTGTCTTTCTTATCTTGCTTATTTGTGTAGCAGGAGATCAGATTCACAACAACATGATCTGTGGTAATGTTATATAATCATTTGTAAGCAACATGTGTGCAAGTTTATATATTTTACTTCATTTTTTAAAATGATATAGTCATTCTTGTAATTGTTCTTTGTTGATCTTTTTCATGATAGAATATAATCAAAAAATAAAATGTTTAATAGAAAAGGAGAGACATCATATCTCTCCTATCTTGTAAATTGCTTTCATATTATCTACAACAGTAGAAATCTTTATGTATATTAGAATGGTAGATCAACATCTTGTTTAGATGTTATAGATTTATATTCTGGAGATTGTGCAATTTTATCTTTAATTCGTTGATCAAGTTGATCATAAATAGATTGAGAGAAACTTTGATCTGATGAGTTTGTATCCATCATAAATATCAAAGGTTCTGCAATCATCTGATCAACTGTTACTCCAACCATAGCAGGAGATATAGAAGATATATTTGCATAATCGTTATTATGTTTTATTGATACAGTATATAATTTTCAGATAAGGTCTTCTAGGTTTAAGCTATACAAATCATTATCTGTTAAATCTTTTCCAAGCATAGTACACAAATCTCTTCTTAGATTAGATACTTTTTCTTTAGATCAATAAGTCATATTATAACTTGTAGATGATCTCATTGGAACTACTTCTCACTTATATTCCATTTTACACATAGGGAACTCAAATGTAAACATAATTTTCCTTTTTGGTTCTGGATAAGCTGTTGTTCATGGTTGTGTTCAAAGATCAATAATTCTAATTAGATAAGCAGAGTGTGTTCAAGCTGGAACTTTTTTTCTTTCTGTTGGTTCTCAATTAGAATTTCAAGGGATTGGAGCTGGAAGTTTCATGGGTTTATAAGTATAAAGGGGTTAAAACAAAGTATAGATTATAATGTTATAGTTTGTATAGAGTGATATATTTATAATGATTAGATATATAATTTCAAGAGATAAATTATATTTATTCTTTATTGTTATTATATTGGTATGAATGTAGTTTTCGCATTATTTTAAGAAAACTTTTTATAGATAATATAGTAGCTCTTTTACTAGCATTCATTTCACTTTCTGATAGTAAGATTCATTTATTATCTTTTATCCTTTTTGATACAATAAATGATCTGCGAGTATCAAGAAGAATAAGAAACTCTTCTCATTCTTCTGTAGTGATAGGTATTTGTAAATATCTATAATATATCATAGAAATCATAAATATTACATAACTAATATATCTCATTATTATCAACATTTAAATAATTAAAAGTATCTTGTTGTACTGGTATGTATTTACTATATTCTTTTAGCTTTTTGTTTTCTGATATCAACTGATGTGATGGTAATTCCCAGTTTCATTTCTGTATCTTATCCATGAGTAAGAGTAGTTTCTCATGTACCCAGTTAAATTTAGCATTCAATTCTTGAATTGGTATATTGATAACCTCTCAATATGATGTTTGTAATTCTATAACATCTAACAAAACAGTAGTATCTTTTATTCATGTTATTAGATATGTTATTACATAGTACCATGACATACTGATGAGGTATCAAAAAGCATCGTCAAACATCAGTCCTGATCTAAGTCTTTCTATGTTAGACGATGTTTTGAAATCTCTGATGATACAAGTAGCTCATTCAGAGAAAACTTTTCTGTCAGACAATTCTTCAAAAGATACACCTATGTTATTAGATTTAAGCAAATCTATATATTCTTTGATAGAATAATCTTTTCAATCTTTAGTAATTCTATATCTATCTGGTTTAATAGATAATAAGAATCACTTATATTCAAAAACATATTTCTCTTCATAGTAATAGTTTCATCACATATCCCATAGGTCTTGTGTCAGTGCATATTTATATCAATCAAGTACTTGTTGTCACTCTTTGTTTTTTAATTGAATCTTTTTGATCTCATTATCATGTCGTCATATTCAATATTCAAAGTCGTAGTATTGTTTCCTCAACATCTCTAATGTAGTTTTGGAATTTTTGCACCACTTCTTCATAGTATCTGAATCATCTTTTTCTAAGATTAGTTTTTTAAGATCATCTTTAAGAAAGCTATCAGCTATACTATATTTATCAAGGAACTTTTTTTGTCAATGTTCCATTAAATAATGAAATGCAGTACCTACAGTAAAATAATCTTCTTCTTTTTTATCAAGAACTATCTTATCAATATACTTTAGCTTATATAGATACTCATGTATAATGAAATCTTTTATCTTAGATGCTGAAATTAAGTTTTGATTTTCTGATGTGTAACTCATAATCTTTTTTCTTTATGAGATAAATAATAAAGACGATTGTATTCCTTAGCTTTGTGTTTGTTTTTAAGATAATACTTCTTTTGACTTATCTTTTGTCTTTCAAGTAACTCCTCTTGAGTATATTTTTTATGATTCATGAATATATAAAAAAAAATAAACAAGAGGAGCATAATGATTTAATATATAATTTCAAGAGATAAATTATATTTATTCTAAAATATTTTTATCTTTAACTACCATAATAAAATGATCAAGTGGTTCTTTAGATCAACCTCGACTTTTTCATTCTTCTATTCTCTTTTTATATATTTCAAATAAATCTTTTACCTTAGGTCATCAATGACTAAGAATAAATTGTGTAATTGAATTTACATCTTCAAGACATATTTCTGTACAATCTTTACTAGATTTTCGTTTATCTCTTTCAACCTCAATTGGTTTAAGAGAAGACCAAGAATCAATCAATTCTTTGAAAAGAGTATCATCAAATGCTCTATAATATATAGATCAATCTTTGAATTTTATAGTAATAAATTGTTTGATTGTTGATAGTGTTGTCATGCAATAATTATTAATAAATAAAAGTATCTTTGCCTCAAGACTTAGTTTTAGGTTTAAACTCTAATTGAATCTTTGCTATGATTGTTCAAAGATTCTCTGATAACTTCTTAGGAGATGCAATAGAATAATACTTTCCTATTCAAGTATCAATCATCTTTTGCAATATGATTTGTAATAATGCAGGAGGATCAGTAGATAATTGTTTAAGTTTATAATATAATACAATACAGTCAGAAAGATTTCAATCAACAACTCAAGAAATAGATTTGATTGTATCATAAATAGAAACTCATAATTCCTTATTAGTCTTATTTATAATTGATCAAATGCTTTTTGTTGAAATTTCTTTTTTTGAATTTTCAACATTTTCTTTTTTTGTTTTTTCTGCTATATTATATATATTATTATTTATATTATTATCTATACTATTTATATTATCTATATTATTATTATTTTCTTTATATATATTACTATCTATAATATCTATATTATATATGTCCCCCAATGGTGCAGTCTGCCCTTTTGGGGGACAGGGCAAGTCTAAGCCATTTTCAGACTGTGACATTTTTTCCCAATATATCATATAGATCATAGTTCAATCATGTTGTTTTTTTCTCTCAAGCCATCAGTGATTTTCTAATTCAATCAATCAAGACTGAATAGATTTCTCTGATTGCTTGTGATCATCTGCTATCCTCACAGAAGAGAAAGACCAATCATCTGGTTTACTGTAAAGATAGCAATATAATCATTTAGCTTTAAGAGAAAGTGTATTATCATTCAACAGTTTATTACTAATCTGTGTAAATGGTAATCACTCTTGTTTTATAAGTTTTAGATTCATTATATAATATATATTGATAAAACTAAAAAGACTACTATGTGGAGGCATAGTAGTCTTATCAGACACGATAGATGTGGTATCTGATAGATACCTCCATACCTATCGCATATATCATATTACATGATAGTTTGATATAATGATTTACTTTGAATATTCAAGACAATTTAGATTATAATCTAAATCTTTTAGTTCATATTCTTAAGAAATAAAATTATTTTAATAATATATCGGTTTGTCAATTGATAAATCATAAAGTATAGTAATGCAGATTGAGAAAAGATACTGGATCAAGATTAATCTCTATTGGATCAATATCAATATTTCCTCACTCTGTGTCGTCTTCTACAACAACTACTTTATGATGTACAATCATTTTATTTGTGTAGTCTAAAGATGCTCAATCATTAAGCATATCTATATAATCTTTCATTTGTGATGCTTGATTTTTATATTCCATAAATGATTCGTTGATTGAATCTCAATAAGAATCAAGATCATCAATATCATTGATTGAGTTTTGCATTGTAATGAATGAAAATAAAATAAAACATTAATCACGAATATATATTGCTAACATATTGTTTATAGTTATACTATATATACCATCTGATCTAGTATATTCTAAACAACTATTTCAAGATATTATAGTCTTATATTTATATGTTCAATTAATCATTTCTATAAGTGTCCTTGATGTTAATAATAATCACATTTCTTTACGAAGTATGTCAATAATATCTCTACACAATTCATCTATCGGTCAGTCTGTTTTTTTGAATCTATATGTTTCCATATATTTTCATGTATTTATATTTAATTCTGTGGCTTTAATTCTAAACATGATATAATAAGATAATAATTAAAAATATAGCTTATCTGTTTTAGAATCTATATATAAATCACTAATATCTTTCTTCTGTGTAGGAATAGATTTTAGTGACTTTGTAATGAATCTACATATAGTATTCTCTTGTATCTTCTTATCAATATATCAATAGAATAATCATATCTGACTTTTCTTCCAAGTTATTTTTTGATTATGCAAATATGACATTTCCAATAATTCATCAATACTAATATCACACTGTGTTTGTTTGATAGACATGACAAGAAAGAAAGAGAATAAAACTATTATACACTTTGTGCTGTGGTATCAATTATTCTTACAATTATATATCTTCAACTATATGAATTGTATAATTCATATGAGCTGTCTGTTGTAAGACAATACTCCTTATCTCGGTCTGATGAGTCTTTATCATCATTATATAATTCTTTGAGTTTTGCTTTTGCTTCATCGTCAGTATATGGTCAGTATGTATATAAATCTAGTCAGTCACATGTGTCAGCACATACAATAAAATAGTGTTTTTCTTGCATGATGATATAATAATAAAGAATAAAACTAATCTAGTCGTATGATTCTTTGTTTACCAGTTGGTAATTCATTAAATCTTTTGACGGCATGATCTCAAATACCAGCATAGATATCTATACGATTTCATTGTATTGCTCATCAAACATCTCTGCAGGTATAAACCTTATACTCATCTTTATACTTATCAGATAATACAATGAATGACAATCAGAACTTGTCTTTCGGACATGCTGCAGATCTTCCTCAATCAGCATCAGTATATCTTTTTCAATCTTTAGGCATAGTATGATCATTGTCTCAATTGAATTGTCTCCTTATAGATTCATTATACAATTCAGACAATGTACATTTTCTTCATTTATTTCTAGCACATGTGCTAATCTCAAATGCAAGATATTGTTTCTGTTCTTTTGTGGGAGAATAATATCTTGATAATACATTTTCTGTAATACCAATCTTAGATCGTTTGAATCTATCTCAAGGACAAGATGTCCTTTCTCATTTCATTTTACCATGTCATTCAATGATAGATATATTAAACTGTTTCATAAGATCAGTGATTGTATTCTTAAGTCAAGAATACTGTCATGTTGTTGGATTAGTTTGAGTGAAGTTTCACTCTAACAAGATATGAATACTTGATCTATTGTTATATTTAGTAGCTCGTCATTCAGTCGTTAATGGTCTTGTTTGTTTTACAATACCATTCTTGAATATTACAAAATGATAGTCTATATAAGATCAAGAGTATCATTCATTAAGATGAGTACATACTCTTCTATTCATACATGACTGATGCCTTTGTTTATGATGTTGAGATATTGATTTGATATTTACTTTGTCAGTAGCACTATGATGTACTACTATAGTATCAAAGTTAATAACTCAAGATCAACTTCGTTTTTTATCAAGAGAAGAATCAACCCTTACAATAGGTTCTTCTGTAGCATAAGCTTTTCAAAAGAAACTAAATTGTAATTTATTGATCCTATCATTAAGAACTTTCTTTTTCTGTTCAAGCTCTTGATTGATCTTGTCAATCTTCTTAGCTTGATCATATAATTTTGTTCATTGAGATATTAAATAATCTCAAGAAGCTACAAGCTGTTTTCTATATCAAGAGTTTATTGATATAGTATGTTGTATCTTTTCTATCTCCTCTTGAGTAGAGGAGATTAGATAAGAACTAGATTCATAATAATATGTGAAGATTAAAAATACTGCACATATTAAAGATAAGAATAATGATAGAATAATAAGTTTAGTTTTCATTTTTTAATAAAAAGATAAAAAGATAAAAAGATAAAAAGATTAAACAAAATTTATAACTGAATCAATTATATTTTGTACAGATTTTACATATTTTATTTTCATAGATGAATACATATTTTGATATTTTTCCATATGTTTTTCATCAAAAGAAAACACAATGTGCTTCTTTGATCAACAAATAGCAGCAATTTCTTCTTGAGAAGAAGAAGAAACATTTAAATCAGTGAATATAAAAATATAATCAAACATACTATAATCAATTGATGCTTTTGACAATCTTGATTTTAAATATTCAAATCATTCTCATTGAGATATATAATAAGCATCATATCCATTAGCATATGACAATGTATCTTCTGTTGTAAAAAACACACTTGCTTCAAACAATCATGTATCTCTTAAAGCGAATGATGATAAAGCTGCTTTGTGAAAGTATCAATCTGATGCTCAACCATTCATTGATCATGATCAATCAATAACCATTAATACTTTCTTTTTCTTTCTAAGAAAGGTGCTAATATATTCAAGAGGTTTGTATGAATAATTTAAAATAAAATTTCTATTTATTCTTTTTCATTTACTCAAAGAAACATTTTTTATTTTAATATCTGATTTTATTCTTAATTTATTTTTAATGATTTCTGACATTTTTTGTATCTCATTTTTATTAATAGTTATTTTTTTTAAATATGATGAAGTTCATCAATAATGAAAATCTTTTGATTTAGATTCTTTATCTCATTCTATGTCTATTACAGAATATCTGTATAGATTATAATCATGTCTATCAAAGTCAAACCATGTAAATCAATGCACATTTCTTTTAGATGGAATAATATTTTCATCAACAGAAATAGAATTTCCTGTAGTAATAGAATTATAAATATTTACATCTTTAGAAGTTAATTTAATTATTCATATTTTTGTATTCTTGTCTAAGAATTTTCTGATCTGATCAAAGACAGATAGAGATGGACAATACACTTTAGCAAATCAATATTGTGTTCTTGAAAAATCAACATGACTTCAATATTCTATCTTAATAGAATATCATTGTTTGTTTAGCTGTAATTGTTTTTGTTTTAATTTTTCTCTGATCTTTTTATGATCAGGTCTTACATATTCAAAATTAGAAGCAAATGAATATTTACTTGAATAATCTACTTTTTGATATTGATATGTAGATGGTCTTGAAAACCAATCATCTCTATCATATCAATATAAAGTTCAATATCAATATTGCTGATACTGTCATGTATATTTATCTCAACCTCAATATATAGTAGGTTGATATTGTTGTGGTCTATATCAACTACTATACTTAGATTTATATCAGTAGTTATCTTCTTGTTCTTCTTGTGGTGCAAAAAGACTTTGCTTATGTCTGTGCATAATAATAAGAAAAGAAAATAAAAAAGAGATGTATATTTCTATACATCTCATCTATTCTAATAGATTTAATTATGAAGAAGAGGTATCTGTTGTTACTTCTTCTTTAGATTCTTTGACTTTACTCAAAATGTTTTCAGAGTAGAATGGTTGCACAAGTGCAGACACATCTTCTTGTGAAACAAATCAGAATGAATCAATAGAAGATAGCTTATAGAGAATAGTCTCTTCAAAAGATTGAAACAAATCTTCCTTTGTCTTATTAGTATTAAGGAAGTATGTGCATCGATTTTTAATTGATCTTGTAGACAATGGTCTAGCAAGACTATTGTCTTTATATCTCATTCTAAAATCTTCTATAATTTTCTTTACAGATTTTTTAAATTCTCAAAAATTATTTATGATAGTTTCTTCTAATTTATCATCATAATCAACAAACTTAGTTCTAGAGAATCTATCAAACAAAGCTGCATCAATAGCATTGACTCATTCATACTGTCATCATAGATTAGCAGTACAGAAGAAGATAATGTTATCTGGACTTATTCTAATAATCTCATCATTGATGAAATTATTTACTTCATAGTATCATGTCACTGGATCAATAAGTTTCAAGAGGAAGTTCATAAATGATTTAGATCATCTATTTACTTCATCAATAATCAGACAAACTTTGTTTCATTGTGAAGCAAGTCTTAACAATCAGATTACATTCTTTTCTTTATATTGAATACCATTTGATGTAGGTACAATATAAGACAAGAAGTCTATTTCTTCAAATCAATCAGAGACAACAACCATCTCATAAGGTATATTGTTTCTTCTTGACCAGTCAATACATGTATGTGTCTTACCTGTACCAGTAGGTCAATATAACAGCACAGTGTCTCACATCTTATAGTCTGTATTTGAAGCAAATATATATGAACTTGTATCAATAGAAACCTTTTCTAAAATCTCAAAAGATTCTCTAATTTTATTCATGTCTACAGCATTCGTTTGTGCTACATATCAATTACATTTAATATAAGTTGTCAAATCTTTTTTATCTAAAAACAGTTTTAGATTTCATTTAGATTCTATTTCAATCAAATCTTTTCATTCAATAATTGATTGTTTTTTTCTTCTTGTTCTTTTGGGTTTTGTTTGTGAAGCTGTAGTATCTTCTTTTTTAGGTTCTTTAGCCATCATACATTGTGTAGCTGTATCTGATGTAGCAGTAGCTATAGTAGGAATTGTAGTAGAGCTTATAGTTGGTATAGTAGAACTGTGATCAGAAATAA
>RRZU012179705.1_pt1 | contig 17655 bp, 7 predicted proteins | sample 2165561 | NCBI WGS metagenome assembly RRZU01 (sample SAMN10456909, study PRJNA506462) | wastewater metagenome | isolation source: wastewater sludge | place: USA: Moscow, Idaho | reverse complement strand
TTCGAGAAGGTGGCGCGCGAATGGCTGCAAACCAAAGACTGGGAAGACGTCACCAAGAACCGGCGCCTGGACATGCTGGAACGCGTGGTGTTTGGCGAGATCGGCCAGATGCCCATCCGTGCCATCACCCCCGCCCACGTGCTGGGCATCCTTCAGCACACGGCCAAACGTGGCGCCCCTACCGTGGCCGCCGAAGCCCGCCGCACCATGTCAGCCGTGTTCGAGTACGCCGTGGCCACGCTGCGTGCCGACAGCGACCCCGTTTGGCCCGTTCGCAAGGCCTTGCCCGCCAACAAGACGCAGCACAAGACCGCCCTCACCACCACGCAGATCGGCAAGCTGCTCAACGACTTCGACAACCACCGCTGCACCTTCCAGATCAACTACTGCATGCAGCTGATGTGGTGGACCTTGGCGAGACCCAGCGAAGTGGCCGAAGCCGAATGGGCCGAGATCGACTTGGACCGCGCCCAATGGCGCATTCCCGCAGAGCGCATGAAGGCCCGCAAAGAGCACGTGGTGCCTCTGCCGACGCAGGCCGTGGAGATGCTAAGTGGACTCAAAGCCATCACCGGACAGCGCAAGCACCTCTTCCCGGGCCGTGACAACCGAAACACCCCGATGTCCATTGCATCACTCAGGCAGGCTTTGAAAGTTCTGGGCTGGGCCGGCACCTACAGCCCCCATGCCACCCGCACCACGGGCAGCACCCGACTCAACGAGATGGGCTACCGGCCCGATGCCATCGAAGCCCAGCTCGCGCACTCTGACCAGAACAATGTGCGCCGCGCCTACAACCACGCCACCTACTTCGAGGAGCGCCAAGTGATGATGCAGGACTGGGCGGATCATCTCGTGCAATGGAAAGCAGCCGCTCATGAGCAACCCTAGGTCTACTGCCTTGGCATGCGACACCACCGCGCTTGGGCACTTGGAAAGGGTGATCGAAGCGCACTTCCCACGGCAGAACCATCACGTCAGTGACGCGGATTTAGCACGCCGCCGAGCGTTCACAACGGCTGCAATGGATCTGGCACAACGCTACGTGCAATTGAGGCATCAGGCCCGTGACGCCGAGAACAGACGCAGGCGCTTTGAAGCCATTGCCCTGGCAGCGCAACAACTTCGCTTCGCGATGGAAGGCCTCCATGAGAGCGAATTGAAAGCGCTGGAGGACAAGCAGCGGGCGGCGCATCAAGTCTTCGTTGATGACCTGGACAGCCACGAGCGCTACGACGTCGACCAAGCACACGAACTCTCCGGCGAGCCCTGGGGGCCGAGAGGCGCAACGCGCATGTTGCAGTGGCAAGATCTGCGATGGCTGGAGCAAGGTGCCAAGCGAATGTCCGCGCCTCGCAAACGGGGTCGCCCGGAGAACACGGCTGAGCGTTGGGCCGCTCGCCAGTTCGTCGTGCTCTGTCACAAGCATGGTTGGACGCCGGTGCGGGTGGCTCACAGTGGATCGGAGACACAGCATGCGGACCCACAAACTTCTGGCGCGGTCATGTGCCTGGCAGCGATCTTTGTTGCAGGCGGCGAGAACGAGGTGCGAGCCAAGAGTGCGGCCCTGTCGGCGCTGAAGTCGCTGCGGAGCCGGTTTACCTATTTGGAATGGCCCGACTGTTTACCTGACGATCCGCTCCACGACACCATGGAACCCACCGAATACACGGCAAGCTTGAAAGAGCTGATTTCTGATCGGCACAACGGGATCGGCGTGCTCCCCGAATTCCACCCTGGGAACTACTGAGCCGCGGTCAAAAATTCGTCCGTTAGCGCGGCATTTGATGTCCGTGCATCGCGCCGCACGGCCGCGCAGCATCACCGGTGTTTTCACGATGTTTCGAGGAGCACCACATGCTGCGCGTTATCCGCATTCAAGATGTCTGCGACAAGATCGCCTTGAGCCGCACCTCCCTGTGGCGACTGTGCAAGACCACTGACTTCCCCCGTCCCATCCAGTTAGGCGGCCGAGTGGCCGGCTTTCTGGAGCACGAGATCGATGCCTGGCTGGAACAGCAAGCCGCCCAGCGCCCCCCGTCGAAGGAGGCCAAGTAACATGGGGCGCCAAAGAACCGTGAACGATCAGGGGTTCTGGCACAGCCCGCTCCTGCAGGGCTGCACAACGGAAGACAAGACCGCGCTGCTGCATCTGCTGACCAGCCCCGTCTCCAACATCATCGGCGCGTACTCACTGGTGCCGCGCATCGCCGCTGCCGAGGTCGGCTGGTCGCAGGACCAGTGGCTGCAGGTCATCGAACGCCTGCGCGCGGAAGACCTCGTGTGGTTCGAGCCCTTGCGGATGTTCGTCTGGGTTCGCATCTGGTGGTATCACAACCTGGCCAGCCAGACCCTCGGCCCCAAGCTCCGAGCCCGAACCATCGAGAACATCCGGCAATTGCCTGAGCCTTGGGTGGCCCCATTTCTGGCCGCCTACAAAGCCCGGCTGAGCGAAGAGCTTCGACAGCTGCTGGACACCCTGCTGGCAGGCCATTCAACGACAGAAGTGTCATCGGTACCGTATGGATACGGTATCGATGACCCATCCAACCTTTCCCGATATAACACTAACGCCAACGCTAAAACTAACCTAAACGTAACGCCAACCCTACATGAGCCGACACGGGCGCCTGTGGATAAGTCCGGTATCCCGCCGGAAAGTCGGGCGCTGGTGGACTCGGCGATTGCCAAGGCGCAGCGCAACGGCGTAGCCAAAGCGGACACGCAGTCGATCCTCACGGCAGTGGGCAAGCAGTTCCAGTCTGGCCGACCTCTCAGAGACGCAGCGGCCTATGCCTATGCCGTCGCAGAGAGTCTCGCCCCAGCCGTTCCGCAAGCCACCCTGCCTGCTCCTGCATCAAGCTCTGAACTGGCAGCGTGGGAAGGTCGCTGCTTTTGTTGGCCTGCCAACAATCCGGCCAACTTCATCCAGATCCTGCACGATGGGCAGTACGCACAGCACATCGTTGGCAAGGCGTCATCAAGGCCGAGGTACGGGTGCCTTGGCCGCAGCTGGCTCCTCGCAGCCCTCCGGGCGGGAGAGCTCAGGGAAATTACTCCCGAGGTCTTTGCAAGCCTAGCCAATGGCGGTCGACCATGAGCGTCGATGCCGACAGCCTGAACGCCATCGCCCGCGAATGCGTTGCTATGCTGCCTACCGCGCTGCCTCAGGAACCTTCCACGGGCCGATCCAGCCACACAGAGGCCGAGTACCTGCGCATGGCCCAAGTGCTGCTGCAACGCGCTCAGTTCACTCCAGGGGGCTTGGCAGCCGCAGTGCAGAAGACCCAGAGCCCCAGAACCTTCCACAAACGTCTGGCTGCATTGCGGTTCTACTGCCGACAGCTCGTGACCGATTGTCTTGAAGTGCGTTCTGCCTCTCGGAGCTTGGACTGGCATCGTTTGGCGGACGTGCTGCCCCGTCTTCATGAACAGCTGTGTGCCCTGATCACGCTGAAGCAGCAGGGCATGACCCAGCCCCGGCGCAAACGTCGAAGTAAGCGTCAGGCGCTGCGGGGCTTGCCGCCAACGTGGCGAGAAGATCTCTGTGAACGCGGCACATCCGGCAAGTACGCCGACGCGCTCTTGGTATCGGCACTGACTGGCGCACGCCCGGGTGAAGTCGTCAAAGGCATCGTCGCTTGGTTGCAGTACGACGAAGAGCTCGGCATCGAAACCCTCTGCCTGTACACGCCAGGCATCAAGGTCAAAGCGCAACAGGGGCAGCCATTCCGGTTCATGGCCTACGCGGTGGACGACACCCATCCGCTGGTTGCAGCCCTGCTGAAGCGGCTCGACACGCAGCCCGACAGGAAGCTGCACATCCAAATCAGCAAGGCCGGCAACTTCACTGCAGAGATCCAGCGTCTCGGGCGCAAGCTTTGGCGCGACCATACCCACGCCATCACCGCCACCTGCTTCCGCCACCAATGGAGCGCCGATGTGAAAGCCGCCGATGATGCCGACGCCGCCAGCCGGGGGCTGGGGCATCGCAGTGCCAAGACGCGGAAATACTACGGCACGGCGCATCAGGCGAGAGGTGGGCATGCATTGCGCCCCGTGCGCATTGAGACTGACATGCCTGTAAGGGCGTTACCCATCCGAGCACAGCCAAACACACAGGTGCGCATCGACTCAAAGCATGTGGGAGGAATGGGGTAATAGCAGCCCTATTGGGGCAATGGCTATCGAAAATACCCTCATATGCTGTAGCATTACCTCATTCCTCCTCACCCGGATGCTACTGCATGCAATCACTCTCGCCAGACTACCTCGCCAAGCTGCGCTTTGACGCGCAGCAGCTGGCGACACTGCGCGCCTTGGGTGAATACAGAGGCAAACAGCAGCTCTTTGTGGCGCAATCGCCCGAGGTCTTGAGCGACCTGCGGCAGGTCGCTGTCGTCGAGTCCACAGAGTCGTCGAATCGCCTGGAGGGCGTGGTCGTCGCAACCCACCGGCTCAAGTCGCTGGTGCTCAAGAATGCCACGCCGCAAAGCCGGTCTGAGCAGGAAGTGGCTGGCTATCGCGATGCCCTAGGCCTGATCCATGAAAGCGGCGAGCAGATGCGGTTTTCGGAAGGCACGGTCCTGCAACTACACGGCATGCTGTACCGCTACATGCCGCAACCGGGTGGGCACTGGAAGGCCACGAACAACGACATCGTCGAGCGCCACCCCGATGGCAGCTCGCGCATCCGCTTCCGGCCCGTGGCGGCGCATCTCACGCCCATGGCGATGGCCGATCTGATCGCGCGCTACCGCTTGGCGTTGGATCAGCACTTGGCAGACCCCTTGGTACTGGTGCCTCTCGCCATCCTCGACTTCCTGTGCGTCCACCCATTCCCGGATGGCAACGGCCGCATGGCACGACTGCTCACCCTGCAGCTGCTCTATCACTTCGACTATGCGGTGGGCCGCTTCATCAGCCTGGAGCGCATCTTCGAGGAGTCGAAGGAGAGCTACTACGAGACATTGGAGGCCAGCTCCCAGGGCTGGCACGAAGCTGCTCACAACATCGCCCCCTGGCTCGACTACTTCTGGGGCGCTCTGCTGCGCGCCTACAAGGAATTCGAAGAGCGCGTGGGCACCATCGAGCGCGGGCGGGGTGCCAAAGGCGACCGCGTGCGCTCAGAGATTCTCAAGCGCCAACAGCCCTTCTCCATCTCGGAGATCGAGGAAGCCTGCCCCGGAATCAGCCGCGACATGGTGCGTGTCGTCCTGCGCACCATGAAATCCGAAGGCTTGATTGAACCGACCGGCAAGGGCCGCGCGGCCAAGTGGCAGCACACACAAGACAACAAGTAAGGGAGGGTCGCGCCGTGGATGACGTTTTCCAGTTCCGCAGCCAACTCGTTGAGCGCTACAGCAACTTCTCGCGCAGCTTCGTGCGCATAGCGGCCACCGACCTCCAACAAGAAGCCGAGCGTCAGTACCAGGACGGTCGTTACTGGCCCGAGCCGCTGGTGCAGATCAACCCCAACTACCAGCGCAGGGGCACCGTCCAGTCACTCACTGCGGAAGGCGTCCTGCATCCCGCTTGTGCCGACGTGTTTCAGGTGAGCAAGCCCGAGGGGCGCCCCCAGCCGCTCCATCTCTACGCCCACCAGCTCCAAGCGCTGGCCAAGGGCCAGGCGGGGCAAAGCTTCGTGGTGACCACCGGCACGGGCTCCGGCAAGTCCCTGTCCTTCTTCATCCCCGTCATTGATCGCATTCTCAAGGCCAAGGCAGATGGGGGCAAGGCGCGCACACGCGCCATCGTCATCTACCCGATGAACGCGCTGGCCAACAGCCAACTCGAAGAGCTGGAAAAGTTCCTGCACGGCTATGCGCCCGACCAACGCCCGTTCACGGTAGCCCGCTACACCGGGCAGGAAAGCAAGCCCGAGCGCGATGCCATGGCCGACAACCCGCCAGACATCCTACTAACCAACTTCATGATGTTGGAGTACATCCTCACGCGCTTCGACGAGGTGGATCGCAGGGTGGTGGATCACTGCGAAGGCCTGGAGTTCTTGGTGTTGGACGAACTCCACACCTACAGAGGTCGTCAAGGCGCTGATGTGGCCCTGCTGGTGCGCCGCCTGCGTGAACGCCTCAACGCCAACCGGCTGGTCTGCATCGGCACATCCGCCACCATGTCCAGCGGCGGCACGCAGGCCGACCGCAATCGCACTGTGGCGGAGGTGGCCTCCAAACTCTTCGGCGCGGCCATCACCGAGCATGACGTTATCGGTGAAGCGTTGGAGCGCGTCACCGACCCGCTCAAAGATGTCGCGGCCATCGCCGCCGAACTGCCTTCCGCCATTCAGCGTGAATCGCACCAGTGGGCAGATTTCGATGCATTCCGACGCGACCCGCTGGCCATCTGGGTCGAACTCAACCTGGGCATCGAACTGCCCGACAACGAACCACCGCGCCGCGCCAAGCCAATCACGCTCCAAGCAGCAAGCGACAGGCTCGCGCAGGACGCAGGCTGCGATCCCGGGGCTGCCCGAGCCGCCTTTCAACGTTTCCTGGTTGCCGCCCATGATGTGCGCACCCCGCAAGGCCGCGCGCCGTTCGCGTTCAAGCTGCACCAGTTCATCAGTGGCCCCGGCAAGGTACTCACCACGCTGGAAGCCACCGGCCAACGCCACGTCACGCTGGACGCCCAGCGTTTCGCGCCGGGCCGCCAAGCTGAAGGTGTGCATCTCTACCCCGCCCACTTCTGTCGTGATTGCGGGCAGGAGTACCTGCCCGTTTGGAAGTCTGGGCAACGCCAGGCCGATTACCTGCCACGGGAAATCGACGATGTCAGCGCCGACGACAACGAGGACGCGAACTACGGCTTCCTGTGCCCGATCAGCAAGGGGCAACAGTACGGCGGCCTGACCGAAGACTTGCCGGAAACCTGGCTCGACTTGAGCCGCGATGAACCGAAGGTCAAGCCCGCCTACAGGACGGCGATCCCGTATCACGTGGCCGTTAACCCTCAAGGCCATGAAGGTTCGGGGGAAACCTTCTGGTTCATCCCCGGCAAGTTCCGCTTCTGCCTGCGCTGCGGCACCATCCATGAAGCGCACGGCAAGGACGCCAACCGCTTGTCCAGCCTTTCCGGTGAAGGTCGATCTTCGGCCACCACCATGATCGCGCTCAGCGCCCTGCAGCAACTCTTCGCTTTGCCTGATCCGGCTCATGGGCAGCCTGATCCGCGCAAATTGCTGGGCTTCACCGACAACCGGCAAGATGCCGCCCTGCAGGCTGGGCATTTCAACGACTTCATCTTCCTGCTCACACTGCGCGCCGGGCTCATCGGCGCTTTGCAGGACAACGCCGGCGTGCTCAATGAAGAGCAACTGGCCGACGCCGTATTCAAGGCCCTGGGCTTTCAGCAGGTCGATCAAGGCACTCTGGTCGAATACCTGCGCTCGCCCAAGCTCATGGGCCTGGCGCGGCAAGAGGCTCAGCGCACCCTGCGCTTCATCATTGCCTATCGCCTGCTTCGCGACCTGCGCCGTGGCTGGCGCTACAACAACCCCAATCTCGATCAACTGGACTTGTTGACCATCCGCTATCGCGGCCTCGACGAGTTTTGTGCGGACGCCGGTGCATTCAAAGAAAGCAGTGTGCTGTCCAAGCTCACTGCAGCGCACAGGGCAAGCTTGTGTGAACTGCTGTTCGACACCCTGCGCAGAAACCTGTGCCTGGAGACTCGCTACCTAGACCCCGTAGAGCAAGACAAGGCGCGCACCAGCGGCCACACCTACCTCACCGAACGCTGGGCCTTCGCGCCGGACGAAAAGCTCGAAACCGGCCGCTACCTCATTCTCGGCAAGCGGCCAGAGTACAGGGGAAAGCCGCGCGCTGACCTCGTCACCGGTGGGGCACGCTCCCGCCTCCTGCGTGCGATCAAGACCGCCGACCTTTGGCGCAACTCGGTCTGCGCCGATCAGGTCAAGCGCTGGAAAGATGCCGAATGGGTGGAACTCATCGAAGACTTGCTGCGGGCCGCCAGCAACTACGGCTACGTACAGAAGCACGCCATTGACGCCCACTTGGCCGGATGGCGCCTCAACGCCGCCGCGTTGGACTGGTGCTTGACCGCAGACCAGTCCCTGAGCGAAGACAGCCGGGTCAACGCTTTCTTCCGCGAGTTGTACCTGAGCGTGGCCGACCTCCTGCGCCTGCCGGCCCACCCGCTTTTCGAGTTCGAGGCGCAGGAACACACCGCCCAGGTCGATGCGCCGCGCCGCCAACTGCTGGAGCAGCGCTTCCGCTATACCGACAAAGACCGCAACGACTGGGCGCAGAACCCTGCCCACGAAGCGCCGCTGGAGCGCCTGCCGGTCATGTTCTGCTCGCCGACGATGGAACTGGGCGTGGACATCTCCGCGCTCAACACCGTGTACCTGCGCAACATGCCGCCCACTCCGGCCAACTATGCGCAGCGCAGCGGTCGTGCGGGGCGCTCAGGCCAACAGGCGCTGGTCATCACGTACTGCGCCGCGCTCAGCCCTCATGACCAATGGTTCTTCCGCCACGCAAATGACATGGTGCATGGCGTCGTCCGAGCCCCCACACTCGATCTCGCAAATCGCGACCTGGTGGACAGCCACCTTCAGGCCGTCTGGTTAGCCAGCGCACAGACACCGCTCGACGCCAGCATTGCGCCCATGCTCGATCTGGACCAGCCCGGCAAGCCGCTCAAGAAGCACTACCTGGAGGCACTCAGCACCCCTGATGTCCGGCAACGGGCACTGATCAGCACGCAACGCGTCATTGACCAGCTCCAAGCTGAACTCGATGGCAGCCACTGGTTCACCCGCGAGTACGTGCAGCAAGTCATTGACCGCGCGCCCCAGCAGTTCTCCGATGCGCTGGAACGTTGGCGCAAGCTCTTCGAGGCCACGCGGCAGCAGATGTCCATGGCTGACCAGATCGTCAAGAGCCACACAGCCTCACATGCCGAGCGCCAGAACGCGCAGCGCCGCTATGGCGATGCAGCGCGGCAATACGCTGTGTTGCTCAAGTCGGGCAACAGCCAGAACACCGACTTCTACACCTACCGCTACCTGGCCAGTCAGGGCTTCCTGCCCGGCTACAACTTCCCTCGCCTACCGCTCATGGCCTGGATTCCAGCACGCGGCGGGCAGACCGGCATGGGCAAGGACGACGAAGGCAGCATGGTCAGCCGCCCGCGCTTCCTGGCGCTGTCCGAGTTTGGCCCGCGCAGCCTCATTTACCACCAGGGCCGCATGTACCGGGTGGTGCGCGCGAAGCTCAACGTCGGCAATGCCGACCACATCTCAGGCAACAGCCAGCTCTCTACCATTTCCTCACTCGTGTGCAGCCAATGCGGGTACGGCCATCTGGCCGAAGCAGGCGAGGGGCAACCACTGGTCAACCGCTGCGAGAACTGCGATGCCCTGCTCACCGAAGGTGACTGGGTGCGCGAGCTCTACCGCATCGAGACGGTCGAAACCGTGCCGGTCGAGCGCATCTCGATCAACGACGAAGACCGGCAGCGGCAGGGCTTCGAGTTGCAGACCACCTATCGTTTCCTCCCGGGGCCTGACGGGCGCATACAACATCACAAGGCCGATGTCTTGCAGGGCGAAGACGCCCTGGCAGAACTCACCTATGCGCCCGCCGCGCGCATATGGCGGATCAACCGAGGCTGGCGCCGCCGCAAGGACAAGGAGCAACTGGGCTTCTACATCAACCCCATCACCGGTACCTGGAGCAAGCAGGATGCGCCGGATGCAGGTGACGACAGCGGCAGCGACGACGCCTTGATGGACAAGGTGCCCAACCAGCGCATCGTCCCCTTCGTTGAAGACCACCGCAACCTGTTGATCCTCGCACCCGCTCAACCGCTGCCGCTGGAAGCCATGGCCACCTTGCAAGCAGCGCTCAAGCGCGGCATCGAGATGACCTTTCAGATCGAAGAGTCCGAACTGGTGGCCGAACCCCTGCCCAAGCTAGACGAACGCCGTGCGCTGTTGTTCTACGAAGCCGCCGAGGGTGGCGCAGGCGTACTCACTCGCCTGGCCAACGACCCAGCCAGCTTGGCGATGGTCGCAAGGAATGCCTTGCGGCTCATCCATCACAAAGCCCCCGCCGATGGCATCTGGCGGCTGCAAGACCTGCCGGCGCTCGAAGAAACCGATGCCCTCGGCAATAGCCTCTGCGAGGCGGGTTGCTACCAGTGCCTGCTGTCCTACTTCAACCAGCCCGACCACGAACACATCAACCGCCGCAACCCCGAGGTGCTCAAGTTGTTGGTGGCCATGGCCAATGCACAAGTGCAGACCCGAACCGGCGCTGCAGCCTCAGCCACACCATCAACTGGTGACCCCAACCTAAACGACGACGCGCCGCTGGCACGCTGGCTGGCCGCATTGCAACGCGCTGGCATGACCGTCCCAGATGCGCTGAACGTCTCCGTCAACCAAGGTGCAGCCACTGCTGCCGCGCAATACAAGGCCGCCCGCGCCCTGGTGTTCCTGACCCCGGTGGACGCCACCACGGCATCAACGCTGAAAGACAAAGGTTGGCAGGTGTTGGACTTCTCAGAGCCCGAACACTGGCACGCGCGCTTCGCCGAACACCCTGCCGTGTTTGGCCTGGCCCGCTGACGCCCCGGCACGCCCCCCATGACGACACTCGAACACGACTTTCTGCCCGGCAACCTGGTTCGCGCCCGAGGCCGCGAATGGGTGGTGCAGGCGGACTCCCGGCGCGACTGGCTGCGCCTGCGCCCGCTTGGCGGCGCGGAAGACGAAACCACGGCATTGATCCCGGAACTGGAGTTGCAGCCGGTCGAAGCCGCCACCTTCGCCCCACCCAATCCGGTGCGTGCCGGCAACCATGCTGCCGCTGTCTTGCTGCGCGATGCTCTGCGTTTGACCTTGCGCTCCGGCGCCGGCCCTTTCCGCTCATTCGGCAACATCGCCGTGGAGCCGCGCGGCTATCAACTGGTGCCGCTGCTGATGGCCTTGCGCCTGTCCACCGTGCGTCTGCTGATTGCCGACGACGTGGGCGTCGGCAAGACCGTGGAGGCAGGGTTGATCGTGCGCGAGCTGATGGACCGGGGGGAGATCGCCCGCCTGGCCGTGCTATGCCCGCCACACCTGGTCGAGCAATGGCAGTCCGAGCTGGAAGACCGCTTCAACCTGCATGCCGTGGCACTCACGGCCTCGTCCGCCGCGCGCGTGGAACGCGAACTGCCGCATGGCGTGAGCCTGTTCGATCACCACCCCGTGGTGGTCGTGAGCCTGGACTACATCAAGAGCGAGCGGAACCGCGAACAGTTCATCGCAACCGCGCCCGAATGCATCGTCGTGGACGAGGCCCACACCTGTGCCAGCAGCGGCACCGGCAAGCAGTTGCGCTTCGAGTTGCTGCAACGCCTGGCCAAGGATGCGCAGCGCCACCTCATCCTGCTCACCGCCACACCGCACTCGGGCGACGAAGCCGCGTTCTACAACCTGCTGTCCCTGCTGGATCAACGCTTCCTGGCGTTGCAGGGGCGCATGTCCGCCACTGATCCGCTGCGCCAGGAACTGGCTCGCCACTTCGTGCAGCGGCGCCGCAAAGACATCGCCGATTGGCAAGCCGAAACCCAAGACGGCCATGGCTTTGCCCGCCGCATGAAAACCGAACTGACCTACCACCTCAGTGGTGAGTGGGGCCAGTTCTTCGACGCGGTGCAAGACTACTGCCGGGAGCTGGCCGAGAGCGCCGAACGGGAGGGCGTCGCGGGCGGTGCCGGGCTGATGTGGTACGCCACCCTGGCCTTGCTGCGCTGCGTGGCCTCTTCCCCCGCAGCAGCCGTCAAGGCCCTCACCACCCGGCTGGAGGGCGCCCAGCCTGACGAAGACCTCTTCACCGACGAGCGCCTGCACGATGGCGGTACCGACGACCTATCCGCCAGCGACCTGGAGCCCCCCGGTCAGGTACAGGACGCATCGCGCCTGCAAGCGCTGATTGCCAGTGCCCAGCGCCTGTCTGGTCAATCCGGCGACCCCAAACTCGCCGCGCTGATCCAGCATGTCGGTCAACTGCTGCGCGACGGCTACCACCCCGTCGTGTTCTGCCGCTACATCGCCACCGCACACTACGTCGCCACCCACCTCAAAGCTCAGTTCGCGAACGTCACCATCGAGGCCATCACCGGTGAACTCACGCCCGAGGAGCGGCGCGAGCGGGTGGAAGACATGGGCGAGGCTGATCGCCGAATCCTCGTCGCCACCGACTGCCTGTCCGAAGGCATCAACCTGCAGCACCTGTTCACCGCCGTCGTCCACTACGACCTGGCCTGGAACCCCACGCGCCACGAGCAGCGCGAAGGCCGGGTGGACCGCTTCGGCCAACAGGCGCCGGAAGTTCGCTGCACCATGCTCTACGGGCAGGACAACCCGATTGATGGCTTCGTGCTGCAGGTCATCCTGCGCAAGGGCGAGGCCATCCAGAAGGAGCTGGGGGTGATGGTGCCCCTGCCGGAAGACGACGCGCGCATCAACCAGGCCCTGGTCAAAGCGGCCCTGATGCGCCGCGAGCACCATACACAGACCACCATGCAGCAAACGGCCTTTGACTTCGGGGAACCCGAGCGCCTGCTCGCCCCCTTGCAGGCCCGGTGGCAAGACGCGCTGGACAAGGCCAAGGCCAACCGCACCGTGTTTGCACAGCGCCGCATTCGGCCCGACGAAGTGCTGCCCGAGTGGCACAAGCAGCAGCAGACATTGGGCAATCAGGCTGACGTGCAGCGCTTCCTGCAAAGCGCCTGCGTCCGCCTGGGCTCACCCTTGGAAAACACCCGCCGCCCCCACCAAGCCCGCTTCACGCCACAGCACCTGTCTGAGGCCCTGCGCCTGCGCTTGGCCGACGAGGGAATGGCCTCACCCCAGTTGGTAGACCTGGGTGAGCTGCATCGCAGCCATCCTCTTGTGGGGCTGCTGGCCCAACACCTGCTGGAAGACGCCCTCACGGGCGAGCACCCGCTCGCGGCCCGCAGCGCTGCAACCCTCACCAACGATGTCGAGGTGGCCACCACGCTCTACCTGCTGCGCCTGCGCCACCAGCTCAGCTATGTCCGCCGCCGCGAGCCCTTCCAGATGATGGCCGAGGAAACTGTGGCCCTCGCCGTGCGGGGTCGCATGCAGCCCGAGTGGTTGGCCGACGATCAGGCCGCCCGCCTCATCGAATGCACGCCCAGCGGCAACCTGCCGCCCGAGGCTGTACAACGAGAGGTGAGCCAGGCCCTGGCGTTTCTGTCCAACAACACCGCGCAGTTGGAACAACTGGCCCAGCAACGCGCCCACGCCCTGCTGGCCGACCACCAGCGCGTGCGCGAAGCCGCACGCGATGTCGGCCAGCACCAGGTCAAACCTTGCCTGCCGGTGGATGTGATCGGCGTGTACGTGCTGCTGCCCGATTCGCTGTAGGCCCGGATTGAGAAGAACATGAAACGCATCCGCAACAGCACGCGCCGAGCCACCCTCAACCTGCCCACGCTCCAGCTCGAAGGCAACCTGTTCCTGCCCGACCAACTGGAGAAGGCAGCCCAGGGCCGCGCACAGGACCAGACCGAAGCCGACTTCGGTGTGCCCAAGGGTGTCAGGCTCAAGGACGAATACAGCCGCGCCTTCCAGATCGCCTGTGCGCAGTGGCAGCACTTTGCCGCCCAGCACAGCCGCACCGATGTGGACGCCCACCGGCTCACCCAGGGCTTCGTGGCCGAGCTGCTGCGCGATGCCCTGGGCTACGCCCCCGTGCAGCCCGCTGCGGCCGTGCCAGCCCAGGGCCTGAGTTACCCGGTCAGCCTCATCGCTGGGCACCTGCCCGTGCTGGTCGCCCCACACGACCTGGGTCTGGACGATGCCGACCCGCGCTTTGCCGTCACCGGCAGCGGCAATCGCAAGAAGTCGGCCTTCCAGGCCATGCAGGAGTTGCTCAATGCCAGCCCCGAGCACACCTGGGGCCTGATCAGCAATGGCAAGCAACTGCGGCTGCTGCGCGACGCCGCCTCGCTCACCCGTCCCACCTACTTGGAGGTGGACTTGGCCGACCTGCTGGGCGGCAACCGCTATGCCGAGTTCGCCAACGTATGGCGCCTGCTGCATACCAGCCGGGCGCCGAAGCCGGCGGGATCGGACGGCTCATCTTGCATCTGGGAGCGCTGGCGTGAAGCCGGCCGAATCGAAGGCACCCGCGTGCGCGAGGGACTGCGCAATGGCGTCGAGCAGGCCTTGCTGACCTTGGGCGAAGGCTTCCTGCAGCATCCAGCCAATGAGGCGCTGCGCAGCGCGCTGCACGACGGGCGCTTGAGTCAGGACGCATACTTCCAGCAACTGCTGCGCCTCATCTACCGGCTGATCTTCGTCTTCACGGTCGAAGAGCGCGGCGTGCTGCACACGCCGGACGACAGCGCCCCTGCCGTGGCCGCCCGCCGCGCCTACGCCGAGGGCTATGCGCTGAACCGTTTGCGCGACCTCTGCCTCAAGCGCCGCGCCCGCAACCGGCACGACGACCACTGGCAGGCCATCCGCATCGTCTTCAAGGGCCTGGCCGACGGCCAGCCGCGCCTGGCCTTGCCTGCACTGGGCGGCCTGTTTGCGCCCGACCAGTGCCTGCAGCTCGATGCTGCCAGCCTCACCAACGCCCACTTGCTCGCAGCCATTGCGCACCTGCGCTGGGCCGTTGTCGCCCAAGGCCGGGCCAGCAGCCTCACACCGGTGGACTACCGCAACATGGGGCCGGAAGAGCTGGGCAGCGTGTACGAAAGCTTGCTGGAACTGGTGCCCACCATCGACCTGCCCGCGCGCCGCTTCGGCTTCGTGGGCATCACCGAAGAAGGCAGCACCGCCGGCAATGCGCGCAAGACCTCGGGCAGCTACTACACGCCCGACAGCCTGGTGCAGGAACTCATCAAGAGCGCGCTCGACCCCGTCATCGAGCAGCGCCTGGCCGAGCGGCCCGAGCAGCCCGTCGAGGCCCTGCTGTCGCTGCGCGTCATCGACCCCGCCTGCGGCAGCGGCCACTTTCTGCTGGCCGCTGCCCGCCGCCTGGCCGAGAAGCTGGCGCAATTGCGCAGCCAGCAAGGCGGGCAGGAAGGCGCCGTCAAGCCGCAGGACTACCGCCATGCCCTGCGCGACGTGGTGGCCCGCTGCATCTACGGCGTGGACCGCAACCCCATGGCCATCGAGTTGGCCCGCACCGCGCTGTGGCTGGAAGGCTTTGAAGAAGGCCGCCCGCTGGGCTTTCTGGACCACCACTTGCAGGTGGGCGACGCGCTGCTGGGCCTGACGGACCTGAAGGCGCTGGAGCTGGGCATTGCCAAAGACGCCTTCAAGCCCCTGAGCGGTGACGACAAAGAGGTGTGCAAGCAACTTGCCAAGACCAATGCTGCGGCACTGAAAGACCTGGCCAAGAAGCGCGACGCCCACGCCTTTGGCCAGATGGACGTGACCAGCCAAGGCGGCAGCGGCCTGGCCGAGTTGCAAGCCCTCGAAGCCCTACCCGAAGACAGCACGGCCCAGATCGCCGCCAAGGCCGAGGTCTATGGCGCCTACCTGCGCCAAGCCAAGAGCGGCACGCTCGCCCAGGCCGCCCACCTGCTGCTGGGCGCCTACCTGTTGCCCAAGCGTGCCGACACCGCTGACAGTATCCCCACCACCGCCACGCTCTACCTCACCCTGCAAGGCGTGCCACTGCCCGCCGATCAGCGCGGCGCGCTGGCCGCTGCCCAAGCAGCATGTGACGAGGCCCGCGTGTTGCACTGGCCACTGGCCTTTCCCCAGGTCTTCGCGCAAGGCGGCTTTGACTGTGTGCTGGGCAACCCACCGTGGGAGCGCATTAAACTGCAAGAAGAAGAATTCTTCGCTACCCGCCACCGCGATGTGGCCCAGGCCAAGAACAAGGCCGAGCGCGCACAGCGAATTCAATGGCTGAGCGAAGGCAAGCTGGCCCATCAACTCTTCCCGCAGCACGAGCATCCACCGCACGAATGCGAGACGGAGCAGCGCCTGTACGGCGAGTTCATCAGCGCGCGGCGCACGGCAGAGGCCGCTAGCCTGTACGCCCATGTGAAGGGGGAAGACGGCGGACGCTACCCGCTCACCGGCGTGGGCGACGTGAACACCTATGCGCTGTTTGCCGAGACCATCAGCCAGATCACGCGGCCACAGGGGCGGTCCGGGTTCATCGTGCCCACAGGCATCGCCACTGACGACACGACGAAACGCTACTTCGGCAACCTGGTGCAGAGCGAGCGTCTGGTCAGCTTGCTGGCCTATGAAAACGAAGAGTTTATCTTCCAAGCTGTACACCACGCATTCCGCTTTTGCATGCTGACCATCGGGCCGTCCGCATCGGCAGAATTCGCGTTCTTCGCTCGGCAGGCTCAACAGGTGCACGACGCTCGCCGACGCTTCGGGCTCACATCCGACGAGTTCCGCCTCATCAATCCCAACACGCTCACCTGCCCGGTATTCCGCAGCAAGCACGATGCAGAACTGACGAAGAAGATCTACCGCACCGCACCCGTGCTGATCAACGAGAACCGGTCCGACGGCAATCCATGGGGCATCAGCTTCACCGTCATGTTGCACATGTCCGGAGACAGCCACCTGTTTGCCAACGCTCCAGCCGCTGGCCTCCTGCCGCTCTACGAAGCCAAGCTGATCCATCAGTTCGACCACCGCTGGGCCACCTACGGGGCGAACGGCGACAGCCGCGACATAACCGACGCAGAAAAGGCCGACGCGAGCTGCGCGACGACGCCCCGCTACTGGGTCAGCCAAGCCGAGGTGGAACAACGCCTGCAAGACAAAGGCTGGACGCGCGGCTGGCTGATGGGCTGGCGCGACATCTGCAGGGCGACCGACGAACGCACGGTGATTGCCAGCGTGATGCCGCGTGTCGGCGTCAACCACAAGACCCCGCTCTTCTTCGCGAAACAAGCGCTGTCGGTCACGCACAGCGCGGCCTTGCTCGCCAACTTTGATTCGTTGGTGCTCGACTACGTGGCCCGTCAGAAGGTCGGGGGCACTTCGCTGGCCTACTTCTATCTGAAGCAGCTCCCGTTTTTGCCGCCTGAGCGGTACGACGATACCGACCTCGCCTTCATCGTCCCGCGTGTGCTGGAGCTCACCTACACCGCCCACGACCTGCAAGCCTGGGCGCAGGACCTGGGCTTCGACGGCCAGCCCTTTGCCTTCGACCCGAATCGCCGCGCTGTCATTCGCGCAGAACTCGACGCCTACTACGCCCGCCTCTACCGCCTGGAGCCCGACGAGATTCGCTACATCCTCGACCCCGCCGACGTGCTGGGTGAGGACTACCCAAGCGAAACCTTCCGCGTGCTCAAGAACCGGGAGATGAAGGAGTTCGGTGAGTACCGAACCCGAAACCTGGTGCTGCGCGAGTTCGACCGCATGGCGCTTGCCGAGGCCAATGGCGAGCCCTACGCCAGCTTGCTCACCCCGCTCCCAGGCGTGCAGGCAGCACCCAGCTACTCGGCCCACGGCGTCATCCGCGACCAGGCCGATGCCCACCTCGCCGGTCTGCTGATCACTTTGATCGCCCAGGGGCAGCGATTGCCTCGACGCGAGCTGAACGACGTGATCGTGCTGGCTGGGCCGACTGAATTGCACGAGCGCTTGCTCGACGCCCA
>RRZU012759651.1_pt1 | contig 17663 bp, 9 predicted proteins | sample 2165561 | NCBI WGS metagenome assembly RRZU01 (sample SAMN10456909, study PRJNA506462) | wastewater metagenome | isolation source: wastewater sludge | place: USA: Moscow, Idaho | reverse complement strand
TTATTGCCAACGGTCAGTACAGGTTTAAGCCTGCAAGATAAAACGCTGGATCATCTGCTGATCAATGCAGGGTATTTTTACAGCATGAATCCATTGGATTCGACGCATGATTTGAATTATTTCACCACGGACTATGCGGCAGGCATCAAGGCTGACAGCATCAGCTTTTTAGGTGGCACATATAAACTGCCTGCAGGGTCTGTAACGGTTTATGCTTCTGAGCTTGAAGATGTTTGGAATCAGTATTTTTTAGGTGCAACTTATCAAAAAACGCTGCACGATCCTGATCAGAAAATTAAAGTGGCCTTTGCGGGTTATAGCAATAATGATACAGGTAAAAAAATAGGCGGAGATATTGATGCGCATATTGCATCCGCTTTGCTGGGCTATCAATATCAAAATCATACGCTTTCTGCAGGGTATCAGCAGGTGTTTGGCAATGAGCCTTTTGACTGGGTGGGCTTTTCTACCATTGGCGGAAACTCATCTATTTTAAATGCTGCTCAGTTTGCAACATTCTCAGAAGCCAATGAAAAATCTTGGCAAATTAAATATGAAGCTGATTTTGCACCCTATGGCTTGCCTGGCCTAAGCTTAATGGCGCGTTATATTTATGGCTGGGATATTGATAATAGCCGCAGCAATAATCCTTACTACACAAATCGCCATGTTTATGACACAAATATAGACACAACGCATTGGGAACGGGATATTCAGCTGGCCTATAAAGTGCCTGCAGGCTTTGCCAAAGGCATGGATATTAAACTGCGCCAGGCGACACACCGTGCTGTAGACGGCTACCGCTATAATGATATTGATGAATTACGAGTCATCATCGAATACCCATTATCATTTTAATTTTTCATAATGTTGGTAGAATAGTTAATATATTAATATTTATGCCATCGCTTATATGAAAAATATCCGTCCATCTTTGACGCTGGCTTTGCTGGAAGCCCGAGAAGCACTCATGACCCATTTTCGTCCTGAATTAAACGAAATGGGTCTAACCGAACAGCAGTGGCGAATTATCCGGACACTGGCGCAATATCAGGAACTGGACAGTACAACACTGGCGGATAAAGCGTGTATTTTAAAGCCAAGCCTTACGGGAATTATTAACCGTATGCTGGAAACCGGCTTAATTGTCCGCCGCCGTTCAGATACCGATCAGCGTTTTTCATTTATCTCTTTAAGTGAAGACGGCGAGAAGATTTTCAGTCAAATGCGCGGACGCATGGAAAGCCGCTATCAAAAAATTCAGGACCGCTTAGGCGAAGAAAAAATGAAGCAGCTCATGGAGCTGCTGAAAGAGGTGCAAAGCTTAAAGCAAGACTAGTTCGGACTGTAAAAGAAAAGCGCCTGATTAATGAGGCGCTTTTTTTATGCGCGGATAAATCTGCAGCCAATTGAACAGTGCATAAGCGAGTAAAATAAGCGCAAAGATCAGCATGACATTTTGCGGCGCAATGAGGCTGGCCAGCAAGCCTGCACAGAGTCCGCCCAGCGCATCAAAGCCAAAGCGGGTGGATGTGTAAATGGATACTACACGGCCGCGCAAAGATTCCGGCGCATCTTGCTGCAAAATAATATTGGTGGAAATATTGGATGTGGAAATGCCAAAGCCCAATAGGAACATGGCGAGCATCAGGAGCATATAACTAGATGACAGGGCCAATAGCAGCAGGCCTGCACCGCAAAATAAAATATTCAGTAAAATTTGTGCATGTACGCGATTAAAGTTTTTTTGACCAGCCAATAGCATGGAGGAGAGCAGTGAACCAATGCCAGCTGCGCCCCAAAGTATTCCCAGCGTTTTTTCATCACCTAGCAAAATATCTTTTGCATAGACAGGCAGCAGCGCCACATAGCTGGAAGCTGTCATATTCAGTACAAATACGGTCAGCATTAAATATTTAAAAACACTGTGCTGATACACATATTCAAAGCCTTCTTTCAGCACATTTTTCATGTTTCCTTGCGCTATAGAAGATTTAACCTGTTTCATGCACAAAACGGCAATAGCCAAGATTAAGTAAGACAGGCCATTTAAATAAAAACATAATTCGGCGCCAATTGTGGCCAGCAAGAGTCCAGCAATAGGCGGGCCAACAAAACGCGAAGCATTAAAAACCATTGCATTTAAGGCGAGTGCATTGGGCAGTGCAGTTTTTTCTTCAATGATCAGACTCAGTAAGGATTGACGCAGCGGGGTATCAATAGCGCTCAGTATGCCTAGCAGTAAGGAAAGTCCAATCAGTATAGACGGAGTGAGCCAGTGAAAATGATAGGCAATGCCCAATAAGATGGCTTGGGAGAACAGCAAAATTTGAATGAAGATCAAAGTTTTGCGTTTGTCGATTTTATCAATCCAAGCGCCTGCAAAAGGGCTGACAAACAACTGAGGAATGAGTGAGCAAAAGCCAATGATACCGAGCAGCGCAGTCGAGTTGGTTAATTCATAAATAATCCATGCCAAACTGACTTGCTGGATCCATGTTCCTAAGGTAGAAAGTGCATGGCCAATAAAGTAATTGCGGAAATTATGGTAGCGAAGTGACAGGAACATGTTATTGAAATTCACAAACTTCTTTAATATTGATTAATATATTAATTATTTTAACGAATTATCCAGCGAAATGCTTAGCACTATAAAAATTAAATTATAAATTTAGGGTATTTTCTTTTATGAACCATAAAAGGCTGAATGAAAATGGGTAGTTTTCTTATGCGGCTGTAAAAATCCGATGAAATTCGCAAATTTGAAGAATAGAGAAGAATCAACTTTATTTGAATTAATATATTGACTTCATTCGTAATATTTGAAGTTTGACTGGATAAATAATGATTGATATCAATGTAATATCCCTATTTTCAGTTATATAAAAAAAGAAAATTAAACGCTATTTTCTCATCGCTAGTGTGATGGCGCAGTTAAAGAAGAATTTTGCTGTCATTTATTCAATTGGGGAAATATATGGACTTTTATTCAAAGCGGGTGATGTTGAGCGTGCTTGTTGCTGCTTCTCAGGGTATTCATGCAGCTATATCTGAAATAGATTTAGCAGCACAAGAAAATGAGAGGATACAGCAAAATTTACAAGACCGCTTGCGCTATGAGCAAGAGCAGCTTCTTCAATCTTCAAAAGCACCTTCACGTATTGAAATTGTACCGCCCGCGCCTAAAAACATAGAAAAAGGGCCATGTTTAAATATTACCGCAATTCATGTAGAGGGCGTTGCTGTTATTGCGCAGCGTGAAATACACAAAGTCACACAATCATATGTAAACAGCTGTATAGATGCTCAGCGTATTGAAGACATTATGGGCAAATTAACCGCGTTGTATTTAAGCAAAGGTTATGCAGCAGCGCGTTTTTATCTGCCGGAACAGGACTTGAAAACAGGTACGCTTAAACTGCGTGTTGAGGAAGGAAAATTAAGCCAGTTGCAGCTGACTGAACGTGCTAAAGGCACAATGTCATTAAAAACTGCCATTATTGGTGCTGAAGGTAAACCGTTAAATTTAAGAGATTTGGAACAGGCGCTGGATCAAATTAATAAGCTTCAGTCCAACCATGCCACCATGAATATTTATCCGGGAGAAAGAACCGGCGAAAGCATTGCGGTTTTTGACAATGAACCTGCAAAACGCTGGAACGGCTATTTCAGTTATGACAACAAAGGGCAGGATTCAACCGGACGCAATCAGGCAGCATTGGGTGTCGGCATTGACAATATTTTTGGCTTAAATGATTTACTGAATTTTTCTTATAACCGTTCATTACCATTTAAAGCTAATCGTCAGGATTCATTTTCCGGCAGTGTTTTTTATGCAGTGCCATTAGGTTATCAAACCTTAAGTCTGAATGCCTCACGGTCTGAATATGATTCAACATTACAGACCCAGTTTAACCAGCTGCATTCAAGCGGTGAGACCAATACTTATACAGGACGTGTGGACAGCCTGCTTTATCGAGGATTCAACAATCAGCTGCGAGCAAATATTGGTCTGACCCATAAAGATACGGCTGCATTTTTAGAAGACGTCAAATTGGATGTCAGTAGCCGAAAGTTGTCGGTACTGGATATCGGACTGAGCTACAGCGACATGCTGTTGGCTGGCGTTGTCAATGCCAATGCTGGCTACAGCCGTGGTTTAAAACTGTTTAATGCGCTAGAAGATGCAGCAGATTTGCCGGCTGAGATGCCAAAAGCGCAATTTGAAAAATTGACTTACGGTTTAAGCTATTTCAAGCCATTTCAGGCTTTAGGACAAAACTTCAGTTTTTCTTCCAATTTTGCAGGTCAGTATGCACTGGATACTTTATATGGTTCAGAGCAGTACTCTATTGGCAGCTTGTACAGTGTACGCGGCTTTAACCAAAGCTCGCTCAGCGGCGACAGCGGCTATTCGTTTAAAAATGATCTTAATTTGAACAAGGTATATAGCTTAAGCAATGGCCCGTTGATTGCGCGGCACTATATTGGTTTTGACTACGGAAAAGTGGATAACAAAGAAAATTCCAGCCAAGTTGGGGAACTGGCAGGTGTAAGTGCAGGTACTGCGTTTAATTTCAAAAATGTTGCGCTGGAGCTAATTGTGACCCAGCCAGTTTTAAAACCGAATTTTATGAAAAAACCAGATACAGACTTTTTCTTTTCAACCACAGTAACATTTTAAGGGGATGTTGAAATGAACCATATTTATAAAACAATTTGGAATAAAACAAAAAATGCATTTGATGTTGTGGCTGAAAATGTAAGTTCAAAAGGCAAAAAGACATCAGGCAGCAAATCTGGTGCTGAAACAGGCTTTGGACAAGTTTCACATTTTCTTGCGGTATTAACACCGCTAGCAGCTATGTTGTTTGTACAGTCAAGTTTGGCAGAAGTCATAGTCGGTGATACCAATACTCAGGTTCACAATGCAAACAATGGCGTGCAAATTATTGATATCGCAACAGCAAATGCTGCAGGGATTTCTCACAACCGTTATGTCAGCTATAACGTAGATAAAACCGGCCAGGTTTTAAATAACGCAGCGCAATCAGCATCTCAGTTGTCCGTTATGACGGAACTGGCTGGCAAAATCATGACCAATGCCAATTTAAATACCAGTGCAAAGGTGATTTTGAACGAAGTCACAGGTGCCAACCGTTCTGCATTAAATGGTCACATTGAAGTTGCGGGGGCAAAAGCCGACGTTATTCTTGCCAACCCATACGGTATTACCTGTTCCGGCTGCGGTTTTATTAATACAGACAGGGCGACATTAACGACAGGTACACCAAAATTTAGCGCTGACGGAAACATTACTGGTTTTAACATTACACAAGGCAATATTTCTATTGCTGGCAATGGTTTGAATGCCAACAGCGCGGGCTTGCTTCGTTTGCTGTCCAGAAACCTAAGTATTGATGGACAAGTCAATGCACAGCAGCTGGAAGCGGTGACAGGCGCCAATGCATATGACTACACAACAGGGAAAGCCACTGCAATTGCAGGGGCAGGCGCAACTGCACAGTATGCAATTGATTCCACCTTACTGGGCGGTCTTTATGCTAACCGTATTAGCCTGATTTCCACGGAACAGGGGGTAGGTGTACGTATGGCAGGTGATGCAGCTGCCAGCGCCGCAGACTTCACCTTGAGTGCAGCGGGCGATATTCAGCTGAATAATAAAATTAATGCCAAACAGACAATTAATATTCAAAATGCTTCATCCCAGCAGCAAAAATTGAATATTCAAGGCGGATTAACGGCAAATAATATTTCAATTGGTGCAGCTAACACGCAAAAATTAAATGTGGATGTGGCGGGCGGTACGCTGTATGCCGGCAGTGCCCTAGATATCCAAAGTCAGGCGTTCAATGCCAATAATGCCAAAATTCAGGCGAAAGATACGCTAAAAGTAAATGCCAATTCAGATATTGCTTTGCAAAATACAGTGCTAGATGCTGCTGACCTGCAAGTGAAATCCAATGCATTCACCGCGCAGGATTCACAGCTGAAGTCTGCACAAAACATAACTATTCAGACGGCTCAAGATTTAAAACTTAAAAATACAGATGCTGAAGTGCAAAATAATGTCGTTTTAAGTTCTGCCAGCGGCAATATGGAATTGGCTGGTGGCAAACTGAAAGCCGGTAATGCTTTAGATCTGAAAGCAAATCATCTAGCATTGAGTGCACAGACCTCAGCTGCAAATACCAATATTCAAGCACAGCAGTTCACTCTAGATGAAAATGGCCTGATTGTTAGTCTAAACAATACTGCGCTCAATGCTTCTAATGCCGATGTTTGGGGCCAAATGTATAGTTCAGCAGCCAATTTTAACATTGGTGGGACGTTGAACAGCGCTAACAAAACCCTTGTTTCTGTTCTGAATTTAAATACGGTAAATGCAAAAGACCTGAATTTAAAAGGTTTATGGGAAGCTGGCAATTTAACGCTAACAGCTGTGAATTCTCTTCAGCAGGCTGGCGCTATATATGCGCAAAATAATTTAGCATTACAAGCAAATGCCATGAGTTTAACTGGCGCAGTACAGGCTGGGCATAAACTGAATGCAAATGCAGTGCAGCAGCTGACTGTAGACAGTCAAGCACAGCTATTTAGTTCGGACAGCATTGAGCTTTCAGCAGATGCAATTCAGCTGGATGGCTATGCCGGTGCAGAAAATTCAATGACTGCAATTGCAGCCAATAATCTGACAGCAGGTACTGCTGCGCAGCTGGAAAGCAATGGTTTGATTGCATTACAGTCTAAAAATGCAGATATTGATTTGCAAGGCAAAACCTATGCGCAAAATCAGACGATTTCAGCTCAGAAAAACCTCAATATCGCTGCTGGTGCTTCGGTCACCACGGTGGGCGATTTAAATATTACAGCTGATACTTTAAACAATACAGGTGCGGTAAATACTCAGCAGCTGACCAAGGCACAACTGAAAAAGTTAAATAACCAAGGCAGTCTGATTTCAGACAAATTTGAACTGAGTACGCTGGATAGCCTAAACAATAGTGGCAAACTCATTTCCAATCAGGATTTAGAGCTAAACACAGCAGCTCTGACCAACACTCAGAATTCAATTCTTGCTGGAAACAGCAACCTAAACCTGCATATAAACGGCGCAGATTTTAATAACCAAGGGGTTATTTCTGCTATGGGCAGTCTGGTATTAGATGCTGCGCAAATCAATACAGTGAACAATGGTTCACTTTCGGCTGGAAATCAGCTGAATATTAATACACAGATGCTGGACAATGCAGGCAAATTAAATGCTTCAGCTGTTAATATCAGCGCGTCTGATGTGAATAACAGCGCCAATATTATTGGCAGCACGGTAAAAATTAATGCGGACAAAAAAGCAGACAGCGCTATCGTCAATAGCGGAGAAATCTATGCAGCGAATCAAGCAAATTTAACCGCATCAGATAAAATTGATAATACTGGCTATATTTACACGGTAAATAATCAAAATACTGGTGCTGTGAATTTAACTGCACAGCAGCTGCTGAATGGCAGTAAAGGAATTATCAGTACCAATAATCTGCTGTTAAAGACAGATGAAATTGTCAATGCTGGACAGATTTCTGCGGATGCAGCAGGGATTGAAGGTAAGACTTCTTTGCGAACAGCATTGACCAATACGGGTAAATCATCATCGAATACCGGTATTTACATCTATGATTCACTAAATGCAAAAAACTTGAGTACTTTGAATAACTCAGGTGATGTCTATGTAAATTTAAAAGCTTCAGACAGTCGCTCTGAAATTTCGGCAGCAGACCTGACAAACAGTTCAGGTGCATATTTATTTTTGGGTAATAACGTAAGCTTTAACCAGACAGGTTTGGTTTCAAAAAATGCCGGTGAAATTTATGTGCAAAGCAATGGTGTAGCACCGCTCGCAACATCAGTCAGCTTTGCAAAATTAGATAATAGCGGTGGTACGCTCAGTATTGATGCTGCGACATTGAATTTTTCGAATAATTATCAGCATACAGGTACGCTGAATGCGATGAATAGCTCAGCTGTAAATGCCAATGCAGATTTTATCAACAGCAGTACTGGAAAAGTGAATCTGTATAATTCCGATTTGAAAGCAAAGAGCTTAACCAATCAGAATGAGATCAAAACCTCGGGTATATCTAAAATTGCAGCTGAAACCAAGCTGGTAAATAACAAGCTGATTCATTCTGCCGGTACTTTGTTTATTGATGCGGCAGCTTTAACCAATGCTGCAAAGTCAGGCATTATTTCTTTAGATAATTTGTTGATTAATACTCAACGCAGTGATGCAAATACAATCACCAACTTTGGTGATGTTTATGCGGCTGCATATCTGGTGCTGGGTAATAAAATCAGCAAGAAAACCAATGTATCCAATAAAATGAACAGTAATCAGTCTCAGGTTTCTGGTGGCAATTTGCAGGCAGGAAAAGGGATAGAGGTTTACGGTCATGATTTTGAAAATAATTATAATGTTTTAGTTAACGAAGGCGATATTAATTTAGAACTGAGTGGAAAGTTTGTGAATGAACGGACCTACTATGGCAATAAAATTAATATTACTGAAACTTGGAACACACCGCAGATGTACTTAACCAGTGATAATGACTGGGGTGATGAATCTTTTTATGATAGTGCGAGCAATACAGTTATTTATACCACACAAGTTGCGATTAAAGGCGGTGGTGACGATGGTGTTCAAGCCAGTGTAGTCACGGAAACCTGGAAAAAGAGCACAGATGTGAAGGCCGGTACTGAAACTGACTATGACACAATCAAAAACTACCTAAATGGAGATATAGGCCAAGCCAAAATCGGTGCAAATAACGGTAATATTACGATTAACTATGTAGATGATTCAAAAAATATAGGCGCTAAAATTTATGCCGCGGGTGCGGGTAATGGCACTGGAACGGTGAATATACAGGGGCCTGGCAATTTCACCAACCAATCCATTGATTTATACCGTGACAAACTATTCGAGTTAAAATATTTATTATTAACCGATCATAGCAACAGGGCTGGAGCGGTTGTTGGATTAGACTCAACAAAGAATGTCGACTATCAATTAGATGATATTGACAGTGACGGTAAGTATAATCGTTCAAATAATTATATTGATGCAATAAAAGGTTTATCAGGAATTTTCTATTCTTATCGTGATACCAATATGGATAAGTACACGACTGTGAAGGATAGATCAGGTGATAATTATACAGTGACTTATAATGTAAAAAATGTGATTGATGCGATTCGCAGCAAAGTTAAAAGTGATAGGTTTAAAGCATTAGTTGATAACAACGGGCAAAGTAATACAGCGCAGTCTAAAGCCAGTGTTACGGGTAACACAGTTTTTATAAAAGCAAAAAATCTGACCAATGAATCTGAAAGCAATCTCAAGCATTTGGCTTTAAATAATGACAAACAATTATGCAGCAACTTGGGGCTAACTTGCCAAATTGACAAGGCAGCAACAGATAAAAAAGAAAATGCTGATGCACCGCAAGACAAAGCGGATGCGGAAGCACCTAAAAAACAAGTAGATACAACCAAGTATACAGACGATGTACGTATACAGGCTGTTAATCCGGTTTCTCAAGCACCTGCAGTCAACTTGTCATTGCCAGTTTCTGATTATGGTCAATACATTGCATCCAAAAATCCAAATTCGAAATATTTAGTCGAATCGAACCCGCTATATGGGGAAAATTCGAATGTGATTGGTTCGGATTATTTGCAGGAAAAATTGGGTATAAATCCAGATAAGCTTATGAAGCGCTTAGGCGATAATGGCTATGAAATGAATCTGGTGCAGCAGCAGCTAATTTCCTCATTAGGCACAGCCGTACTTTATGCCAACAGTTCTATGGCCGACCAAATGCAAAAACTGTTTGATCAGGCATCAGACCAGTCATCTGGCTTAGGTCTAAAATACGGCAAAGCATTAACGTCAGACCAAATCAGCAACTTAAAACAAGACATTGTCTGGATGGTGGCAACTGAAGTCGCTGGTCAAAAAGTATTGGTGCCGCAAGTTTATCTCAGCAAGGCGACTGTAGACAGTATCAGCACTTCTGGCGCCGTAATTGAAGGTAAAAATTTGACCTATTTGGACGTTGAGTCTTTAGACAATAAAAATGCGGCCATTCGCGGCGGCACTGTGGTTGTGGATGCGAAGAAGGATATCAACAATATTGGTGCGCAGATTAAAGGCGGTAATGTCTTCCTGACCTCTAAAGAAGGCTCAATCAACAATATTACCGAAGTGCATACTTCTGGAACCGATTCAGACCGTAAAACATCAATAGGCGCAGTAGCCGGCATTGTCAGTGAGGGTGCATTGGTTATGGATGCTGCAAAAGATATTAATAATGTCGGTGCCAAGCTGAAGGCGGGTGAAACTTTAGCGCTGAAAGCTGGCAACAACATTAATATTTTATCTATTCAGGATGCTGAAGCTTCTTCAAAAAGCATTAAAAACGGCCGCAGCTCTACCAGTTCTGTCACCCATATGGGCTCGGTGTTAGAAGCGGGCGGCAATGTCATCATGGACAGCGGTAAAGATACGACCATTAAGGGCAGTGATGTCACAGCGGGCGGTTTAATGTACGTGAAAACCGGCGGTGACTTTAAGTTACTTGCAGATCAGGATACGACTGAAACCAAAACTTCAACATCACGTTCCGGCTTAGGTGTTGGTGGTGGTGTTTGGGGGAAAGAAACTGTCGAAACAACAGATTTTAAAGGCACCAATAAAGCCAGCAATTTGAGTGTGGGCAGTTCAATTGTCGACTCGGAAGGCAAGGCGATTATTGAAGGTTCAAATATCGGCATACGTGACAAAGCCAGCACCAGCTTAATTCGAGGAAAAGCTGGCGTAGATATTCTGGATGGCAAAGATGAAGAACGCCATGAGAAAACTACGACGACCTCGACCTATTTGAAGTCCACTAAAGGCAGTGCAAGCAACGACAATCCAATTTATGGGGCAGCAGCAGATGACATCCAGAAAGATAAAAAAGGGAAATTTGACGGTAATGCAACGCAAAATATGTATGGTGCTTCAACTGAGGATGAGCCAGATGTTAAAGCCAATGCCAGCGCCAAAGCAGAAAAAACAAAATTGTCGATGACAGCGCAAGCCGGAGCTTCGGCTTCCGCCAAAGGTGAAGCTGCACTGAAAATTTCAGAGACAACCAAAACTGTAGAAAAAAGCGGTTCTAGCACCAGTGTCGCATCTAATATTGTATCGGCAGGTAATTTGGCCATCATGTCTGACAACACCGTGAATGTTAGAGGCTCAAATGTTGATGTAGACGGTAAATTGGCTATTGCTGCCAAGAATTTGCTGGTCGAAGCTGGAAAAAATACCAGCTATGCTTCGCGTGATGTAAAGCGTACCTCTGTCGGTATTTTTGCAGAAGGGGATGCTAGCGCTCAAGCAGGAGCACAAGCTGGCGGCAAGGTGGGTGTCAATGGTGCATCCTTGGGCGTTAATGCAGGTGCAAGCGCGGAAGCCAACGGCACAGTAACATTTGGTGCGAAGACAGAGCATCAAAATGAAACTATGAACAGCTTGACGCATATCAATTCAAGCCTGAAATCTGGTTCAGATATGCTCATCAAAGTGACAGATACAGCAACTTTCCACGGTGCTGATGTGCAGGCAGGTCAATGGGATAAAGATGGTAAACCTGTTGGGGCTCCGGCAGCTTTAAGAATTGAAGCAAAAAACATTAAAAACCTGGCTGTACAGGATACACATAGTGAAACCAGTACCAGTTCAAGCAAATTGGCAGGGGTTTATCTCAGTGGAAGTGTCTCTGCTCAAGCCAGCGCGCAAGCCGGCGCTTCGGCAGATGCAACCAACATCAATCCGCTCAGCGCAGGTGCATCTGCATCGGCAGGCGTATCTGCAGAAGTGGGTGCGGGTTTAAGAACAGCCATTGAAAACAATGAGCAGTCCTATGATACCGTGACCAATAAAGGGAATAACTTTAAAGCAACAGGCAGTTTTGTCCGCATCGCTGAAAATGAAATTTTGGACCAGGCGACACAAGTCAATGCCGGCAGCATTTATCAAAGTGCTGCAACGATTAAAGATGAAGCTGTACATGATAGCCAGACTTTCCATAGTAATAGTCAATCTCATGAGGCCCGACTGGGCGTGTATGCGGAAGCTGGTGCGAGTGCAAATGTATCAGCACAAGCAAGTTTAGGGGCAACAGCTTCTACTGGCACGGGCACACAATCCAGCGGTGCAAGAGAGTCTGCTTCAAATGGAACGAAGAGTACGAAAGTCGCTGTAGGTGTTTCTGCGCAATACAGTATGGAGTCTTCCAAAGTTGACAGTAAAGATACGCAGGCAAGAAGTTCCTCATTTACATCAAGCGGGAATATCACCTCAATTTCCAGCGGTGAAACACAGCTGAACGGCACGCAGTTTAATTCGACTGGCGGCGGCATCAATTTGGAGGCATCTAAACTGACTTATAACGCGGTACATGATACACATGAGTCTAGTTCTACTAGCCGTAAGGTCGATGTCAATGCAAAAGTGGGTGTGGATTTAAAAGGTGTGCCAGATATAGAGCTGGGCGCTGAATATGGTCAAAACAAAAGTAATGCCAAATCATCTACGGCAGTTGTAGGCGGTTTAAAAGCAGCCGGAAATATTACGGTCAGAGCAAACGAGGCAAATTTTGAAGGCACGGCATTAACGGGTAATCATGTATCTGTTCAAGCGAACAGTACTGCATTTACTGCAGCTGAGAGCACCAGCACCAGCAATTCAACCGGTTTTGGTGTCGGGGTAGGTTTTGAAAACGCACAAAAAAGCAGATCAACAACAAATCCAAACGAAAATGTGACTCGTAAAGTGGAGAGAGCTGATGGTACATCAGCAACTGATACTACCCATAAATCAGGCGGAGTTTCTGCCAGTTTCGATATTGCGAAAAATAACTCAACCAAGTATACCGGTTCTGAAATTACGGCTAATCGTTTTGAGGTCAGTGCACCCGTAGCCAATACAGCAGCGACATTAAATGCAGACGCAGCGGGTCCCGTCAACTTTGCGCCTGCTTCTCAGTTGGTTTCCCGTCCAGAACTGGCAAGAAATGCGGACGGTAAAGCCATTATCAATGATGGTGCGCCAGTGATTATTGCCAAGCAAACTGAAGTGAAAATACCTGCTATAGAATCTTCGAATGACAAAGCGCTTCTGGGAGCCCCTGTGGCTGCCCAGCCAGCGTCTTCCGGTGATACAGCTTCATCGCAACCGACTTTAAGCATGGAAAATGTCAAATTTAAATCGGTGAATAGTAAAGGCAAAGCGGTTGAAGATAATTCAATTAATAAAACTGACACTTCTGCGGTTCAAGTGACATCGACGACCAAAAAAGACAGCAAATCTGGCTTTGAACTCGGTGGAGAAGGAAGTGCAGACTCGAGTGATCTGCGCCAGATCCAAAACAATAGGAATGCGTATAAGGGTACAAGGGTACCAGGGCAAGTTCGCCAAGCTACTGAAACTTTAACGCAGAATGATACACGAGGTACAGAGAATACAAATCAAAATTCTACTCATAGAAATGTATACGATGCTATTGGAAACACAGTTGGACAGTTGCGCGATAAATTAAGAACGAATACTGCTCCTTAAAAATAGATTAGGGTGTTTTCGGTTTATAGCTGATAAGGCGCAATTTAATTGCGCCTTATTTTATATATTTATTGTTGATAGCTAAGAGCATTCAAAAAATAATGAGTTCGTTGGTATTTTATAAGGAGCTACACCGCTTCTTGATTCAGCCAAACTTCAGTATTTTTATGCACATTCCATGATGCCCAATTATCGGCATCGATACGGATCACAAGCAGCGCATCTTTCGCATGGATATGAATTAACAGTTCGTCGCGCACTTGTTCTGCTGTTAAATCCGTTTGAATCATCCAAATGCCTTTAAGCGGGATTAATGGGGAGTGTGAGCTAAGTTGAATGATCTTTTTTTCAAGGCTTGAAAGTTCACGTTTAGTACGCTGCTCTAGACTAATTAAATAGGTTGTCATGTCTTGCTCAATATGTATTTGGTTTTATGCTAAAACTTTTGTTATCTGCAATGTTTTAAAATAATTGTTTTAAATAATCTTTCTAAGATTTTAAGTTCAACATTGCAGAACTATGATAATTTTTAAGAAGTATTTGTGCAACAAATTTGTCAATAAAATATCATTTACATTAAAAAAATGTCGATATGTATACATTAAAATTCGGCTTAATTCAGATGAAAGTTATTTGACTAAAAAGAAAAATATGTTAATAAATATGTATGAGATCGTTTAAAGGTGTCATTGTATTTCAGGAAGAAATATTGCAGAAGCAAACTTAAAAATTAAACAGGAGTTTTAACAACATGCTTCAATTATTTAGAAAATTTTTCTGCATGCATATTTATGAATATGAGCAAATGGAAGAAATTGGTGCACACAAGGAATGCCGCAAGTGCGGTGTGTCAAAATAAAAAAAGTGAGCGAAAGCTCACTTTTTTATTTGAACTTTCCGCTTATATAGAAAGTGTTTAAAATGCCAATATCTGACACAAATTTTAAATATTTATATGTCTAAAGATTTTTTGGCTGATACTTACATTGTCGATGATCAGCTTCAAGATACATTGGCCTGGCTTTGCTGCCATCAAGACTGTTTTGATTCATTTCACTATGATGCGCTGCAAAAGGAACTGTGCGTGATGCATGCCAATGGGCAAGACATCATCAAGGAAGGCGATTATCTAAATGCCAATTACGGCATTTTAATTACAGCGCATAATTTTGCAAAGCCCTAATATGGAGTCAGACTGTCAATGAACAGACATAAATAAAGCCCCATTATTCGGGGCTTTATTTATCAATTCTCTAATTAGACTGCCATAGCATCTACAGAAAGTGATGCAGCATTCGGTTTGGCTTTCTCTGCAACTAATCCAAGCTTGTCAAACAGCTGTTTATCTTTGCCTGCGCCGGTATTTGGCGTAGTCAGCAGTTTTTCGCCGGAGAATAAAGAGTTGGCGCCTGCCATAAAGGCTAGGGCCTGATCTGAATCGGACAAGGATTCACGTCCAGCAGAAAGGCGGATGTAGCTTTGAGGCATAATAATGCGCGCTACAGCAATGGTTCTGATCCACTCAGTGACATCCAGCTTTTCTACGTCAGCCAGCGGTGTGCCGTCAATAGGCACCAGCATATTAATCGGAACAGATTCCGGGTGAATCGGCAGTGTTGCTAATTCCTGCAATAGCCCAATACGGTCATTGCGGTTTTCACCCAGGCCGACAATACCGCCGCTGCAGACTTTCATCCCAGCACCGCGGACATATTCGAGTGTATTCAAGCGGTCATCAAATGTGCGTGTGCTGATGATGTGTGAATAATATTCACGCGAAGTGTCTAAATTGTGGTTATAGTAATCTAGGCCTGCATCTTTTAAACGTTCTGCCTGTGACTGGTTCAGCATGCCTAAAGTCATGCATGTTTCCAAGCCTAGCGCTTTGACTTCTCTGACCATCTCCAAAACATAAGGCATATCGCGTTCATGCGGGTTGCGCCACGCAGCGCCCATACAAAAGCGTGAAGAGCCAGAAGCTATTGCTTCTTTGGCTTCTGAAATAACCTTATCCACAGCAATGCGCTTTTCTGCTTCTAAATTTGAATCGTAGCGCGCTGACTGTGAGCAGTACTTGCAGTCTTCCGGACATTTACCGGTTTTAATAGACAGCAATGTGCTGACCTGAATGGCATTAGCCGTGAAATGTTCACGGTGTATGCGCTGCGCTTCAAACACTAGATCTAAAAAAGGCTGCTCATATAAAGCCTGAATCTCTTCACGAGCCCAGTCATTACGTAAGTTCATGATTGCTGTCCATCATCATTGTTATCTTGTGCTGTTTATCATACAGAAAGCATGCCATTTCCAAAGGCAATATATGTCAACTTTGATAGTATCTATCGATTAAAGATGCATAAATATGGAAATATAAGATTGTATATTTGGCTGCAAAGTTGGCTGTTTTTTCTGAAAAATCATCGCAAAGTTTTTTGTCCTAATTTTAACTTTGCAGATAACTGGCAAGTTCGGTTTTAAAATTTTGCAAACTTGACTTTAAACTGGATAAAGCAAGATGTCTGCAAGAACCGTAAAAACTATAGGGCTTTAGCCTGTTGTTCCGCAATTGCCCAATCAATATGGACTTGCACAATCTCATCATGCAGGACACGCTTTTGCTGCAATGCACACAAAATTTCATCTGAATAATCTGCATTGCCTAGGCCAATGGCAATGTTGCGCATAAAGCTTTGATAGCCTGTTCTGCGGATAGGGCTGCCTTCTGTGCAGGATAAGAAGGTTTCTTCATCCCATTGCCATAACTCCAGTAAGTTCAAATGGTCTAAGCCATGGCGCGGATTAAAATCTTCAATGGCTGTTTTTTTGGCAAAGCTGTTCCAAGGGCAAATGAGCTGGCAGTCATCACAGCCAAATACCCGGTTGCCAATGCCTCTGCGCAATTCTTCAGGAATGATGCCTTTGTATTCAATGGTCAAATAGGCAATGCATTTGCGGGCATCCAGCATGTACGGCTCTACAATAGCCTGTGTGGGACAAATATCGATGCAGGCGGTGCAGGAACCGCAATGCTTGGTGGCAGGGCTGTCAAAAGGCAGATCTAAAGAGGTGAATAACTCTCCGAGCACAAAGAATGAGCCCGATTTTTTATGAATGAGCAAGGTGTGTTTGCCTGTCCAGCCCATGCCTGCATTTTCAGCCAGAGATTTTTCAAACACCGGCGCAGAATCGGCAAACGGGCGCGCTTCAAAATCTCCCACTTTTTCACGAATGATGGAAGCTAATGTTTTCAGGCGCCCACGCATGACTTTATGATAATCACGGCCGCGCGCATAGCGGGCAATTATCGCCGCATTAGGCTGATGCGGCACGTACCGGGGCTTAGGTGTTTCTACAAGGTAGTCCATGCGTACGCAAATGATGCTTTTTGTCCCAGGGATGAGCAACGTTGGGTCAGCGCGTTTTTCTAGGTTTTCTTCTAAGAATTTCATATCGCCATGATAGCCGCGCTTTAAATATTCCTTAAAACGCGGTAATTCTTCTTGAGCATCCGGTTTGGCAATGACACAATCAGAAAAACCCAAAGCTAAAGCTTGGGCTTTAATCCAAGTCTTGAGTGACTCGGAATCATCTTGATTAAGTTGAATTTTTGACTGAGCAGAAGTTGCCATAAACCATTTGGAAGGAAGAAGAATGCAGCCGCAAGTTTATCATAGCCAAAGTATTCAAGCATGGGAACAGCGCTGGTTTAGTCAGCAAAACAGTTCTTATGGCTTAATGAGGCAAGTTGCATGGACTATTGCGCAGCGGTTAATTCCAATGTTTCATGAGCAAGGCATTCAGCGCATAGCGGTTTGCTGCGGTCAGGGCAATAATGCTGGCGATGGCTATCTCACGGCAAAATATTTAACTCAAGCGGGCTTCAATGTTGATATTTACGCGGCCGAATTAGGGGCGTCTAAAGATTTGCATCTAGCCTCAGCAGAAGCGCAGCAGGCTGGGTTAACCATTTATTCAGATTTTA
>RRZU011381085.1_pt1 | contig 17663 bp, 7 predicted proteins | sample 2165561 | NCBI WGS metagenome assembly RRZU01 (sample SAMN10456909, study PRJNA506462) | wastewater metagenome | isolation source: wastewater sludge | place: USA: Moscow, Idaho | reverse complement strand
GTGACGAATTATCCATCGATGCCATCGTATGGATGGGCTCACAGCCTACGTTACGCGAAAAATGCGAACGCGTCGGCATCAGGGAAATGATGGCTTCCGCCGATATCGTCGGCTATCTGCACAAATGCGTCCAGAGTGGAAAAGCAATTCATTATCTTCCTCCCTACCGCCCCGAACATAAACTGAAACTGATGGACTGGCTCGGAATACCACCTGCACGTCAGGAAGGTTCCGTACCTTTCATCCGTGCCGTCATAGCTCAGCGCAACTACAAGTCGGCGGAAGAAATCGTAGAAATAGAAAAAGCCTGTGACGTGACTGCCGATATGCACATCACCGCCATGAAGGTGCTTCGTCCGGGAATGTACGAATATGAAGTAGTAGCGGAAATGAATCGCGTGGCAGAGTCCAACAACTGCGAACTGTCGTTTGCAACGATCGCCACCATCAACGGGCAGACGCTGCACAACCATTATCACGGAAATAAAGTGAAACCGGGCGATCTGTTCCTGATTGACGCAGGTGCGGAAGTCGAGTCGGGTTATGCAGGCGATATGTCGTCAACGATTCCTGCGGATAAGAAATTTACAACCCGCCAGCGCGAAGTTTACGAAATCCAGAATGCGATGCATCTGGAATCTGTCAAGGCGCTTCGTCCGGGCATTCCTTATATGGATGTATACGAACTGTCCGCCCGTGTCATGGTAGACGGAATGAAAAATCTAGGACTAATGAAAGGAAATACGGAAGATGCTGTCCGCGAAGGCGCGCATGCCCTGTTCTATCCGCACGGATTAGGACACATGATGGGACTGGATGTTCACGATATGGAAAATCTGGGTGAGATATGGGTAGGATACAACGGTCAGCCGAAGAGCACGCAGTTCGGACGCAAGTCGCAACGCCTCGCCATTCCACTGGAACCGGGATTCGTACATACCGTAGAACCGGGCATTTACTTCATCCCCGAACTGATTGATATGTGGAGAGCAGAAAAGAAGTTCACCGATTTTATCAATTACGACAAAGTGGAAACTTACAAAGACTTCGGCGGTATCCGCAACGAAGAAGATTATCTCATCACGGAGACAGGTGCCCGCCGACTCGGCAAGAAAATTCCGCTGACACCCGAAGAAGTGGAAGCTTTAAGATAACCCCTGCTTTATTCACAGATGGCACCGGAATTCACATAAAACGATAAATGCCTGTACTACAACAAGTATAGGCATTTATTATTTCAAGGGGACGGTCATATTTTTAAGTATTAGTGTCAAAATTCTTATGTCTATCCAAGACAATAAGCACTATATTTGCAAGTATCCCCCATCATAACAAACTATTAATACTTTAAACTAATGGCACGAACTACTTTGTTACTTTTATCTATTCTTTTTCTGCTGCCCACGAATGCAGCAATCAAAAAACTACAGGTTGAATATCTGACCAATCCTATCGGGCTGGACATAACAGCTCCCCGATTCAGCTGGCAACTAGAGTCAGCGGAAAGAGGAGTCAGACAAACAGCCTATCAAATCACGGTAGCGACCGATGCAGCCTGTCTAAATCCGGTCTGGACTTCCGGAAAGGTGGCATCCGACGAATCATTGCACATCTGTTATGCAGGACCGGCTCTCACCCCTTCCACCCGCTATTATTGGAAAGTAACCGTGTGGAACAACAAAACCGGAGAAGAGACTTCGACGGAAAAGGCTTTCTTCGAAACAGGACTGCTGTCCGACGGATGGTCGGGAGCGCAATGGATCAAGGCAACTCAAATAAACAAGAATTCCAAAATCAATCCGGAAGACAAGAAACAGACAAAGGCACGAATGCTGCTGGAAATGGATGTCACACTGACTTCCGGCAACGCATCCGTTCTTTTCGGCGCACGCGATGCTTCCAACGTGTTCATGTGGTCTGTCAATACGCTGGACAATGAAAAAGAACCTTTGATCAGAAGACATATTTATGACAGGGGACGCCTGCAAAGTTCGGATACTCCGATCGGCAAATTCTTCACTAAATCCGACTTGCTGAATAAAGAACACCATCTGGCAATCGAAGCAAAAGATGGAGTGGTCAAGACTTATATTGACAAGGTACTGGTGGATACCTATACCGACACCGATTCCAAACTATCAAATGGATATATCGGCTTCCGGGCATTCAGAGGAAATAACACCAACGAAACGGCCATGTTTGACAATATCGTACTGACAGAGTACGAACAGAAAGGCGACAAGGAAGAAGCCAAAGTCGTTCTGAAAGAGGATTTCGAGAAACCTCAGTCCGCTTTTGAAGGCGGAGAAATCGTATCTGTGGGAGGTAATCGTAAACTGAATATGGTTTCCGGTTCCGGCGATTATCGGGTATTGCAGGTTGACATGAGCGGAGTACCCATGTTCCGTAAAGAATTCAAGGCAAAAAAGAAGATTGCATCCGCCCGCATCTACAGTTCGGCTCTGGGCGTCTATGATTTGTTTATCAACGGACAACGGGTAGGAAACAAGATGGAAGACGGCAGCATACGCTATGACGAATTGAAGCCGGAATGGACGGATTTCAGCAAAACAGCCCACTATCAGACGTATGACATCACCGATTTGCTCCGGAAAGGAGAAAACGCAGTCGGCGCCCAAGTATCCTCCGGCTGGTGGAACAGTGACGTCTGCCACGGAGAGTATGGCAGTCACGAAGTAGGATTCATCGCAAAGATATTACTGAAATATACGGACGGCACTTCGGAAACGGTAGTAACGGACCTTTCCTGGCTGTCATCCATGGACGGTGCCATACGAATGGGAGACATCTACCACGGAGAAACTTATGACGCCCGAAAAGAAAGTGCATGGACGAAGCCCGGATATAATACTGCCAACTGGAACAAGACGGCTGTCAACCCTCATTTCAAAGGAGAGTTAATCGCCTTTGCCGGCCCCACCGTTCAGGTACGTCCGCATCTGAGCCGTATCCCTTTGTCTACTACCGTTTACCAAGGTGAAAAAGATGGTAAAATCAATGTACTGAGTGTTACGGACAAACCGACTCCTATCCGCTTAAAGAAAGGTGAAACGGCCGTCTACAACTTAGGTCAGAACATGGTCGGCTGGGTTCGGTTCAAAGTAAAAGGCGCATCGGGAACGGAGATGAAACTCCGTTTCGGCGAGATGCTGAACGACACGGGAGATAAATCACGCGGAGACGACGGCCCTGCCGGAAGTATATATACCGCCAACCTCAGAAGTGCAAAAGCAACATTGAAGTATATCCTGAAAGGAAGCAAGGAAGGCGAATCATTCCATCCGTCCATGACCTTCTTCGGTTTTCAGTATTGTGAGATAACGGCAAGTGAAGACATCGAGGTACTTTCCCTGATAGGGGAAGTGGTCGGTTCCGCTACCGAAGAGGGAGCTTCGTTTGTCACTAGCAGCCGGTCAATCAATCAGTTATACAGCAATGTCATGTGGGGACAAAGAGGCAACTATCTGAGCATCCCTACCGACTGCCCGCAAAGAGACGAACGTCTGGGCTGGACCGGAGACACGCAAGTGTTCTGCCGTGCCGCTTCTTATAATGCGAATGTATCCGCCTTCTTCGAAAAATGGATGAGAGATATGCGTGACGGTCAGCGAAGTGACGGCGCCTATCCGGATGTAGCTCCACACTCATGGGTAGGCTACGGACAGGCAGCCTGGGCTGATGCCGGTGTCATCGTTCCCTGGACTATCTATCTGATGTACGACAACAAAAAGATATTGCAGGACAATTATGCATCTATGGAGAAATACATGGAGTTCCTGTCCCGTCAAAAAGGAGACGGTTATAACTATAACGGTGCCGGAACAAATTATGGCGACTGGCTATCGTACGAAGATACCGAACGCCGCTATGTCAGTGTATGCTACTACGCATATACGGCACAATTGATGGCCAAAATTTCGGAAGCATTGAAAACGGACGACTGTGATGCCTACGCTTCCAAAGCAAAGGCTTACAGAAAGCTGGCACAGGAAATCAAGAAAGAATTCCAGACACGCTACGTCGATGCAGACGGAGACTTGAAGCAAAAGAGCCAAACGGCCTATCTGCTTGCCTTGAAACTGGATTTATTCCCGACAGAAGAAGCACGTAAGAAAGGAGTGGAAACACTGGTCCGCAAGATTGCCGGCAACGGTAACCGCCTGAGCACAGGATTCGTGGGTACAGCCATCCTGAATCAGACATTAAGCCAGTTCGGAGAATCAAATACGGCTTACGATCTACTGCTGCAACGGAACAACCCTTCCTGGCTGTATAGCATAGACCAGGGAGCAACCACTATCTGGGAACGCTGGGATTCGTATACCAAAGAGAAAGGTTTTGGCCCCGTATCGATGAACTCGTTCAATCATTACTCCTACGGAGCAGTCTCCGAATGGATGTACCGCACAATGGGCGGTATAGATATCGACGAAACACGTCCGGGATTCAAGCACATCGTATTACAGCCGATTCCGGACAACCGTCCGGAAGTTGCCGCCGGTCAGGAACGGATTGACTGGGTAAATGCTTCGTTCCCTTCCTGTTATGGAGATATCAAGAGCAGCTGGAAAAAAGAAAATGACGGAACGGTTTCTTACCAAGTGACGATACCTGCCAACACCACCGCCACTCTTCACTTACTATTACCTACTCTCGACTATGTAGTAGAAGAAAGCGGAAAAGCTGCCGTGAAAGCGGAAGGAGTTTCTTCGGTTACTTTCATGAATGGAAAGGCAGTATTAGAACTACAGTCCGGTACATATCAGTTTGTGGTTAAAAAGGAAAACAAATAGACAGAATGAAAAAAATATATTTAGTGACTGCACTTGCATGTTGTGCACTGCAACCCACCCTTGCACAAAAGCAAGAAGAATGCAAGCCCGTGAACCTTCATTGCGACCACCTGATCAATCCGCTGGGCATCGACAATGCCAATCCCAGATTGTCGTGGATGCTGGACGATGCCCGACAAGGAGCCCGGCAGACTGCTTATCAGATAATAGTCAGCACAGACTCACTGAAAGCAAACAACGAAAACGGGGAAATATGGAACTCGGGGAAAAAAGAATCGGATCAAATCCTTGTCACCTATCCGGAAAAGAATCTTCAACCCTTTACCAAATATTACTGGAAAGTGAATGTATGGGATAAGGACGGCAAAAAGGCTACTTCGGACATCAACAGCTTCGAGACCGGAATGATGGGAATGGAAAACTGGCAGGGCGCATGGATTGGCGACAACAGAGACATCAACTATAAGCCCGCCCCCTATTTCAGAAAAACATTCGACACTCAAAAGAAAGTCAAATCCGCCAGAGCGTACATCGCCGTCGCCGGTTTATACGAATTATACATCAACGGAGAGAAAATCGGAAACCATCGGCTAGACCCGCTGTATACCCGTTTCGACAGACGGAATTTCTATGTGACTTATGATGTGACCAACCAACTTCAGAAAGGTAAAAACGCGATTGGCGTACTGCTGGGGAATGGCTGGTACAACCATCAGTCAAAAGCAGTCTGGGACTTTGACCGCGCACCGTGGCGTAACCGCCCCGCTTTTTGCATGGACCTGAGAATTACCTACGAAGACGGTACTACAGAAGTAATCCGCTCCGAAAGAGACTGGAAGACTTCTTCGGGGGCCTTGATCTTCAACAGCATCTATACAGCGGAACATTATGACGCCCGCCTGGAACAGAAAGGCTGGAACACGGCAGATTTTGACGAATCGAAATGGAAGGAAGCTGGTTACAGAGCCGTCCCTTCTCAAAACGTCGTATCCCAGCAGGTACAGCCGATTCGTATTGTAGAAACAATACCGGCAAAAGCGCTTAAGAAAGTGAACGACACAACGTATGTATTCGACTTTGCCAGAAATATGTCCGGAGTGACCCGCATCAAGGTATCCGGAGAAGAAGGAACGGTAGTAAGGCTCAAACACGGCGAACGCATCTATGACAACGGACGGGTGAATATGTCAAACATTGACGTATACCATCGTCCGGTAGATGACAAAGACCCATTCCAGACGGATATTCTCATCCTGAGTGGAAAAGGAGAAGACGAGTTTATGGCACGGTTCAACTACAAAGGCTTCAGATACGTAGAAGTGACAAGCAGTAAGCCTGTCGCACTCGATCAAAACAGTCTGACTGCTTATTTCGTTCATAGCGACGTTCCGCAAAAAGGAGAGATAAACACGTCAAACCCACTCGTGAACCGGTTGTGGTGGGCTACCAACAACGCCTATCTGTCCAATCTGATGGGGTATCCCACCGATTGCCCCCAACGGGAGAAAAACGGATGGACGGGAGACGGACATTTTGCGATAGAAACAGCACTATATAATTATGACGGCATCACAGTCTACGAAAAATGGCTAGCCGACCACCGTGACGAACAGCAACCCAACGGAGTATTACCCGACATCATTCCGACCGGAGGATGGGGATACGGCACGGACAACGGTCTGGACTGGACGAGTACAATCGCCATTATTCCCTGGAATATTTATCTGTTCTACGGAGACAGCAAATTATTAGCCGACTGCTACGAAAACATCAAACGATATGTAGACTACGTAGACCGTACCAGCCCAAGCGGACTGACTTCATGGGGAAGAGGAGACTGGGTTCCTGTGAAATCGCATTCGTCCAAAGAACTGACCTCATCGGTATACTTCTATGTAGATACTAAAATACTGGCCAATGCCGCAAAGCTGTTCAACAAGCAGGAAGATTACAAACATTATCAGGCGCTTGCGGAAAAGATCAGACAAGCGATCAATGACAAATATCTGAACAGGGAAACCGGTATATACGCCAGCGGCGTTCAGACGGAACTGAGCGTACCACTGATGTGGGGTATTGTCCCCAAGGATATGAAAGCAAAAGTAGCCCGCAACCTGGCGAAGAAGGTGGAAGAAGCCGGTTTCCATCTGGATGTGGGTGTATTGGGAGCCAAAGCCATACTGAACGCCTTGAGTGAAAACGGAGAAGCCGAAACCGCTTATAAAGTAGCTGCACAAGACACCTACCCGTCATGGGGCTGCTGGATTGCCAACGGAGCCACCACCCTGCTCGAAAACTGGGATTTGAATGCTACACGTGACATTTCGGACAACCACATGATGTTCGGAGAAATCGGAGGATGGTTCTATAAAGGCTTGGGCGGTATCTTCCCCGACCCGCAGCAGCCGGGTTTTAAACATATCCTCCTGCGCCCCAACTTCCCCAGTGATTTAAAGCAGTTTGAGGCCAGACACCGTTCTCCGTACGGAGAGATTCAGTCCCAATGGGAACGTAAGAAAAAAAGTGTTGTGTACAGCGTGACGATTCCTGCCAACAGCAGTGCCACTTTATACGTGCCCGATACTGTGAAAGGAGAACGTGTCATAGAGTTAGAAGCCGGAAAACATACATTCGAGTGGAAGTTGCTCTAAATTTACACTTAATAGAACATTTTATCGACCTCTGTTTTTCTAATCTTTCCTAATATTGCGGCGTAATTAACAAACCGATCAGATGGAAAATAGAATGAGAAAACGAATGACAGTTATATTGAACAGTAAAATGAATATGAGAAGATTTTACGTATCAGCAGCGTTGTTACTGACAACGCTGCTCGCGGTTGCCGAAAATAATCCCTACCGGAGTGACGTATTCTGGGTAACCGTACCCGATCATGCCGACTGGCTTTACAAAACTGGAGAACAGGCAAATGTAGAAGTACAGTTTTACAAATACGGCATTCCGGGAGATAGCATAGCGATTAATTTCGAAATAGGCGGAGAAATGATGCCTGCCGATACCAAAGGAACAGTCATCATGAGAAAAGGAAAGGCAACAATCCCCGTAGGCACCATGAAGAAACCGGGCTTCCGAGACTGCCGCCTGACCACCACCGTAGACGGAAAGAAATACTCCCATCACGTCAAAGTGGGTTTCTCGCCGGAAAAGCTCCGTCCGTATACCACCATGCCTGCCGACTTTCAGCAATTCTGGGAGAACGAAAAGGCGGAACTGGCCAAATTTCCGCTGACATACACCAAAGAGCACGTAAAGAAATACTCGACCGACCAAATAGACTGCTATCTTATCAAGTTGCAGGTGAACCAACGCGGACAAAGTATCTACGGCTACCTGTTCTATCCGAAGAAAGAAGGCAAATACCCTGTCGTACTATGTCCTCCGGGCGCAGGAATCAAGACAATCAAGGAACCTTTGCGACATAAGTATTACGCCGAACAAGGCTGCATCCGTTTTGAAATAGAGATTCACGGGCTGAACCCGGAAATGAGCGAAGAAGAATTCAAAGAAATCAGTGCCGCTTTCAACGGCAGAGAAAATGGCTACCTGTCCAACGGTCTGGACAGCCGCGACAACTATTACATGAAACGGGTATATCTGGCCTGTGTCCGCAGCATCGACCTACTGACCTCACTACCGGAATGGGACGGAAAGAATGTAATCGTTCAAGGCGGCAGCCAGGGAGGAGCATTAGCACTCGTCACCGCCGGACTGGATCAGCGGGTAACGGCCTGCGTAGCCAATCATCCGGCTCTAAGCGATATGGCAGGTTACAAAGCCGGTCGTGCCGGAGGTTACCCCCATTTCTTCCGAAATACCGTAGATATGGATACTCCCGAAAAGATCAGAACAATGGCTTATTATGATGTGGTGAACTTTGCCCAATTAATCAGGGCGGATACTTATATGACATGGGGATTCAATGATGACGTTTGTCCACCGACTACCAGCTACATTGTATATAATGTATTGAATTGCCCGAAAGAAGCATTGATCACTCCTATTAATGAACATTGGACCTCCAGTGACACAGAGTACGGACATCTGCTTTGGATAAAGAAACATCTGAAATAAAAGCAGTAGAAAAGGAAAAACCGCCGAAAGCAGAAATAACTGTTATCATATCATTATTCAGGCACGGCTTACAGAGTTTTTATGGTTCTGTTTTAATCGAAACCATATTAATCTGTGTAAGCCGTGCCTGAATAAATCCGCAAGAGAGTTTTAACGTCTCTCTATTCCTTTAATCTTCCCATTCCGATTTCGGAAAAGTTTTCTTCCCATACCATTTCATCCAGGCATAGGATTTTCTTTTTCTCATATAAACGGCATCACCACAATAGGTCAATGCCTCCCAGTTAAAAACCGAATGAGAACTAATTGCTTTTTCAAACCAGTAAAGCAAGTGATATGTCATGAACGGAAGCACCATCCACCACCATGAGAACCATAGTGATAAACCCAATGCTGGGATTAAAGTCAATAAAAAACACTCCCAGAATTGCCGTGCATGTATTCTTAACTCCATTTCTTCCCAAACTTCCAAATACTTGTACCGAGTAAAGAATAACCCTCCTATCATAAAATAATGCTTCTTTTTCCCTAAAAAGCATTTCGCTAGTAAATTGTTATAAAATATCATATACCCTTTTTTTGCTGTGTAATAACATAAACGGAAAGAACGTACAAATGTTCATTATTTAAGTCTAATCTTACAGTTATTTCCTTTCCCTGGAATACAACAACATATTGCCACGCTTGTTTTTTGCGGCGCGAAGTTACGAACTTATATTTATACAATAACTATAAATTCCAAAATAATTCTCTTAAATAAATTTATTATCTAATATTTGAAGCTACTTCCTCCCAAAAACTCCCTGAGTAAAGACGTCGGGGGAATTTCCTTATCTTGCACCGGAACGAAATATTTAATGAATTTCAGCAACCGGTACGCCTCACAATATTCCGGACAATTGCGCGGAACACCCATCAAAATAGGTTCCGCATGCAGGCGAAGCACTGCAAATTCAAACAACAGCGCCGAATTGAACATCACATCCGCATTCTCCTGATAAGGGAATATCCATTTATCTTCGCCGGCACGCACACTAGGCCAGCGGGAGATAGTCTCGCGGGCCGAATATCCCCGATAATTAAAGTCGCGGATAATGCGGCGAAGCAAACGATTGTCTGTTGTAGGAATCCAGTTATGGTCGTCCAAAGAAATAGTGGTCAATGCCGAAACATAAATTTTGAACTTCTTTTCATCCGGGATATGCGGTGTCAGTTCCGGATTCAACGCATGAATACCTTCCAGAATGAGAATCGTATTATCCTCAATTTTCAGTTTATCACCTTTATATTCCTTCTTCCCCAGAGAGAAGTTAAAACGCGGAAGCTCCACTTCCTCACCGCGCAGCAAAGCCTGTAACTGCTGGTTAAACAATTCCAGATCGAGCGCATACAGAGACTCATAATCATAGTTACCGTTTTCATCCAGAGGTGTCTCTTCACGGTCTACGAAATAATTGTCCAAGGAGATCGGGAAGGGTTTGAGCCCGTTCGTCATCAACTGGATGGAAAGACGTTTGCTGAACGTGGTCTTTCCCGAAGAGGACGGACCGGAAATCAAAATCAGTTTCACCCGGTCGCCGTTTTCCCCACGATGGAAGATCGTATCGGCAATCTGGGCTATTTTCTTTTCCTGCAATGCTTCCGCTACATTGATTAAATCCGTAGCGTGCCCTTCTTCGCAGGCGAGGTTAAAGTCGCCGGCGTTATTAAGTCCCATGATATAGCTCCAGTTGAGATACTCCTTAAATACATCCAGCATCTTCTCCTGCTTCACCACTTCCTCCAGCACATCCGGATTCTCTTTATTGGGAATGCGCAGCAAGAGGCCATCATAGTATTTCACGATGTCGAACAACTTGATATATCCGGTACTGGGGAGCAGATTACCATAATAATAATCGACCGTATCGCCCAGCGTATAATAATAGGTATATAGTGAACCGGAAGTTTCGAGCAGCCTCACCTTATCATTCATCCCGCGTTCACTGAACACCCGTACAGCCTCAGCCGTATGGCATTCGATGCGGTGATAAGAGATATTTTCTGCGATAATCTCCTGCATACGCTGTTTGATACGCGTCACATCTTCCAATGTAATAGGGCGACCGATCCGCAGATTACAAAAATAACCTTTGGATACCGGATGTTCCACAAACAGCTTCCCTTCGGGAAAAAGCTCACTGACAGCCTTGAACAAGACAAAGCAGAGTGACCGCACATACGTACGCATACCGGATGAATCGCGTACATCCAGAAACTCTATATCCTTGTTATTATAGACTTTGAAATTGAGACCTTCGGAACGGTTATTCACCTTGGCACTGACTACCTGATAAGGAAAATTAAGATTAAAACCGTAATAAATATCCAAAAGTGAGCTTCCGATAGGGAATTCTTTATAAATATTATTATTTTTGCAACATATTTGTAACATCTGTTTCATCGTAGTCTTTTTAATAAGGTGAATAACATGGGACTAAATATACTTAGTAATCAGATAGAGAACAAACAACCACTAAAATTATTATAGATGGAATATTCTTTTTATGATTTTTTAAAGCTCATAGGCTCGTTAGGGCTCTTCCTTTATGGCATGAAGATAATGAGCGAGGGCTTACAAAAAGTCGCAGGTGACAGGCTACGAAGTATCCTGACAGCTATGACCACCAATCGGGTAACGGGGGTATTAACAGGAGTGTTAATCACAGCCCTTATCCAGTCCTCCTCGGCGACAACAGTAATGGTCGTCAGTTTCGTCAACGCCGGTTTGCTTACACTGGCCGAGTCCATCAGTGTCATCATGGGTGCCAATATCGGTACGACGGTTACGGCATGGATTATTTCAATTTTCGGATTTAAGGTTGATATGGCCGCCTGCGCTCTTCCGCTGCGGGCCATCGCCCTTCCGCGCAGTTTCTCCGGCAAGAGCAACCGCAAGTCCATCGGTGAATTCATTTTCGGTTTTTCCTTCCTCTTCATGGGACTTTCTTACCTGAAAGCAAATGCTCCCGACCTGAACGCCAATCCGGAAATGCTCGCCTTCGTACAGAACTACACGGATATGGGATTCTTCTCCATTCTCCTGTTCTTATTCATCGGTACCATACTGACTATGATCGTACAGGCCTCAGCCGCCACGATGGCAATCACATTAATTATGTGCGCCAACGGCTGGATCAGTCTGGAACTGGGAGCAGCGCTCGTACTGGGCGAAAACATCGGAACTACCATCACGGCCAATCTTGCCGCATTAACAGCCAACACACAGGCTAAGCGGGCAGCATTGGCCCATTTTGTTTTTAATGTGTTCGGTGTGATCTGGGTATTGATCATCTTCCATCCTTTCATGGAACTGGTCAACTGGGTAGTGGATACCTTCTTCCAGAGCAATAATCCGGAAGTAGCCATTTCTTATAAACTGTCCGCTTTCCACTCTATCTTTAATATCTGTAACGTATGTATCCTGATATGGGGAGTGAAACTGATCGAACGCACCGTATGCGCATTAATCCACCCGAAAGAGGAAGACGAGGAACCTCGCCTTCGGTTTATCACCGGCGGTATGCTTTCTACTGCGGAGCTTTCTATCCTGCAGGCACGCAAGGAAATCCACCTGTTTGCAGAACGTACCCACCGTATGTTCGGAATGGTGCAGGACTTGATGCACACCGAAAAGGACGATGACTTTAACAAGCTGTTCAGCCGCGTAGAAAAGTACGAGAACATCAGCGACAACATGGAACTTGAAATAGCCAATTATCTGAATCAGGTATCCGAAGGGCGTCTGAGTTCTGAAAGTAAGTTGCAGATACGTGCCATGCTGCGCGAAGTGACGGAAATCGAAAGTATCGGCGACAGCTGTTACAACCTGGCACGCACCATCAACCGGAAACGCCAGACGAATCAGGACTTTACCGAAAAGCAATACGAGCACATCCACTTCATGATGAAGCTGACCGATGATGCCCTCGCACAAATGATTGTGGTGGTAGAGAAACCGGAACACCAAAGCATTGATATCAACAAGTCTTTCAACATCGAAAACGAAATCAATAACTACCGTAACCAACTGAAAAATCAGAATATTCTGGATGTCAACAACAAGGAATATGATTATCAGATGGGAGTCTATTATATGGATATTATCGCCGAATGTGAGAAATTGGGCGACTATGTAGTGAATGTGGTAGAAGCCAGCAGTGATGTAAAAGAGAAGAAAGCCTCTTAAATAAAGAGGAACTCAATCAAAGAAATGGATAGTCAATTTTATGCTGCAACGCATAAATTGGCTATCCATTTCTTTTTTATTTCCACACAGACAAAACAACTCATGTCCGTTTACAAGGACACTCACACTTTACAAAGGCATTACATTTTTCACAGACGTTAACGATTACATTTCTTTTCCGTGAAGTTCCCGTTAAGCTTTTACTGCGCCTATTGCAGGTCTTTTTTTTGCATATACATTTGCGCCAAAATACACAGGGGCCTATGTTTAGTACCATTTTCCAATGACCGGACAGAGGCATTCCAAAAGAAAACCAAATCTCTAATTTAAAGCAAAAGAAATGAAAATTAAAAAAGTATTGATGGGAGTTGCACTGGCAGCAATGTGTTTAATGAGCGCACAAGCGCAACGCCGCAATGAGATTCAAGTTCCCAATCTGAACGGGTACACTACTTTAAAATGTGACTTTCACATGCACAGTGTTTTTTCGGACGGTCTGGTATGGCCTACCGTACGTGTAGACGAAGCATATCGAGAAGGACTGGATGCCATTTCTCTGACAGAACATATTGAGTACCGCCCACACAAAAAAGACATTATAGCAGATCATAACCGCTCTTATGAACTGTCTCAGAAGCAGGCGAAGAAGTTAGGAATACTTCTAATCAGAGGCAGTGAAATCACCCGTTCCATGCCTCCGGGACATTTTAATGCAATCTTCCTGAACGACTCCAATCCATTGGAACAAAAGGCATATAAAGACGCTTTCAATGAGGCAAAAAAACAAGGAGCCTTTATCTTCTGGAATCATCCGGGCTGGGCACGCCAGCAGCCGGACTCCACCCTGTGGTGGCCTGAGCATACACAACTCTACAATGACGGCTGCATGCACGGCATTGAAGTAGCCAACGGTGGGCTTTTCATGCCCGAAGCCATTCAATGGTGTCTGGACAAGAATCTGACCATGATAGGAACTTCCGATATCCACCAGCCTATCCAGACAGACTATGATTTTTCAAAAGGCGAACACCGCACGATGACGTTTGTCTTTGCCAAAGAACGTTCTCCGGAAGGTATCCGTGAAGCACTCGACAATCGCCGCACCGCCGTTTATTACCGCGAACTGGTGATCGGGCGTGAAGAAATCCTCCGTCCCTTCTTTGAAAAATGCGTAGACATAAAAGAAGTGAAACGCACCGAAAAAGAAGTGACATTTTCTGTCATGAACGCTACCGATCTGGTACTGAAACTGAAAAAGACCGCACATGATCCTTCTTTGGTCTATTTCCGCGAAATGACATTGAAACCACATACGCAGCATACAATCTCTGTGAAGTTTGACAACGGTATCAAAGGAGGCGACTGCAATTTTGAAGTTACCAACTTCATCGTAGCCCCCGATAAAGGTTTGGATTACACCATCAAACTATAAAGTTCCAGCCATCAAAGCCATGTAATATCAAGATATCCGACGAACTACATGCGGATAATCGTTTAATTTTAAATTATTACTTTATGAATCGTTACTTATCCCTAGCCTGCTGGCTGGTAGCTTTCTTCTATTTATCAAGTTGCGAAAGCTACAGTGAGCCCACCGAGAAAGCCCACCAAGCCGATCAACCGATTGTACTGACCTCCTTCTATCCCAAAGAAGGCGGAGCACGTGACAAAATTCTTCTGGACGGAAAAAACTTCGGCACCGACGTGAGTAAAATCAAAGTATATTTCAACAATGCCAGGGCCTCCGTCGTTTCATCAAGCGGAAGCCGTATTTATGCCATTGTACCGCGCCTTCCGGGCGATAATCCCCGTATCTCCGTAGTGGTCGACACCGATTCCGTCGCTTACGAAGAAACATATGCTTATCATACACAGGCATTGGTCAGCACGGTCACCGGAAACGGTGAAACGAGCTTCCTTGCCGGAACACTCTCCACCGCTCAGGTATATGGCAAATATCTTGATCTGGATGCCGAAGGCAATCTTTTCATGTCATGGCGTGACGGCGGTACATTTGGAATCGCCCGGATAAACGAACAACAGAACATTGTGACTCCTCTCATTGAAGCAGATGCCGCCAACCGTATCTTATATGCCAACGGCTTAACGGTGGACCGTGCCACCGGAATGCTGACCGCCGCACACGAGTCGGTCAAAGAAGTGACGTTTACCTTCGATCCGCGTGAAGCCTGGTATCCCCGCCAGCGTAACATAAAATACTCACAGTCGGATCTGAACTCAATCGTAGATGCCGACAGATACAAGAATTTCGTCACCTTCTGCCCTTATGACGGCTATCTATATACACGATACCGTGATGGAAAGATCGCTAAAATAGATCCCAACACATTCGAAGGACACATTATCCATCAAGGTCCCAGCGGATCACAATACGGACAGGCGATTAATCCTGCGAAGCCCTGGCTTCTGTATATAACGCTTCACTCCAACGCCCCTACCGCATACAGACAAGGGATTTCGGTGCTCGACCTCCGCGATCCGGATGGAACAGGCGGATTTAAGCGTCTCAATGCTCCCGGCGGCAGCGCTTTCCGTGACGGTCCGATTGAAGATGCCCTCTTCAATTATCCCAAGGATATCAAGTTTGACAACGACGGCAATATGTTCGTAGCCGACTATGGCAACCATTGCATCCGCATGATATCTGCCGACAATATCGTCACGACAGTTGCCGGACAGCCCGGCGTCGCCGGATACAAGGACGGAGGACCGGTAGAGTCCTTATTCAAGAATCCCTGGGGAGTGGCTGTCAATGAACAGGGAGACATTTACATTGCAGACTGGGGCAATGCACGCATTCGCAAATTGGTTATCGAATAACAAAGTAAACTCACAATGAAAATCAAACAGATTTTATACTTAATGTCGTTCTGCTTATTGCTTTCGGCAACAACCTTCGCGCAGCAAGTTCAGGAATTTACCGTTTCAGGAACTGTCGTGGATAAGGACAAGCTATCCATGCCCGGCGTATCGGTATACATCAAAGACAAGCCCTCCAAAGGTACCACAACCGACAATGACGGTAATTTCAAGCTGAAAGTGGTTTATGGAGACAAAATGATATTTTCTTTTATCGGCTTCAAACCGTCGGAGCACGTGGCCATCAAACCCCAAACCGACTTAACGGTCACACTGCTTGAAGACAACAATTCCCTTGATGAAGTGGTTGTCGTCGCACTGGGAAACGTTCAGCGGAAAATCAGTTCGGTAGGTGCCATTACGACGGTCAGCACTAAAGATATCCAGTCCCCCTCCCCTTCCATCAGTAACTTGTTGGGAGGCAGGGCAGCCGGTGTCATTTCCTTGCAGAGCAGTGGCGAGCCCGGTCAGAATATCGCCGATTTCTGGGTACGTGGTATCGGTACGTTCGGAGCCAACAGCAGTGCCCTTGTACTGATTGACGGTCTGGAAGGCGACCTCAACACCATCGACCCTGCCGATGTCGAAAGTTTCTCCATCCTGAAAGACGCGTCGGCAACTGCCGTGTACGGAGTAAGGGGAGCCAACGGAGTCGTATTGGTCAACACCAAGAAAGGCCTTTCGGGCAAAATTCAGATTACCGGACGTTTCAACACCACGCTGTCCGTCCTCAACCGTCTGCCGAAATATCTGGGAGCTTATGAGTATGCGCAGTTAGCAAACGAAGCCAGAGCAGTACGGAACGAAACACCTTTGTATGACGATACGGAAATGGGAATTATACGCGACGGTCTCGACCCCGACCTCTATCCCAACGTAAACTGGCAGGATGAGATACTCAACAAAACATTCTGGCGGCACACTTATTATGTAAGCGGACGTGGCGGAAGCGATGTGGCACGTTATTTTCTGAGCCTGGGAGGTAAAAACGAAAGTGCGGCCTACAAGGTAGACAAGAACAGTATATACAGTTCGAACGTCAGCTACAACACCTATAATTACCGTATCAATCTAGACGTGAACCTGACCAAATCAACGAAAGTTTATTTGGGTTCTGACGGATTCCTCTCCCAGTTGAATCAGCCCGGCGTAGCCAATACCGAATATATATGGGGAGCACAGTCGCGGCTTACTCCATTGTCCATCCCCACCCAATATTCCAATGGTATGCTGCCCGGACGCGGTGCCGGAGAGCTGTCATCGCCTTATGTCATGATCAACCATACGGGAAAGGCTGCCAACGAAGTGTACAAGGGCAAATCAACTTTGGCAATCAATCAGGACTTTTCCGAATTGATCAACGGGCTTAAATTACGTGTACAGGGAGCATACGATATCCACAGCTACTTCAATGAACGGAGAAGCGTGCAGCCGGCCCTCTACAATGCACTGGGCAGAGCAAGCGACGGATCACTCATCATGCAGGAAACCGTACAGGAGAAAAAAGCCTCGTACAGCAAGTCCACCCGCCAGTACCGCAAATACCACTTTGAGGCTACGCTCAATTATGACCGGCTTTTCGGTACAGATCACCGGACATCCGCGCTGGTCTATTATTACATCAGCGATTCTAAAGACACGGACGACGC
>RRZU012277561.1_pt1 | contig 17665 bp, 13 predicted proteins | sample 2165561 | NCBI WGS metagenome assembly RRZU01 (sample SAMN10456909, study PRJNA506462) | wastewater metagenome | isolation source: wastewater sludge | place: USA: Moscow, Idaho | reverse complement strand
CGTGTCGGCACATTGGCTTTAATCAAGCCTGTAATCACATCCACGCTCGGACGTTGGGTGGCAAGGATGAGGTGAATCCCTGCGGCGCGGGCTTTTTGCGCAATCCGCGCAATCAATTCTTCGATTTTTTTACCGACCACCATCATAAGGTCAGCCAACTCATCAATCACCACCACGATGAGCGGCATTTTTTCAAGTGGTTCGGGCGCATCGGGGGTCAAGCTAAACGGGTTGGCAATATATTCGCCTTTGGCGTGGGCTTCATCAATTTTTTTATTAAATCCTGCCACGCCACGCGCGCCGAGCACACTCATCAATTTATAGCGTCGCTCCATCTCGCCAACCACCCAATTGAGCGCGTGCCCCGCTTGACGCATATCGGTCACCACAGGACACAACAGATGCGCAATGTCCGCGTACACGCTCATTTCCAACATTTTGGGGTCAATCAAGATTAAACGCACTTGCTCGGGTGTGGCGCGATACAACAAGGACAAAATCATGGTGTTAATCCCCACCGATTTTCCCGAGCCCGTGGTACCTGCGACCAATAAATGCGGCATTTTTGCCAAGTCCGCGACCACAGGGTTGCCACCAATGTCTTTCCCAAGTGCGACGGTGAGCAAAGAGCTCGCATCGTGATAGACCTGCGAGCCAATGATTTCAGACAGGCGTACAATTTGACGTTTTGGATTGGGCAATTCCAAGGCCATGTAGTTTTTGCCAGGGATGGTTTCCACCACGCGAATCGATACCAAGGCGAGCGAGCGCGCCAAATCCTTGGACAAATTGACAATCTGACTGCCTTTAACCCCCGTCGCAGGCTCGATTTCATAGCGCGTGACCACGGGACCTGGGTAGGCGGCAACCACTTGAACTTCAACCCCAAAATCACGGAGTTTTTTCTCAATCAGGCGTGAGTTAAATTCAAGCGTCTCATGCGCCACGCTTTCTTGATTGCGCTCCGCCACATCCAATAGAGCCAACTCAGGCAAAGACGAATTGCTCAACTCCGCAAACAAAGGCGTTTGTTTTTCTTTCTGACTGCGTGTGGATTGCACAACAGGCGGCGCAGGTGGTTCAATGTGAACAGGAAAAGTTTTTTCAGCGCGAATTTTTTCTTGCGCCAATTCGCGCTCACGCACAGCGACCTGTTCAACACCGACTTTCACGTCTTGCTTTTTATCAAAATACGACCACGCGCCAAGCACGATTTTTTCAATCGCTTCACCAATGCGCTCGCTCACACTCAACCACGAAAAATTAAACAACCAACTCAAGCCCGCTGCGAACAACACAGCAAGAAACAGCGTCGCGAAAATCTGTCCAATCACCAGCGTCAAACCCTTGGCAATCGCTTCACCCAGCACACCGCCGTGCTCATACGGCAACGCCACATTCCAACCGACCGTGTGCATATATTCCAAGCCCACGCTGGTAAGCAACACCACGATAAAACCCAAACGATACAACAGTGCGTCTTTGGACTCGTACTGCTGTTTAAACACAGCACGCTCCTGTACCGTCAACAAACTCATTTGCGAGGTGCGACGCATCCCGCGATAAATCGCCCAAGCGCACAACAAGACCCACCAATACGCTGACAAACCAAACACATACAGTAAAATTGCTGAGACCCACGCGCCAAGACTGCCGACCCAATTTTGAATCCCTACTTGCCCAGAACTGGCCTGAAAAAATGAGGGGTCATGCACATCAAAACTCACCAACATCGCCAGCAAAGTCACGCCGAGCAAAGCCAGCACAATCCATTTGACCTCGCGCAACAGTTGATTGGCGCGATCGGACATGGTCGGGGCTTTGAAAATTTCGGGTTTGCTGCTCATGAAAAATACCTGTACGCGGTGAAATGACTTGTATTCTAACGTGATACGATAAAAACCGCAGGGAAATCGATGATTTTATTCGATTTTAATCACACGTAAAAAACCCAAACCGAATGGTTTGGGTTGGCGTGCAATCCTATTTTTACAACTCCAAAGCCCACACATCCGCCAAGGTTTCACGCCGACGAATCACACGGACGCTCGCACCATCGACCAGTACCTCAGCCGCACGTGCGCGCGTGTTGTAATTCGATGCCATGCTAAAACCATACGCACCCGCCGAGAGCACTGCGAGCACATCGCCCTGCGCCACTGCCAGTGTGCGCTCGCGCGCCAGCCAATCGCCTGTTTCGCACACAGGGCCGACCACATCGTACACCTGCGCTATGCTCGCATCACGCACCGTGCAGTTCGCCACGCCCATCCATGCCTCGTACAGCGATGGACGCAATAAATCATTCATCCCTGCATCAACGATGCAGAAGTTTTTTTCTTCAGTCGGTTTGAGGTATTCAACCTGGGTCAAAAGCACACAGGCATTCGCCACCAGCGAACGCCCTGGTTCAAACATCAAATCTTGCGTCAATCCCGCCTCACGCAGCCCGCGCAAAGATTGTTCAATCAAAGCACTCGGCAACGGTGGGGTTTCGTCTTGATAGCGCACCCCCAAACCACCGCCCAAATCGATGTGTTTGAGTGCGATACCCACATGCGCCAATTGTTTGACCAAATCGAATAAACGGTTTTGCGCATCAAGAAACGGTGACAACTCTGTGATTTGCGAACCAATGTGGTAATCAATCCCGACAATCTCCAAGCCCGATAACTGCGCGGCTTGTTGATACACCGCCAACGCATCGGTGTGCGCAATGCCGAATTTATTGGCTTTCAGACCCGTAGAAATATACGGATGGGTTTTGGCATCGACATCAGGATTGACGCGCAATGAAATCGGCGCACGCTTGCCCAAGCGTGTGGCAATCGCATGAATGCGCTGTAATTCAGGCACGGATTCAACGTTAAAGCAAAAAATCCCTTGCGTGAGTGCGAACTCAATTTCGCGTTCAGACTTGGCCACGCCCGAAAAAACAATGCGATTGGCGGGCACGCCAACCGCCAAAACACGGGCAATTTCACCCTCAGAAACCGTATCAAAAAACGCACCACGTTCGGCGAACAGTCGCAAAATCGACAAATTCGAACAGGCTTTGACTGCGTAGCACACATGCATTTGACGGTCATCAACCGCATACTCCCACGCCGACCAAGCATCTTGCAATGCGGCTTTTGAATACACATACACAGGCGTGCCAAATTCACGCGCAATATCATTGAGCGCAATCTCTTCTAAATACAACGCGTTATCACGCTCGGTCAAATGGGTTACAGGGAATAAATCACTCATTGATTCACGACTTTCTTTTTCATGGGTATTTGTGTGCTCGTGGCATTTGACACAGCAGGTGTTACAGTGAGGTTGGATTTTTGTGCATCTGAGGGAACAGCGTGCGCAGGCTCAGAGACCGTCGGCGGCATATATAAGGAGCCTTTATAACCACAGGCAGACAACGCCACAGCAACCATCAGCGGCAGGCACACGGTTCGACAAGATGACAGGCGCGTATTCATATATAATCCACCACATAAAGTAAGTTCAATATTAAAGGCGACATTATGACGGAAACCGAGTATTTGCAACAGACCCAAATGCTATTTAATACGGTCATGGCACACATCGAAGACAACTACCCAGATTTGGACGCACAAAGCCAAGGCGCGATTGTCGAAATCGAAAACGATGATGGTCAAAAAATCATCATCAACCAACAAACCCCGATGCAAGAAGTTTGGCTCGCCTCGCGCTCGGGCGGCTATCATTTCAAATGGAATGGTGCGACTTGGGTCAATACCCGCGATGGTGCGGATTTTTGGGAGTTTTTACGGTTGGCTTTGATCGAAATCAGCCCTTAACATTTAAAAGGCTTTTATCCAAATAATAAGCAAGGTGCAATATTGTTGCGCCTTGCTTATTTGTGTGGTTGTATCGCTTGGTATTATTTGGCTTTCCCAACCGTCACACTCAAATTCACGCTGCGTTTATCACGCCAGACTTCAAGTTGCAACACCGTCCCAGGTTTGGCATCACCAATGGTGCGTGCAAAGTCGCCGACCGATTCAATCGCAACCGTGTTGATGCGAGTGACCACATCACCCACATTCAAACCGCCCTGTGCGGCTGGTGAATTGGATTCGACTTGCGTAATCACCACACCCTGAACTTTGGTCAAGCCCAATGACTGAATGTTGTCCTCGGTCACAAGAGCAATCCCCACGCCGATGCGTCCATGCTCAACCTTGCCATTGACGCGCAGTTGCTCGGCTACTTTGAGTGCATCATTAATCGGTATCGCCAGTGCCACACCCGAAAACGCGCCGCTCGGTGAGAGTATTTGCGAGTTGATGCCAATCACCTCGCCATACACATTGACCAAGGGACCGCCTGAGTTACCGGGATTGACCGCGGCATCGGTTTGAATGAACGAGACATAATCACCCGTATCACGGTTGATGGCACTGACCACGCCAGCGGTCACCGTATTTTTGAGTCCGAACGGCGAACCGACTGCCATCACCCATTCACCCACGCGCAGTTTGTCAGAGTTGGCCATCTTTAGAAATGGCAAGTCGGTCGCATCAACTTTAATCACCGCCACGTCACTTCGCTCATCAGAGCCAATGACTTTTGCTTTGAATTCGCGTTTATCGGGCATGATGACGGTGAGCGTGCTCGCGCCGTCCACCACGTGATGGTTGGTCAGGATATAGCCATCGCTTGAAGTGATGAATCCCGAACCTTGACCCGATACTCGCTCAGAGGGGGCTTTTCCGTTGGGCGTTGTGGGTCTGATGTTACAAATTGGGACATCGGGCCAAATTTGACAAATCGGATGATTGCGCATATCAGGTATGGATTGCGCTTGAACTGTTTCACTCACACGAATATTAACCACCGCAGGCGCGACAAAATCCACCAAGCCTGTGAAGTCGGGTAAACCAGTGACCAAAGGCGCACCCGTTTGTCCTTCGGCAGGTGTGGCAATCGAGGATACTGGCGCACTGGCGAGTTCAGGGGATTTGGACTCCTGCGCGTGACAACCACTCAGTACACCACTTAGGGCAAAAAAAGCAGCAAACAAAATAGACCATGTGGTTTTTTGCATGGGGACTCCTTGGTTAAAATAGTTGCAACTGATTATGCTCAATGCCTTTGGATAAAATATGGATGACCCAGTCAAATTCAAGTGGGTTTTACTGAGAAAAAACCATGATTCGATATGGCGCAATCGCAATCATTTGGTGCGTTTACAGGCACTCGTGCACCGACTTTAAGCAACTTGTTCACCTATTGTGCGCAGATGTCTTTACTTTGGATGCCGCTATCGTGCATAATCAAGCCACAATCCTCTCATTTTTCAGGTCACCGCTTATGAATATGCCCTCTCGTTTTTACAATGAAATGTTTGCCGATGATGGGGGTGTTCGCCCGCATTATGGAGCGATGAATGACTGGCTCAAACAACAAACCCCTGACATCATCGCAGACAAGCGACGCCAAGCCGATTTGATGTTTCACAAAGTGGGCATCACCTTCGCGGTGTATGGCGAGGAGGATGGCGCGGAACGTTTGATTCCGTTCGACATCATTCCGCGCGTGTTTCCAAAATCCGAATGGTCGGCTTTGGAGCGCGGTTTGCGCCAACGCGTGCAGACCCTCAATATGTTTTTGCATGATGTCTATCACGAGCAAAATATTCTCAAAGCAGGCATCATTCCGCCCGACCGTATTTTTAACAATGCCCAATACCGCCCCGAAATGCAGGGCGTTAACGTCGCGCGACAAATTTACTCGCACATCAGCGGGATTGACATTGTGCGCGCGGGCGAAGGCGAGTTTTATGTGTTGGAGGACAATCTGCGCGTGCCATCGGGCGTGTCCTATATGCTCGAAGATCGCAAGATGATGATGCGCCTGTTCCCCGAGTTATTTTCCCAATACAAAGTTGCACCCGTGGCGCATTACCCCGATATGTTGCTCGATACCCTGCGCAGCGTTGCGCCGAGCGGAATTGACAACCCAACCGTGGTGGTGATGACCCCTGGGGCATACAACAGCGCGTATTTTGAGCACGCATTTCTTGCGCAACAAATGGGGGTGGAGTTGGTCGAAGGACAAGATTTATTCGTCGATGATTTACACGTCTATATGCGCACCACCCGCGGACCCAAGCGCGTGGACGTGATTTATCGCCGAATTGATGATGATTACCTTGATCCATTGTCGTTTCGCGCCGATTCGAGTTTGGGTGTCCCAGGATTGCTCAATTGCTATCGTGCGGGTCATGTGACCTTGACCAATGCAATCGGTACAGGTGTGGCTGATGACAAATCGATTTACCCATTCGTGCCCGACATGATTCGCTTTTACCTGTCGGAAGAGCCGATTTTGCACAATGTGCCGACCTTCCAGTGCCGCAAGCCAGACGAACTCGAATACACACTGGCAAATTTGGACAAACTCGTGGTCAAAGAAACCCACGGCGCAGGCGGCTATGGGATGCTTGTCGGTCCAGCGGCAAGTAAAGCCGAGATTGAAACGTTCCGCCGTGTTTTGATTGCCAAGCCTGAGCAATATATTTCGCAACCGACATTGGCATTGTCCACTTGCCCAACCTATGTCGATAGTGGCATTGCACCGCGTCACATTGACATGCGTCCGTTTGTGCTGTCGGGCAAAGAAGTGCAACTCGCCCCTAGTGGTTTGACCCGCGCGGCATTGAAAGAAGGCTCGTTGGTGGTCAACAGCTCGCAAGGCGGTGGCACCAAGGATACTTGGGTATTAGAATAATACAAAAAGAGTAAACACCTACTTTTTTTGTGAGATTAAAATTGATGTCGGGCAAGCCGACATCAATTAGAACAAAAGCATTGGAATATCATTATGTTACTGTCCCGCACCGCAGACCACCTCTACTGGCACGCCCGTTACATCGAACGCGCAGAAAACACCGCACGTATGCTCGGCGTGAATTATGAAACCTTGCTCATGCCGCACGAAGCGCACAAAATGCGCAATTTATGGCGCGCAACTTTGGAGTTGTCGGAGTTGGAGCCACAATTTATCGAACTGTATGGCGAAATTAACACCACCAACGTGCTGCAATTTATGATTACCGACATGCGCAACCCCTCGTCCATTCAATCTTGTCTGTGGGCAGCACGGGAAAACGCACGCGCGGTGCGTGGCAGCTTGACTTCGGAAATGTACGAAACGGTAAACAGTGTGTGGCTCGAATCACGTGAGTGGGTATCAAGCAACCGTGCCATCAACCGCGCGCCTGATTACTTGGAATGGGTCAAAATGCGTTCACACCTCATCCTCGGTGTGGCGTTGGGCACAATGTTGAAGGACGAAACGTTTAACTTTTTACGCATGGGCACCTTCATCGAACGCGCTGACAACACGGCGCGTCTGCTCGATTTGAAATTTTTTGAGCATTTTGAAATATCCCACGCCAAAGAAAAAGACACTGAACAAACCCAAGGTGAAAACGACTCCAAAGACTTCTACCACTGGGCGGCTTTATTGCGCTCGGTGTCGGGTTTTGAGGTCTATCGTCAAACCTATCACGATGTGATTACCCCTGAGCGCGTGGCAGAACTCCTCATCTTCCGCAAAGAAATGCCTCGCTCGCTCGCGGCCTGTATGAATGATTTGCGCAAAAACATCCAATATGTACGCAACGATTACTCGGCAAAAACTGAACGTTTGGTGGGGCGAATGCACGCGGATTTACAATACGGGCAGATTCAAGAAGTCCTGCAAGGCGGTATCCATGCGTATTTAACCGAATTTTTAGAAAAAACCTTTGAGTTGGGGCAACAAATCAGTCAAGACTTTTTAGTTCCGCTCAACCCTGCACACGTTAAAGTGGCATAATCACCCCTCAGAACCAAAATCTGTAAGTTGGGTAGACATCCCCATTTACCCAGCTTACCTGCTCTACAAAATCAAAAGGCAGTCATGCGTTACGAAATTCTCCACAACACGCACTACGAATACGAAACCCCAGTCTCGTACCTCATCCAACTTTTACGCCTCACACCGCGCAGTGGTGCAGGACAAAACGTCATTAACTGGAGCATCGGCGCGCCCACGCGCTTACAGCCGCAGGTCGATGTTTTTGGCAACCATACCCACGTAATGACCATCACCCAGCCGATTACCGCATTGGATGTCAATGTGCGCGGTGTGGTTGAAGTCAATGAAGATGCCTCTGGGCATCGATTCAGCGGGATGGATGGCATCTCGCCGTACATATTCACCCAAGCCACACCTTTTAGTGAGGCAGACGCTGAGCTCACTGATTTTGCCAAACAATACATCAGCGGCACGCAAATTTCTGAAGCTCAAGCCCTGCGCCTGATGCAAGCAGTGCACGAAAAAATCGTTTATACCACAGGCTCGACCCAAGTTACCACGACCGCCGCGCAAGCCTTCGCGCAGGGTCAAGGCGTGTGCCAAGACCAAGCGCATGTGTTCCTCGCGTGCGCCCGCGCGCTTGGCATTCCTGCGCGCTACATCAGCGGCTATCTCAACACGGGCGATATCGGGCACGTTGCCAGCCACGCATGGGTCGACGTGTACACCGATGCGCATGAATGGCTCAGTATCGACATCACCAACACCTGTATCACCGACGGACGACACTGCCGACTGGCGATTGGGCGCGATTACGACAGTGCTTGCCCAGTGCGCGGGACACGCATGGGCGGCGGCACCGAGTCTATGGCAGCACATGTTTATGTATCCGCGCAGGGCGATGTCAATGTGTATGAGCAGTTTTTAAAACAGCAACAACAATAAACGCATTAAAAAATCGGCGCGCTCTTACCACTCAATCAAATTGGCTATAAGGCGAAGTTCGGTGACGGTTCATCCGATATGCTTCTTACGCGTCCAAAAAGATGAGCAAACGAGTAACACCGATGTGACTTTTTTTATGATAGAAATTTTAGGGCTATGATTTAGATGGCATGCTTTTTATTCTGCAACATCTGAAGTTGGTACATTCAACTCGTCCTCTTGCACACAGTTCTCGACAGGAATTCTATACGATTCCTGCGACCAAGCACCCAAGTCAATCAAACGGCAACGTTCTGAACAAAAAGGACGAAATGCAGATTCCACACGATATTCATGCTTAATGCGACATGTTGGGCAACGCACCTGCATGATTACACCGAACAAAAAGATCGATGGGGTTGTTGAGACTCCAAACTTGAGTTGGGTGTACCACACAAACCCAAGCGAAAACCAATTTCACTGGGCATTGACTCACGAATCGCAGCAGCGGGACGAGCCTGCAACGCAGGTGGTGCAAAACGCAACCAAATCACATGCTTATTGGCACTCACATCGGGCAAACAACTTGTGGCATTCTCAATTTCAATTTGCAAAATATCAAATTTACGACCAAACAATGGTTGCTGAAAAACCTTATTGAGCGTCGCACATTCCTTGTTGAGTGCCATATTGCGCGCAATTGATAACAAAAACACCACTGCATCAAATAAGGGCGCAAACGGCATCGCCCAACGCTCCATGTCCAAGCGACGTTGGGCAGGCTCATCTTGCAACCATTGATGATAAAACCCCATGTCAAATGAGCACACACCAGACGGCACCACCAAACGACTTTTAACGTTGAGCAGCCATTCATTTTCAACCAAATTGCTACCAAATTTCGGAGATTGTTCAATTTGTTTTTGCGCATCTACTATTTGCAGTAGGGTTTGCGTGAGTTTTTCTTCAGAGATGTCAGGTGAACCATAGTAGCGGCTTAACGACTGCTTGTAACGACTGAGCTCGGACAATAAATCGCCTTTGACATCATTGCGAAATGTAAAGTCGTATAAATCCAAAAGGGTTAATAATGCGGTGTGATGGTCATCCTTGCAATCAGAAGCCACATAATGCTGCCAACGACGATATAGATTTTCTATGCGCAAAAAAGTCCGAAACCGCTCACTGAGTGGAAACTCAAAAACAATTTTTGATGCAACGTCTTGCGCCAAGCACGCCATAGTTTACTTTCCGTAAGCTCTTTATTTTTTTAACAAACCCACATGCTGAGTCAGTATATCCACTTGAGCAGCCAGATTCAAGTGGTTTGTTTCATTTTTATCATTATTTATCAAAACGTTAGCGATATTTCTGCGTGCTTCAGGTTGCGCTTGCGCATCAATCATAGATTCAATCATCTGCCTACCCAAATGTGGGCTGCGTGAAGTCACCCGTTCAACTTGGGTCTGACGGGAGCAATCGACCACCACCACCCAATCCAATCGATCTGTCCAAAATCCACTTTCAGTCAACAAGGGAACCTCATAAATCAAATAATACAACCCCTGTGTTTGTGCCAATTGATGCGCCGATTCAATCGCCTCTTGCGCAATCATCGGATGCATGATGTCCTCAAGCATTTTTTTCGCTTGAGCATCCTGAAACACCCACTCGCGCATCTGAGCACGATTCAATTCCCCTGAGGGCATCGCCGCCAACGCGCCAAACGAGGCGACAATCTGAGGCATTGCACGACCACCTGCTTGTGTAAGCGCGTGTGAGATTTGATCCAAATCAATCACAACTGCGCCTCGCTCGCGCAACAACTGAGCAACTGTTGACTTACCCGAACCAATCCCACCCGTCAGGCCAATATTGACCACATTGTGCGGCAGCTGCGTGCCCCATTTGGGTTGTCGCAGTTCTGGATGCAAGATATTTAAAATGGTAGCCGACACACCAGACCTTTCAAGAACATCAAACGAAAAATTTAAGATGATGGCTGTGCGTCAAAACCATTTGTATGACTGCAGCAGCACTGATAAAAGGACCAAACGGTATTTTCAAAGTAGCAACCGTTTGATGGCGTGACCACGCCATGAGCACACCAAAAACCAAAGCCAACACACACGCAAACAGCAATACATTGGGCACAGCAACCACACCTTGCCAGCATCCAATGGCAGCCAATAATTTGCAGTCACCCAAACCCAAACCTTCAATCCCACGCCACTTTAGATACGTGAAATACGGAATCCACAACATCACATATCCAAACGCCGCGCCCGATAAAGCATCTATCAGCGCAACACCCACGCCATTGTGCGCAAACGCCATCGCCACAACCAACCCCATGCCAAACAAAACATAATTTAACACATCGGGTAATAAAAAATGCAGTGCATCAATCCAACTGGCAACCCACAACACATAGAAAAACACAAAACTGCTCAAGGCTTGCCAAGTCAAACCGAACATCCACACACTCAGCAATGCCCACAACACCGTGCCCAACTCAACCCAAAAATAACGCATGGGAATCGATTGATGACAATACGCACAGCGACCACGCAAACCGATGAAACTGAGTAAAGGAATATTGTGCCACCATTGGATGGTGTGCTGGCACTGCGGGCAAAACGATGCGGGCACGGCGATATTGAATGAGGGGTTGTCGTGCGAAGTGTTTGTATTCATCCCCAAAAGCATTCTCGGCAAACGGTAAATCAACACATTGGCAAAACTACCGAACGCTGCGGCACAAGCCAGCACCCAGAACATATTCATCCAAAACAAGGCGTCATGGTTCATATCAGAGTGCACCGCCCAAATTGAGTATCGGCAGGTACAAAGCGACCACCATTGTGGCGATGAGAAGCCCTATAACGACAACCAACACGGGCTCAATCAGCGATGACAATCGTTTAACGCCTTGCTCCAGCCTAAACTCATTGTGTAGTGCGTCTTGCGTCAACATGGTGGATAAAGTACCTGATTCTTCGCCAATTTGCACCCGTTGAATCAGACCAGGTTCAAATATGGGGTATTGTGTCATTGCCAAAGACATGCTATGCCCATTGAGTACGTCCTGTTTGACAGAGCGAATGGCGCGACGCATGGTGGGACTGGATACGGTTTGCGCCGCAATGTCCAAGGCGCGGTGCAGTGGGATTCCTGCTTGATACAGCAAACCCAAAGTACGTGCGAACTGCGCATGCCATCCTAAAATCAATAACCGACCAACAATCGGGGCTTTCATGCGCCAGACATCGAGTTGATTGCGCAGCAATTGCCCACCCCACTGACGAACCAATATAAACGTCAGCAACAACCCCATCACAACAATCAACCAATGTTCTCGAATATTTTTTGAGCCGTTGAGCAACACCTGTGTCAACCACGGCAATGGCTTGCCATTGCTGCGATAAAGCCCTTCAAAAACTGGAACCACAAAAGTCAATACGCCCAACCACACCAAGGCAGCAACCACCAATACAAATACGGGATACCACAGCGCGGTTTTAATTTGCGATCGAATTTTTTGGCGTTGCTCCTGCGAATAAACAATATTGTTGAGCACCTCAGACAACTTTCCTGACTCCTCACCGCTGGCGATGAGGTTACACGTGAGCGCGTCAAAAATTTTTGGATGTTGGCGCAAAGCGGAGTGTAAATTTTCTCCTCGTTCAATGTCCAAGCGTATGGTCTGAATCACATCACGGAAATAAGGCTGGGTCTGACTGTGCAACTGAACGTCTAAAATACGCAACAAGGGCACACCCGAGTCATACAAAGCCGACAACTCTTGTAAAAACTGCGTCACCTGTGCATCCGATACGGGGCGTATCAAAGGTTCACGGTTGAGACGAATGCGCATAGCAACAATTCCACGCTGTGAGAGTTGCTCGCGCACCATCATTTTATTTGCGCCATACAAAACGCCCCTCATCGACTGACCAGCACGGTCTTGCCCCTGCCAAGTGTAGCGTTTTAGCACAGATGGCTGTGCCGATGGAACCAAAGTCTCATTCATATTTGAAATTCAATTTCAATCTATAAAGTGACGGACATCACTTCTTCTAAAGAACTCACCCCCGCCACCACTTTCAACAAACCTGCTTGACGCAAAGTCAAATGCCCTTCTTGTACTGCCTGTTCGCTTAACGCTTGTGCCGAGGCATTTTGGGCGATGAGCGATTGCATGGCACTCGAGATGGGTAAAACCTGATACACCCCTGTGCGTCCAGCATAACCTGTTTTGTGACAATGAGTGCAACCCACTGGTTTGTATGCCTGCCAGTCAACTTGTGCGGCTTGCGTGGCACTCATGCCCGCGCTTTGTAGCAATGCCTCGTTCAATTGAATCGGCTGTTTGCACACACACAATTTACGCACCAAGCGTTGCGCAATGATTAAATTCACAGAGGCCGCCACATTGTAAGCACTCACACCCATTTGCGACAATCGGGTCAATGCCATTGTGGCATCGTTGGTGTGCAAAGTTGAAAATACCAAATGCCCTGTTTGCGCGGCTTTGACTGCAATGTCTGCGGTTTCTAAGTCTCGAATCTCACCCACCATGAGAATATCTGGGTCTTGTCGTAAAAACGCACGTAAGGCAGTCGCAAAATGGATGCCTGCTTTTTCGTTGATATTGACTTGATTCACACCGTGCATGAATATTTCTACAGGGTCTTCAACGGTTGAAATATTCACACCTTCTTTATTGAGAATATTGAGACAAGCGTATAAAGACACGGTTTTACCACTGCCTGTCGGCCCCGTCATCAATATCATGCCGTGCGGATTTTTCAGCGCGTTTTGTATGATGCGCAACTGCTCAGGCTCATACCCCAAACCATCTAAATCCAAAACTGTGTTTTGCGCGTTTAAAAACCGCACCACGATTTTTTCGCCAAACACCGTGGGTAAGGTGCTGACCCGACAATCGACGGTTCGCGCCGCGTCTATATTTAATTTAATCCGACCATCTTGGGGCACGCGTTTCTCGGCAATATCCATCTGCGCCATGATTTTCAAACGCACCATCAATTGCTCTTTCATAGACATTTCTGGGCTTGCGACTTCATGTAACACACCATCAATCCGCGCACGAATGCGGTACTGATTGGCAAAAGGCTCAAAATGCACGTCTGAGGCGTGCTCATTGACCATACGCACCAATAAATTCTGAATGTATTGCACAACAGGCGCATCTTTAACATCAAATTTCTGTTGTGCACGCATGCTCGAATTTAGGCGAATTTCGGTGGATACTTGAGATTCTGCTGCCCGATTTTCGGACATTAAAGAGGCAAAATCAGGTTTCCTGCGCCGCATTGATTGTATGCGCAGGTACTCAGACAAGGACAACAATCGCCACTCAAATGGTTCATGAAAAATAAATGCCAAACCTTGTAAGACCTGCGCATCCGAGGCATCAAGCACCCCCAATTTCGGCAAACCAACTCCTAAAGTGCCCAATGACACGACACCTTGCGATGCTTCACGCAATGCCTTGGGCAATGGTTTAACAGACTCTTGCGACAACATGGCTTCATACGCCCGCCATTCGTCATCTTGTACACGCTGAATTTGCCATGCTTGACTCAGACATTGAGCAACCAACGCTTCGTTCTCAGACGAGCCATTGAATAAAACACCCAACCATTTTGCCAAACTCGATTCAGCAGCATGATGCGTTTGCAGCGCACCCTTGTTGGCTCGAGCAACATCATCCAAGCCCACGCATTGGCATCGCAATAGCGTGCTTACAATACCTTGTGCATAGGTTGGCGTGTCTTTTAATATACTGGTGTTTGCCATAACCATCTCTAAAATAAACCCGTCTGTTAATGAGACTCTTTACGCTTTTGTGTACACCGTTTTTTCACCCTCAGTTTTTAACCGTACCAATCGTGCCGAGCGCACACCCTGCTCATCGACATGTACCACTTCGACAATACAATCCGCAAAGCGCAAACTCACCTGCGCATCTGGGATGTCTTGCAACTCTTCTAAAATCAAACCATTCAAAGTTTTCGGGCCATCTAACGCAAACTTGAGTTTCAAACGGCGATTGAGTTGGCGCAATGGCGTGCTCGCATCAACCACCACCGAACCATCTTTATCCCATGCGGTGCGTGAGTGATTATTGGGCGCAGCAGCAGAGGAAGTAAATTCGCCCACCATTTCCTCGACCACATCCTCCATGGTCAAAATCCCCAAAATTTCACTGTACTCATCGACCACTACGCCCAAGCGTTGTTGGTCTTCTTGAAAATTTTGTAACTGCTCAAAAATTCCCGTTTCAGAAGGAATGAAATACGGTTTGGTCAGACTGTTTTTAATCTCTTCGATGGTCAAACTGCCATCCTCTAAGTGGTGCAAGGCTTTGCGGATGTGGAATATACCCAAAATATTATTTAACTCACCATCATACACGGGAAGTTTATTGTGGTAACACGTCACCAATTGATGGCGAATCGTGTCAATGTCATCGTTGATGTCCAAAGCCTCGATTTTCGAGCGTGGGGTCATCAAATCATTGACTTCGACTTCTTCTAAATCAAATAGGTTGACCAAAATGCTCTTGTGTTTTTTCGGCATCAAAGGGGTTTGTTCCAAGACCAAGGCACGGACTTCTTCGCTGCTCAAATGCTCTTCGTCTGGTTTGGGATTGATGCGCATCAGCTTGAGCAAACCCTTGGCGAATAAGTTGGTGAACCAAACGGCTGGATAAATCAACCTCAACAAAGGCTTTAAAATGAAACTTGCGGGTAAGGCAATCTTTTCAGGATAGGCCGCACCAATGACCTTAGGCGTGAGTTCGGAAAACACAATAATCGCAAATGAAATCAATGCTGCGGCAATCGACAGTGCAATTTGGTTTTCCCCCCAATAATGCGTCGCAATTGCACCTGAGAACATTGCTGCAATCGTATTCACCACATTATTGCCAATTAGAATCACCCCCAGCAAACGCTCGGTTTGATCCAGCAAGCCTTGAGTACGCTTTGCAGCACGGTTGTTTTGCTTGGCAAGGTGGCGCAAACGAAAACGGTTGATGGCCATCATCGAAGTTTCAGAAATTGAAAAAAATCCCGATACAGCCAACAACACGACCAAAATCAAAATCTGCACCCAAATGGGAAGATTGTCCACGTAATTACCTTTATGCTCGTTTCATCAATACAAAATTCAATGTCGTCAAACTTCTCGCGCCAACGCGTAATCCGCCAAACCCAATAATACCTGCTTGTATTCAGATTCAGGCAAAAACGTCAACGCTGACTTTGCCGCCGCCACTTCGCGCTGCGCCAACTGACGCGTGTATTCAAGCGCGCCACCCGAAGTAATCGCAGTCAAAATTGTATTGAAATCAGGATGGGTTTGGTCAATGCCACCGTTTTCAATCGCCGCTCTGACCATAGCTTTTTCGCTATCCGAGCCATGCTCCAATACATAAATCAGTGGTAAAGTCGGTTTGCCCTCGCGCAAATCATCACCAACATTTTTGCCCAAAACCGCTGTATCGCCCGCATAATCGAGAATATCATCCGCCAACTGAAACGCCGCACCGAGGTGTCGTCCATACGCCGCGCAAGCATTTTCTTGCTCAGGCGTACAAGCACTCATCACCGCCGACAGCTGCGCAGAGGCTTCAAACAAACGCGCGGTTTTATAGTGAATCACCTGCATGTAGCGCGCCTCAGTCACATCGGGATCGTGGACATTGAGCAACTGCAAGACCTCGCCCTCAGCAATCACATTGGTCGCGTCCGCTAAAATCTCCATCACACGCATGTTCTGCACACTGACCATCATCTGAAACGAGCGCGAATACAAAAAGTCGCCGACCAAGACACTGGCAGCATTGCCAAACAAAGCATTTGCCGTCTGTCGTCCACGGCGCAAATCCGACTCATCGACCACATCATCGTGCAACAAAGTCGAGGTGTGAATAAACTCCACCACTGCCGCCAAGGTGTACGCCGTATCAGGACAGGTTTTTTGTAAAGCGCGCGTGAGCAATAAATGAATCGCGGGGCGCAAACGCTTGCCACCCGCGTTGATGAGGTATTCGGCGACCTGATTGACCAAGGGCACTTCCGAATGCAGTGTCGTGCGCACCACATCGTTCAACCGCGCCATATCGGGACGAATCGGCGCGAGAATGTCTTTTTTTGTCTGATGGCTCGTTTGATTTTCTACAACCATTTGTGTGTCCAATGTCTTTTAACAATTGCTAAATTTGTGGTTTTTCAACTCATGGCTCATTATACAAGACGTAGAGGGAATTTTGAGGTTTTGCTGGGCTTGGATGCACATCAATCATTTATCTGTGCTCACGCAGTTAAGTTAATTTCCTTATCGTACTCGTACTTACGAATAGCACTTGCAAGATTCTCGTACCTTGCGCAAACAGGTTTCAAACTCAACAGGCTTGATAATGTTATGGTTTTTTGATTGGGAATTTCTGTATTCAGGATTGATGTAGGTAAAACATAAAAATCCCATTGTTCAAGAGCCAGTGGATTTACGGTTTCTTTATCTTTGTGCGACAGCACACAAAAAATGTAAATATCTGCTTTTCTGCTTCGAGTAGAATCTTTGGACAAAGAACTTCTCGTTGGTTGAATACCAAAAGATATTTTTGAGTGATTAGACTGACTCCAACTTTGAATATATGAGGATGATTTTATTTCAATTTTTAATCCGCTTTTCGTAATTAAATCAAACTCGTCCCACTCCTCTCTCAATCTATCCAAACCATCAATCCCAGACGCGCCAATATACTCTGCTAACTTTCCACGAAGCGCATTACCAAGCAACTCAGAACTAGACCATTGCCAAAATGAAAGTACATTTAATGGCAAATCATTATCATATAACGTGAATGGTTCTAATCCTG
>RRZU010281319.1_pt1 | contig 17667 bp, 14 predicted proteins | sample 2165561 | NCBI WGS metagenome assembly RRZU01 (sample SAMN10456909, study PRJNA506462) | wastewater metagenome | isolation source: wastewater sludge | place: USA: Moscow, Idaho | reverse complement strand
TCTGCACCGTCGAAGGCGCCCTCGTCAAACTGGAACTTACCCTTGCCCAAGCCGAAGACGACTGTTCGCTTGCGGTGGGGAACAAGGTCAGCAACAGGCGTTCCAGCTCGCGCAATGGTCACTTCCTCCCCGGCAAGAACTCTCTCCACGAGCGCTGAGAGCTGCGTCTTCGCCTCATGCATGTTTACTTGGCTGCGGGCCCGGGGAGCGGTGACCCTGTCGACTTGTTGGCTCATAGCCTTAGTCTAGGCGGACTAAGTAGAATCATTCAAGACGTCCTCGGCACGGTATCTGTCGGGTGTCCCCGCGACATGCACCACAGATGGCCGTGATGATTTGGGGATGGGCGTTCGCTCCGGTAATCTTTTCTTTCGCTGGCCCCACAAGGGCCAGCAAACCTTGGGGTATGGTGTAATTGGCAGCACGAGTGATTCTGGTTCATTTAGTCTAGGTTCGAGTCCTAGTACCCCAGCGATTCCGGTGGTCACTTCGTGACCAATGGTTTCAGAGGCTCCCATCGTCTAGTGGCCTAGGACGCCGCCCTCTCACGGCGGTAACACGGGTTCAAATCCCGTTGGGAGTACAAGCGTGGCGACACCCGGTTTTCCGGGTGGTCGTAGCGTCGGGCCCCCATCGTCTAGCGGCCCAGGACGCCGCCCTCTCACGGCGGTAACACGGGTTCAAATCCCGTTGGGGGTACTTTTCAACTCTGCTTGGGGTGCGCGGCCCTGCCGGCACGGTCATTGTGATCGATGCGGCGGGGCTTTTTTGCGTCTCTGGCCGCGCGTGCTGTGTGTGCGGGGTAACGGGGTACCGGGGACAACGGGGGATACCGGCCAGAACGGCCCTTCGAGCCCATGCCTAAGGTCGCCGATGTCGACCTAGGTCGCCGGTAATTTGCCCAAACACCGGCGACGTTAGGCGACATCGGCGACCTTGGGTTGTGGGGTGGGCGACATCGGCGACCTTGAGCTGTGGGGTGGGCGACATCGGCGACTTTGCCCCTGGGGTCTGGTGGCACCCGGCTGCGGTGCCGTTCTCGAGCGGCGTCCCGGATCCCGTAAGCTCAGTGCGGCCGACATGCTTGCTCAACCATGGGAGATCCGGTGCGCATCATCCACGTTTCTGACACGTTTGCTCCCGTCATGGGCGGCATCGAAACCCAGGTTGCCCGCCTCGCCACCCAACAGGCTCGAGCCGGCCACGATGTCACCGTACTGACGGCTGCCATGGCTGATCCAACCAAGGGCGTGCCCCGCAGCGTTGGTGACGGGCTTGTGTTTGATGACGAGGACGCCCAGCCCTACACCGTTGTGCGGTCACAGTGGCAGAACCCCTTCGGTGCCCCGGTTGACCCGCACGCTCCGGGTCGGTTTATCGAGTACATCCGCGAACAAAAGCCTGACGCCGTCCATGTTCACCTCGGCGAACTGACCCCGGTGGCGATGGGAGTGCTTGCCGCCCTCAAGGATGGCGACATCCCAACCGTCGCATCCGTGCACTGCATCTGGTCCAAGTTCCCAACTGTCCCGCTTTACCGGGGCGGTGCGAAGCTCCTCGACCTCTACGATGCGCCAATCTTCTGGCTCCCAAACTCGGAGTTGACAGCAAGCCGTGTCCGCGAGGTCGTCAACCCCGATCGCGTCCGCGTGCAGAACAATTCCGTTGATCCCGGCGGGTGGAAGACTGAGCCTGTCGCACATGATGGCCTCGTTGCCGTCACCGCCACTCGGTTTGCGCTTCGCAAGCGCGTGCCCGCCCTGCTGCGCATGCTGCGGGAAGTGGGGGAGCAGCTGGGGCTGAACGGAGCAGGCCAGCGCCCTCGTCCGCTGCTTGTCGTTGTTGCCGGTGAGGGGCCCGGACTCAAGGCCGCCCAATCCTACCTTGACCATCGCGGCATGTCCGGCTGGGTGGAACTCCCCGGGCGCCTCAGCAAGGACGCCCTCGTCGAACTCTATTCTCGCAGCGACATATACCTGGCTCCCAGCGTCAAGGATGCCTTCTCCATTTCGGGGTTGGAGGCGCGCGCAGCCGGCCTCGCGATCCTCACCAGGTCCCAGTCGGGCTTCGGGGCGGCCGTCCTCGACGGAATCGAGGGACGAGCAGTCCCCACGGATCGCGCGATGGCGGCAGTCCTAGTGGAGTGGGCGCGGGACCCGGCGGACGTTGCGCGATACGAGGACCACAACCAGGCGGTGGAAATGCCGTACTCGTGGAAGAACGCTCTTCCACAGATTGAGCGGGCCTATAAGGATGCGGCCGCCCTGCACCTGAGCCGCATGTGAAACTCATGAGCCGCCCCCAAATGTATATGTGGGGACGAAATATGCCCCTGGGGTGCGTACCCCCGACAAACATTCCGCCCCCGCATACACATTTCGCGAAGTGGGGGGCGGGTCCGGCAGCAGAGAGGCGTTACAGACCCATCTCCTCAGCCGTCCTCAGGAAGTCGGTGAGGCGGTTTGCGGCGGCGACAACCGCTGGTCCGTAGAGACGACCCGGCTGACGCCCCATGCGCTCAATCGGCCCCGACACGGACAAAGCCGCGATGACGCGCCCATCAACGCCGCGCACGGGGGCGGACACGGAAGCAACACCGGGTTCACGCTCCCCAACGGACTGTGCCCACCCGCGCCTGCGCACCTCAGACAAGGTGGTGGCAGTAAACGATGCGTCGATGAGGCCACGGTGCAATCTCTCGGGCTCTTCCCAGGCCAGCAGCACCTGCGCGCCAGAGCCGGCCTTGAGGGACAGGGTTGCACCAACGGGTATGGAGTCTCGAAGCCCTGTGGTTGGTTCTGCCGAGGCGACGCAGACGCGGTACTCACCCTGCCAGCGGAACAGCTGGGCGGACTCTTTCGTGTGGTCGCGAAGCGCCACCAGGATCGGCAAGGATGATGAAATCAGGCGGTCTTCACCGGCTGCCGAAGCCAGCTCTTGCAAGCGGGGTCCAAGCACGAACCGTCCCTGCATATCCCGGGTTACGAACCGGTGGTGCTCAAGTGCCACCGCCAAACGGTGGGCCGTGGGTCTTGCCAACCCTGTGGCCGCAACCAGTTGAGCCAGGGTTGCGGGGCCCGCTTCAAGGGCTCCCAGAACCGTGGCTGCCTTATCTAGTACACCAACGCCGCTGGAATCGCTAGTCTCGTCCATGGATGAATACTGTCATCCCAATCTGTGAGATGCCAAATCGACACAGCGTGAACGGGCCGCAAACTTTTGTGAACAGGAGGTACAGCCGTCACCAGCTGGCAGTTGAAGTGCAAGAAAAGCACAACCCGCCCCTAAACACCCGCGCAGCTGACACAGGCGTGGTCGACACAGGAGCAGCCGCAGCCGGCACGGCCTCGATGGGTTTTCAAGGAGTGGATTCGCATGGCCAAGACTATGGCCGAAAAGGTGCGTGAGGCACACATCGTAAAGAAGGGTGAGGGCGCGGCGCCCGACCTGCTTTACGTGGACTTGCACTTCGTTCATGAGGTGACAAGCCCGCAGGCTTTTGAAGGCCTGCGCCTTGCCGGGCGTCCCGTGCGGCGCCCCGACCTGACGATCGCCACCGAAGATCACAACACCCCAACCAAGGACATCTTCCTGCCCATCGCCGACCTCACCTCGCGACTACAGATTGACACGCTGCGTCAGAATGCTGAGGAGTTCGGGGTGCGACTGCACTCCCTGGGTGACGTTGAGCAGGGTATCGTCCACGTCGTCGGCCCTCAGCTGGGACTGACGCAACCGGGCGCCACCATCGTCTGCGGCGATTCCCACACCTCCACCCACGGCGCGTTTGGTGCGCTGGCGTTCGGGATCGGCACGTCCGAGGTCGAACACGTCCTCGCCACCCAAACCCTTCCCGTCATGCCCTTCAAGACCATGGCGATCACGGTCAACGGTTCACTGAAGCCCGGTGTCACCTCCAAGGACATCATCCTGGCAATCATCGCCAAGATCGGCACCGGTGGGGGCCAGGGGTACGTCCTCGAATACCGCGGGCAGGCTATTCGCGAGCTCTCCATGGAAGCCCGCATGACGATTTGCAACATGTCGATCGAGGCCGGGGCGCGGGCCGGCATGATCGCCCCGGATGAAACCACGTTTGAGTTCATCAAGGGCCGCCCCAGCGCACCCACGGGCGCGGACTGGGATGCGGCTGTCGAGTACTGGAAGCAGCTGGCTTCGGACGAGGACGCTACGTTTGATGCCGAGGTCGTCCTCGACGCCGCCGACATCGAACCGTTCGTCACCTGGGGGACGAACCCCGGTCAGGGTGTACCGCTGTCCGGCGAAGTTCCTGACCCCGATTCGTTCCATGACCCCATTGACCGCGCAACAGCGCAGCGTGCCCTGGCCTACATGGATCTGGCACCTGGTACGAAGATGCGTGACATCCCGGTTGACGTGGTCTTCCTGGGATCTTGCACCAACGCCCGCATTGAGGATCTACGTATGGCTGCGGCGGTCCTTAAGGGCAAGAGGAAGGCTGACACCCTGGAGATGCTGGTGGTGCCAGGCTCGCAGAAGGTCAAGCTGCAGGCCGAGGCCGAAGGACTGGACAAAGTCTTCCTCGACTTCGGCGCAGAGTGGCGAAGTGCAGGCTGCTCGATGTGCCTGGGGATGAACCCCGACCAGTTGCAACCGGGCCAGCGCAGCGCATCGACCTCGAACCGCAACTATGAGGGACGCCAGGGGCGCGACGCCCGCACCCACCTTGTTTCCCCTTTGGTTGCGGCGGCGACCGCTATTCGCGGCAGACTGTCAAGCCCGGCCGACCTCGACGACCTCCCAGCCGGGGTGGGACTTGGTTCCGAGTATCAGTCGAGCGGCGCAACGGCACAGAGCGCGAAAGTAGAGGCAAAGTAGCCATGGAGCAGTTCACCTCTCACACCGGAGTCGGCGTCCCGATGCGCCGCTCCAATGTCGATACGGACCAGATTATTCCCGCTGTTTACTTGAAGCGCATCACTCGCACTGGATTCGATGACGCGCTGTTCGCAGCGTGGCGTAAAGACCCAACCTTCGTCCTCAACGACCCTGCTTACGCCAAAGGGTCAGTGCTGGTGGCGGGCCCCGACTTCGGCACGGGCTCATCGCGTGAGCACGCGGTGTGGGCGCTCAAGGACTATGGCTTCCGTGTCGTCCTCGCACCCAAGTTCGGGGATATTTTCCGTTCCAACTCGGGGAAGCAGGGGCTTGTCACAGGGGTGATTTCACAGGAGGACTGCGAGGCGCTGTGGAAGTACTTGGAAACTGAGCCCGGTGCGGAGCTAACCGTTTCGCTTGAGGATATGACAGTCACGGGTGGCGGTGCCACCTATCCGTTCGAGGTCGATGACTACACGCGTTGGCGCCTCATGGAGGGCCTTGACGACATCGGGTTGACGTTGCGGTCCGAGGACGCCATCACTGAGTTTGAGGCCCAGCGCCCCGCTTGGAAGCCGAAGACGCTTGTAGGTCAGTAGGGGGTTGCGCGCGGGGTGAAAACTCCGTGAAGTGTGCGGAGGATCAACCGGGTGTTCGGGGTGGCCGGGGTAAGCTCGCTTCAACGACGATCACAAGCAGGGAGTTACCTTTGCAGCAGACGGAATCGGCTCTCGGAATCCACACCCCAGCAGCGAGCAATAATGTGCTCCGCGTAGAAGGTGGACGACCACTTTATGGGACCATCTCGGTTCGGGGCGCCAAGAACTTTGTGCCCAAAGCGATGGTTGCGGCCCTTCTGGGTCATACGCCCTCCCAACTGCGCAATGTGCCCCTGATCCGCGACGTTGACGTGGTGAAAGAAATGTTGGAAGCCCACGGTGTCGACGTCATTTTTGACGAGGACGAGGGCGTGATCAACCTGGATCCGTCAAACATCGATGCGGCAAGTGCGACAGAGATTGACGCCCTTTCAGGTTCGTCGCGCATCCCCATTCTCTTCTGCGGACCGCTGCTACACCGTCTGGGTGAGGCCTTTATTCCAGAGCTCGGCGGATGCGTCATTGGTGATCGCCCCATTGACTTCCACCTCGAGACCCTGCGTAGATTTGGTGCAGACGTCGTCAAGGAAGCAGACGGCATACGGTTGCGGGCGCCCGAGGGCGGCCTGGTTGGCACCCGGATTGACCTGCCGTACCCCTCGGTCGGGGCGACCGAGCAAACCCTGCTGACAGCAGTTCAGGCTCAGGGCATCACCACCCTGACGGGCGCGGCCATTGAGCCAGAAATCATGGATCTGATCAATGTCCTCCAGAAGATGGGCGCCATCATTTCCGTGGACACTGACCGCACCATCCGCATCGAGGGAGTTGACCGCTTGGACGGTTACTCACACACCGCGCTACCCGACCGGATTGAGGCGGCATCGTGGGGGGCTGCAGCCCTTGCGACCAGGGGTGACGTCTTTGTTCGTGGGGCACACCAGCCAGACATGAGTACCTTCCTCAACACCTTCCGCAAGGTTGGCGGTGCATTCGACGTGGAAGAGGACGGCATCCGCTTCTACCACCCGGGTGGTCCACTCCGCTCGATCGTCCTCGAAACCAATGTTCACCCCGGCTTTATGACGGACTGGCAGCAGCCGCTGGTTGTGGCGCTGACCCAGGCGGAGGGCCTATCGATCGTTCACGAGACGGTCTATGAGAACCGCTTTGGTTTTGTGTCAGCCCTGCGTCAGATGGGTGCCAACATTCAGGTTTACACCGAATGTGTCGGCTCGGCGCCGTGTCGTTTTGGTGCGCGCAACTTCTCTCACTCCGCGGTGATTTCCGGGCCAACACCCCTGCACGGGGCCGACATTACGGTGCCGGACTTGCGCGGCGGATTCAGCCACCTCATCGCGGCACTCGCAGCGGACGGGGTTTCCCACGTCTCCGGAATTGACGTCATTTCCCGCGGATACGAGCACTTCATGGCTAAGCTCCTCAAACTCCACGCAAGAGTGGAATACGTGTGAGGCCGCCCCGTTCGATGACACTATTGGTGTCATCTGTTTCCGCTCGAGGGCGAGCATTGAGGCTGGGACGCGACGTCGTTGCTGCGTTGCGAGCCGGTGGCTGGGAAGTACACGTGAGTGTCACGTCCACTGCGAGCGACGTTGAAGAGCTCTCTCGGACCTGCCCTGATTACTATATTGGCGCCCTCGGTGGCGACGGCTACCTGGCTAGCGCAGCGACTGGGCGGGTGGGACACGAAGGCGTCCTCGTCCCATTTCCCGGGGGACGAGGCAACGATTTGTGCCGCTATTTGGGGATCGGTGTTGATCCGGTGGCGTGGGCACAACAGCTCGCTGAGGCCGACCGCGCAACCATGGATCGGTGGACGGGTCCGCTGGACGCAGTTGAGGTCACCAGTGCGGAGGGGACCAAGACCGCCCTCGGCATCATCTCCTTAGGTATCGATGCGACAGCTAACTGGGTGGGCAACCACTCTTGGCTCCGTTCTGGGCCGTTGGCCTACGCGTGGGGCGCCCTCGTCGGATTCGCCGGAGGATTCAAGCCCGGGCCTATTGAAGCACGCATCGACGGGCGAGCCACCGAACTCGGCGGGTGGCTTACTTCTGTGTCGAATACCGGCTGGTTTGGGGGCGGGGTCAATATTCTCCCACAGTCGAGGGCTGACGATGGGACACTGGAGATCATCAACGTAGAGAAGATGTCGAGGCTGCGCGCGCTTCCGCTTTTGGGGCGCGCACTGGTGGCGCGGCAAATTGATCACCCGATGATCACTGTGAAAACGGGGCGGAAGATTGACATGATGCGGCCGGTGGGGCTGCGGGCGCTTGCGGATGGGGACGTGGTCGGGCATCTGCCGCTTTCGATGCGTGTCATTCCGGACGCGCTCACGGTGGTGGCGCCTGGGCAGCAGGTGGAGCGCACTGTCGACATTCGCACAGAGAAGTAGTCAGGAGAGCAGATGGCCAAGAACCCGACCCAGGTACGGACCCACCGGGGAAACCTGCACGGCATGTACTGGCTGGGCTACAGGATCCTCACCCCGGTTGTGCACCTGCTTTCTCGACCTCGATGGGACGGACTTGAGAACCTCCCGTCCACGGGTCCCTTCATCCTGGCACCGAACCACATGTCTAACTTCGACCCGGTCTTAATGGGCTACTTTCTGGGAGACAACGGCTTTGAAGTGCGCTTCCTTGCCAAGCATTCGCTGTTCAAGGTGCCGGTGGTGGGGCCGTTCCTGCGTTGGTGGGGGATGATCCCGGTGCTGCGCGGCTCGGACCAAGCGGGCGACGCCCTGAAGTACGCCCATGAAGCGCTGGTCAAGGGCGATGTGGTGGGCATCTACTTCGAGGGGACTCTGACACGGGACCCTGGGTTTTGGCCGATGAAGGGCAAGACTGGCCTGGCACGCCTCGCGCTGGATACCAGGGTGCCGGTGGTCCCGGTTGTGCAGTGGGGCGCGCAGGACATCATGGATCGCTATGTTGGGTTGTCGTTCAACAGGAGGCGGCCGGGTCTGTTCGTCCGCGTGTTACCGCCGATCGACTACTCGGATATTGAAGGGGATTCTTCGAATCACGAGGGCGTTCGGGAGCTCACCGCGCGCCTGCAGCGCGCCCTCGGTGAGGGGAGCGAGGCGCTCCGTGGAGAAGCTGGTCCTCGGGAGCCGTGGGACCAAAAGCTTGAGGGCGGGCCGTCGAAGGATGAGCTGACTGCGCTGTCGAAGTGGAGGCGCTCTTTGGCGAGGGCGAGTCGTAGGCAGGACATTTTGGCGGCCCGGCCGTCGTTCGACCGGGCGTAGCACCAGCCCCGTTTTACCCCGTTCGACCCCATCCCACCCCGTTCGACCCCATTCCGCGAGATCGCTTAACTCCGCTAACTTCAGCCGTAATAACGGTGTTACGTGGCGAAGTTAAGCGATCTCGCGGGGAGGGTCCGGCAAGGTCGCCGATGTCTGCGTGGGGGTCCGGCAAGGTCGCCGATGTCTGCGTGGGGGCCCAGCAAGGTCGCCGATGTCGGCATAGGTCGCCGACAATTCGCTGGAACAGCGGCGACCCATGTTGTGTTCGGCGACCTTGGGGTTTGAGGGTGTTGTGTTCGGCGACCTTGGGGTTTGCGTGGCTCGACGGGTAGCTGGCTAGCAGCGTGTTCCGATGAATTTCCCGAAGTGCGCATGCTGGGTGCTGAAATTTGTCAGGGGTCCACGCACAGGTGCGCATCGGCTTCCTCAGTGCACGTTTCAGACTGTGGCATTGGGAAACCAGCACAGCTGCGGGGCGCCGGCAGGCATGGGGCGCCGGCAGGCGTAAGGCAGGCCGCGGGCGCCCCACACGCTACTTAGTTGCTATGTCAATGACGATGCGGCTTGGGTTGTCGAGGGCGAAGATGTAGAACGGTTCGACACTGTCAACGCCGATGATGAACTGGGCTCGGCCTTCAAACGTTGACTCGTAGATTGCGTGCACGGAGGTTCCAGATACCTGCTGTCCGCCCTCGTAGTAGGCCGCGTAGTCTGCATCCGTGACCGGAATCGACACCCCTGTGACATCCACTTGCAAGAAGGCATTGCCGGCAATCTCGATGGGGTCACCTTTGCCCTGGCCGGTCGGGGTATCAACGTAGCGGGCCTGCCATCCAGCACCTGGTCCACCCAAGTCAACAACCACCCTTTCGAAGCCCTCATGTGCTGCGACTCGGAGCCCGGTGACGATGACGCCATCTTCACCGGTTGTTGTCGGTTCCGCAGATGAAGTTAGGGCCCAGGTTGAGGTGTCCACGCCCGCGGCCTCGTCCTCATCGGGCAGTGCCTCTGAGTCGCCATCCCCGCCCGACTGGTCGCCTGGGTCAGAGGATTGCGGCGGCACGACGGATTGGGGCTGGGACTGTGACTGTTCGCCCTCGTCGTCAGTCGTTGGAGTCGAGGGCGAGCAGCCAGCAAGCGCTCCCAGCGTGAGAAGCGTGGCTGCGCAGAGGCCCCCGAGGCGGGGAAGCGTGGCTGCGCAAACTCCCGCAAACCGGGGAAGCGAGACATTTCGAACTGTGGTGTGCGGCATGATTCCTCCTTAGGAGCTACCCTTAGCTTAAGGCCGTAGTTGCAAGTACCAGTCAATTTTGGGGGTCCGGCGTGGGACAGACAAGTAGTCATATAGCAGTGCTCGGGACAGGCTCTTGGGGTACCACTTTTTCACAGGTACTGGCTGATGCGGGCCTAGAGGTTCGCATGTGGGGGCGCCGTGGGACCATCGTGGAAATGGTGAACTCTGGGGAGAACTCGGCGTACCTGCCCGGTGTTGAACTCTCTAGCAGGATCACTGCAACCACGGATCTGAAGTCGGCTGTGACCGGAGCTTCGGCAGTGGTCCTAGCGGTTCCCGTGGGGGTGACTGGGGAAATCGTTGAGGCCGCAGTTGCCCATGCTCCCGAGGCTCCCTTTGTGTCGCTATCGAAGGGTATTGAGCCCGGCACGATGCGCACGGTTTCGCAGCTGATTGCAGCCGCAGGCAACTTGCCGCCGTCGCAAATCGTCGCAATTTCCGGACCCAACCTGTCCATGGAAATCGCCATGCGTCAGCCCACTGCAGCCGTCGTGGCAAGTGAAGACGTAGAAACAGCCAAGCAGATCGCCCGGGCCTGCCACAACGAATACTTCCGTCCGTACGTGTCGACAGACCTGACCGGGGTCGAGGTCGCGGGGGCAGCAAAGAATGTCATCGCCCTCGCCATTGGAGCCTCTGAAGGGATGGGGCTCGGAGCTAACACGCGTGCCACCCTGATTACGCGGGGGCTGGCAGAGATGACTCGGTTGGGTGTTGCTCTGGGTGCGCGGGCCTCGACATTTGCGGGCCTGGCCGGTGTTGGCGACCTTGTGGCGACATGTTCGTCAAGGCTGTCACGCAACTACTCGCTGGGGTTCCGCCTCGGCAAGGGCATGACCCTTGAGGAGGCGTTGGCGCTGTCACCGGGCATCGCGGAAGGGTACAAAACGGCTCCGCCGATGCTGGCGCTTGCCGGTGATCACGACGTTGATATGCCGATCACCCGCGGCGTTGTCGAGGTGATTGAGGGCCGTGCGACCGTCGCACAAATGGGAGAGATGTTGCTGGGCCGGCCCCAGAAGATGGACGGCTGGGAGATAGAGCTGCTGGATTAGAGGCGCCTAACTGGGAGCGCCTAACTGGCGGCGCCTGACTGGGGCGCCTGACTGGGGTCAGCGCACTCCGGCCTCGTACGCCAAAATTACGGCGTGAACACGGTCGCGCAGTTCCAGCTTGGTCAGTACTCTTCCAACGTGTGTCTTTACCGTCGACACCGACAAAAACAAGCGGTCGCCGATCTCAGCGTTCGTGAGACCCTCGGCGATGAGGGCGAATACGTCTCGTTCCCTGTCGGTGAGACGTTCAAGGATGGCGGCAGCATCCTCGGTGCTACGAGCACCGTCCCTGACGTCGGCGGTTGCGCGACCGGAGCCATTCGGATTAGGTCCCTGCGGGTTCCCTATGGGCTCCGCACCGTCGCGCAGTCTAGAGATGAGCCGCCGTGTCAGGCTGGCTGCCATGACGGCGTCGCCCTCGGCAACGGAGCGAACTGCGGCGACCAACTCCGGTGCCCTTGCATCCTTCAAGAGGAACCCGCCGGCTCCCGCCTCGATGGCAGCAAGCGCGTATTCGTCGAGGTCAAAGGTGGTGAGGACGAGGACGCGTGAGTCGGGATAGTCCCTGATTATTAGCCGAGTAGCTTCGATGCCATCCATGCCCGGCATGCGCACGTCCATCAGCACGACATTGGGCAGGCGGTCCTGCTCTGCGAGCCTCTGCATGACTCTGAGCGCTTGGACCCCGTCGCCTGCTTCCCCCACAACCTCGACGCTTGGGCCGCCGCCAGCGCCTGACGTAGAAAGTATGAGGGCGAACCCCGTGCGGATGAGTTCCTGATCGTCGACAAGGAGGACGCGGATCACATCGTCATCGCGCCAGCCTTCGCCGCTGAGATCTTCAACTGTTGAGTCATCGTGGTCTCGGTTGCTTCTCACTGCTGCTCACTCCTTTCCTCCGGGGTGCCGTGATGGTCCTCTGCGGGCGCCGCGGCTGGCACCGTTGCCACCAGGCGCCAGCCGGTTCCGTGAGGCCCGGCCTCGAACGAACCGCCAAAGATCTTTGCGCGCTGTGCCGCGCCAGTAAGGCCCCGTCCGCTCCCCGGGATGGGCCGAGCCAAGGTGGACGTCGCGGCGCCGCCACCTTGATCTGCTTCCCCCGCTCTATGGGCAGGTCCGTGGTCAAGCACCTCGACGGAGGTTTCCTCCGGCGAATGGTGAAGCGTCAAATGTGTCCGAGCACCTCGACCCGCATAGCGCAGGGTGTTTGTGAGCCCCTCCTGGATGATCCGGAACACCGCGAGCTGCTGGCTCGCATCGCCAGCGGAGACTCCGGTCTCGGCCACGGTAACCTCCAGCCCGGCCTGACGGAATCCATCGATCAGCCCGTAGAGCTCCGCCATGCCCGGTTGGGGGTTTCTCGGAGCGCTGCTTGCCTCTGCGGTCTTCGCAACTTCGCCCGGACCTCGATCTGCAGCGGGTTTGCTGCCAGTCGTCTTTCCGTCCCCCTCGCCCAACACGCCAAGCAGCCTACGCATCTCGACGAGGGCGGTACGGCCGGTTTCTGCCGCGCGTTCCATAGCGTTCTTCGCCGCTTCTGGTTGGGACTCAACTGTCACCGAGGCCGCCTCACTCAACGTAACGACGACGGAAAGGGAGTGGGCAACAATGTCGTGCATTTCGCGTGCGATCCGCGACCGTTCGGCGGCGGCGGCCAGTGCGGTCTGTTGCTCGCGTTCGCGCTCCAGTTGGTGGGCCCGTTCGATGAGTGCGCCCACGTAGCGTCTGCGGTTGCTGAGGTTGATCGAGATCATGAGGACGGCCAGGAGCCACAGTGCATTGATGGTGGAGAGTATGAAGTTGCTGTCTTGAAGGTACTGGCCATCGGCGGCGAAGATCGTCACGCTTGGGCCGATGACGGCGGTGGAAGTGTCGCCAGAGAGGAAGATCTGCGCCGTGTTGACCACCACGACAATCGCGTAGCCGACCCACCCTTGCGCTAGTCCGCGGTAGAGAGGCACAGCGTAGAGGAGCACTACCAGTGCCATTGAGTTGGGGACGGTCAGTGTTCCTTGCTCAAGGAAGAGCAGGAGCGCAACGACTACCAGGCCGGCCAGCGGGAATCGACGCCGGTACAGTAGTGCCACGGCAGTGACGACGATAATGAGGATGACCACCGCCGCCCAGGGCCACGAAAGGAAGGAGGCAACCCCCGCGACTTCGGCTTGGGCTTCGGGGTCGATGGCGGCGAACTCGCCAGCAAAACGACTCACCGTAAGTGCGAACATAATCGCAAGCGCACAGGCCAGGAGGTATGTGGCGACAATTATCCAGTCGACCGCTCTGGGGTGTGCCGCGATCCAACGGCGAAGCACCCCGGGTGGGCGCGGAAGCCGCAGCTCCGAGTCGAGCTCAGAGTTCGTCGCGGTGTCCACACCGACCGGGGTGCCTGTCACGTTCATGTTCACACAGCGTCTCTTGTCTTGAGCAGAATCGCTGCTGGCACCAGTGCTGCGCCAGCCCAGGCGACTAGGCCGCCCAACGCCGCCCAGTATCCCACGCCGACGATCTCAGTGGGGGCATCAGCCGGTAGGAGAGGGCTGGACGACATTTCGTATCCGAGGTCGGCTGGCAACCACTGTGCCGCCTCCGGTACCCAGGCCCAGCCGGTGACGCTGAGAATCTGGAACACAAGGGTTGAGACGAACAGTAGCAGCACCACCACGGAGATTGCGCCAGCACCGGAACGGAATATCACGCCAATGCCGAGCGAAAGGAGGGTAGCGAGTGTCAGGTAGATTGTTGTGCCCAGCATCGAAGCGAGCACGGCAGGTGAAACAAGGACACCGAACGCGTCCCCGCCCATGAAGAGTGCGGCAATGACACCGCCACCAAGGGTGGAGAGCCCACCCACGACGAATGCAATGCCAGCGACGACCAGCGCCTTGGCAGTAAGCAGCAAGCCGCGGCGCGGCGTAGCGGACAACGTACTGAGGATCATTCCGCTGGAGTACTCACTTGTGGCGGCCAAAACCCCGATTACACCCATGATGAGGACGGTGATGTTACTCCCGAAGGTCGCAGACTGAGCGAGCAGTGTTGGCAGCGTGTCGGCATCGACGGACCCCGTGTCCACCATCGCGAAACTCATGAGCGCTGCGCCAGCCGCGCTAACAAGGAGCATGGTGATGATTGACCAGCGGATCGAGCGCAAGGATGCCAGCTTGATCCACTCACTGCGAAGAATGCCTGCGAAGGTGAGATGCCCTTCCGTCTGCCTTGCTCTGGTTGGGCTGTGAACGGTGGGGGCCAGCGTGTTGGCCGCGGTGGCGGTTGCGGTAGTCATGATTTGTTCTCCTCGGGGAGCAGTAGGCAAAAGGCGAAAGTCGGTGATGAGCAGGTCGGTCGGTCACGGCGTTACGCCGCGACGTACTCGATCTCTCCGTGGGTTAGTTCGAGGTAGGCGTCTTCGAGGGAGGCCGAGTCTGTAGAGAGAGAGTGCAGGACGAGGGCGTTTGCTGCCGCGATCTCACCGATACGTTCCGCAGGCACTCCGTGAATGAGGAGCTCGTTGCCGCCCTTCAGTTGGGTCGTGTGTGCCCCTTGCGCGCGAAGGAGTTCGCCGAGCCTGAGCGAGTCTGGTGATGTGACGCGGACGGTCCGTTGCCCCTTGCCAGTGGCGATAAGGTCGCCAATCGGAGCATCAGCGATCACCGCTCCGCGTCCAAGCACGATGACGTGGTCCGCGGTCTGAGCCATTTCGCTCATGAGGTGGCTGGAGAGCAGCACCGTACCGCCCTCGGCCGCAAAAGACCGCACGAAGTTGCGGACCCAAAGAACGCCGTCGGGGTCGAGGCCGTTGACCGGCTCATCCAACACAAGCACTTGCGGGTCGCCGAGTAGGGCTGCAGCTATGCCGAGTCGCTGCCCCATCCCCAGCGAGAACCCACCGACCCTCTTGTTCGCAACCGACTCCAGTCCGGTGAGTTCAAGTACCTGGTTGACACGTGCTTCACTGATGCTGTGCGTGGCTGCGAGGGCCCGCAGGTGACTGCGTGCGGTGCGTCCCGGATGAACACCTTTCGCATCCAGCAAGGCTCCGACAACACACAGTGGGTTGCGGTGCTCAACGTAGGGTTTACCCATTACGGTGATAGATCCGCTGGTAGGGCGGTCGAGTCCCATAAGTAGGCGCATAGTCGTTGATTTGCCGGCGCCATTTGGACCCAGAAAGCCAGTGACCTGGCCGGGCGCCAGTGAAAAGCTGACGTCTGATACCGCCGTTTTCTTGCCGTACGTCTTCGTGAGGTGTGTTGCCTCGATCATGATGTTCCTTTTGTCGGTCTTGTGGGCCTCCGTGACCCCATGTAGTAAAAGTACGAGGGCGCCCCGGCTGGCGCGTCAGCCTCAGGTGCCGAAGGTGTCAGCCTGTGGGATGATTCCTGCGGAATTCGGGAAGTGGTGTTAGGTTTTCCTCGTGAACAAGAACCTGGACTGCGCCACAACCGCTCCCGCTGCTATCTGCAGCCGGGACGAAGTTGTTATGGCCATGGTTCGAATGTGCAACGGCTTCTCGAAGTAGAGACGACTAACCGCACTTTTTTCGCCTCCCGGGATAAGCAGACCTCCAGGTTGCAACTGGCCTCCCAGTAACTAGGTGACCTCCAGGTTTCAACCAACCTCCGGTGCCAACCTGAGGTATCCCCTTCGAGAAGCTGTGTTCTAGACAGAGTGCCCCGCACTATCTGGCATTGGACATAGGGATATGAATCCGCATTTTCGACCATCACACATGGTTTCGTTTGAGGTGCTTCCACCCAGACGACCCGACCTCATCACCAGGTTCTGGTCTAACGTCGACCAGCTCCTAGCAAGCAGACCAAATTTCATTTCAGTAACATACGGCGCAGGCGGCACGGACCGCGATGGAGCCTGCACGGTTGTTGAGCAGCTGGTCCGGGAGACCCCGGTTCAGCCCATCGCGCATCTGACCTGCGTCGCCTCCCCCAGAGCCGAGGTGCGCTCCGTTGTGGAACGCTACCTGGACCTGGGTGTTCGCTCTTTCATGGCGCTTCGTGGTGACCCTCCCCGAGGCGCCGAAGGGTGGATACCCGCGCCTGGTGACCTTGAGCAGGCCACCGACCTCGTCGCCCTCATGAGGCAGGTCGAGGCCGAGCGCATCGCAGTCGACCCGGGTTTCGCCCTGCGCTCTGCATTCAAACCGCTGACGATTGCCGTGGCAACATTCCCTGGCGGCAATCCAGCAGCGGGAACAACTCCGGAACAAGAGGCGGACCGCCTCCTAGCGAAACAGAACGCCGGAGCATCCTTCGCGGTTACCCAGTTGTTCTGGAATCCCGGATGCTACGAGTCTTTCCTCGAGCTCGCGCGCCGTATTGGCGTCACCATCCCCATCGTTGCCGGGATCCTGCCGCCAACGGACCCCAGGCGGGTGCGACGGATGCAGGAACTCACCGGGGTTGCCGCCCCGTCGTGGCTGCTGGACCCGCTGGATGCGACCTCGACCCCAGAGGAAGCGCGGGACGTGGGGACCGCCCTGGGCCGCAAGATCGCCAGGGAAGTGCTCGAGGCCGGTTCGCCCGGCCTACACGTCTTCACCTTCAACCAGGCGGGCCCTGCCCTCGACCTGGTGCGTGATCTTGACCCCTCTGACTCAAACAATGCCTCACTTTCTCTTCCTTCAAAGGAACTGATATGACCAAGCAACACCCACAATCCACCCCTGAAACCAGCCCATCAAACGGAAGGCTCACCGTGACCACCTCTTTCCCAAATGCAACAATCATTGGCTACCCGCGGATCGGACCGGATCGCGAGTTGAAGCGCGCCACGGAGAAATACTGGAGGAATGAGCTTTCCGACGAAGACCTCCTGGCCGCCACAACCGACCTGCGTGACGCCACCTACGCCCGACTTGCAGACCTAGGGCTGGACAAGGGCGGATACGCCATCCCAGAGTCCTTTTCCCTCTACGACCAGGTCCTCGACACGGCCGTCGCACTAGGCGCGATCCCGCAGCGCTACCGCGGACTTGACGGTTTGGAGCGTTACTTCGCCCTCGCCCGTGGCACCGACACGCTGCCCGCCCTCGAAATGACAAAATGGTTCGACACCAACTACCACTACCTGGTTCCCGAACTCTCGCCGTCTTCTCAGTTTGAGTTCGAGGACGTCAGTAAGGTCGCCGAGTTCGAACGCGCTCGGGACAACGGCTATCTGGTTCGTCCCACTCTGGTCGGGCCGGTCACCTTCCTCGCCCTTTCGAAAGCGGACGAGGACGCACCCGGCGACTGGCATCCCCTGGAATTAATCGACAGAGTGACGGCGGCCTACCGCACCGTTCTGAGTGCATTTGCCGAGGCCGGCGCCGAATGGATCCAGTTCGATGAACCTGCGCTGACCTCTGACAACTTAGACGCGCCCCGCGTCGAACTGATCAGTGCTGCCAAGGCGGTGTGGAGTGAGCTCTCTCGAAGCTCGGAGCGACCGCAGATCTTGGTTGCGCTTCCCTACGGCGACGGAAGCGCCGCCGCAAAGGCACTTGCGGACACCGACGTCGAAGCAATCCACCTGGATCTGCGTCGTAGCCCAGCGCCCGATGCGGAACTCACCACAGCTCTG
>RRZU010004887.1_pt1 | contig 17683 bp, 17 predicted proteins | sample 2165561 | NCBI WGS metagenome assembly RRZU01 (sample SAMN10456909, study PRJNA506462) | wastewater metagenome | isolation source: wastewater sludge | place: USA: Moscow, Idaho | reverse complement strand
TGCGCGTGGACGTGGCCGACGCCGCCAGCATCAGCGGCCTGGCCTGGCAACTCGATGGCGAGAAGATCGACATCGCGCTGTACGTGGCCGGCGTGACCAGCCACGGCGACGCCACGCAGCCGCCCACACGCGAAGCCTTCGACACCGTGATGCACGCCAACGTGCTGGGCGCCATGCAGGCGATTCCGCAGGTCGCGCCGTGGCTGGCGCCGGGTGGTCGCTTTGGTTTTGTCTCCAGCGTGATGGGCCGCATCGCCACGGTGGACAACAGCCGCGCCTGGGTTTACCGCACCAGCAAGGCGGCGCTCAACATGGCGGTGTCGTCGGCGCAAAGCGCCTGGCCGGATGCGATCATGGTGTGCCTGCACCCGGGCTGGGTGCAGACCGACATGGGCGGCGGCGCCGCGCCGGTGACGCCCGAGGCCAGCGCCACCGGCCTGCGCCGCGTGATGGCCGCGCTGACGCCGGCCGACCGCGGCGCCTACATTCAATACGACGAACAACGCTTCGATACATGGTGACCTCATGCTGCTGACCCAAGACCAGGAAATGATCCGCGACGCCGTGCGCACCTTCGCGCAAGAGCAACTGTGGCCGCACGCCGCGCAGTGGGACAAGGAACATGCCTTCCCCGAAGCCGCGCACAAGGGCCTGGCCGAACTCGGCGCCTACGGCATCTGCGTGCCCGAGGAATACGGCGGCGCCGGCCTCGACTACGTCACGCTGGCGCTGGTGCTGGAGGAAGTTGCCGCCGGCGACGGCGGCACCAGCACGCCGATCAGCGTCACCAACTGCCCCTACAACGCCATCTTGATGAAGTACGGCACCGAGGCGCAAAAGCAGAAGTGGCTGGCGCCCGCCGCGCGCGGCGAGATGCTGGGCGCCTTCGCGCTCACCGAGCCGCACGTGGGCAGCGATGCGTCGAGCCTGCGCACCACGGCGGTGAAAGACGGCGACGGTTACGTGCTGAACGGCGTCAAGCAGTTCATCACCAGCGGCAAGAACGGGCACGCGGCGGTGGTGATTGCCGTCACCGACAAGGCGGCCGGCAAGAAGGGCATGAGCGCCTTCATCGTGCCCACGCACCGCCTGGGCAACCACGGCTGGGTGGTGGCGCGCATCGAGGACAAGCTGGGCCAGCACAGCAGCGACACGGCGCAGATCAACCTGGAAAACTGCCGTGTGCCGGCCGAGAACCTGATCGGTGAAGAGGGTGAGGGCTACAAGATCGCGCTGAGTGCGCTGGAAGGCGGCCGCATCGGCATCGCGGCGCAAAGCGTGGGCATGGCGCGCAGCGCGCTTGAAGTGGCCATTCAGTACGCCAAGGAGCGCGAGAGCTTTGGCACCGCCATCTTCAACCACCAGGCGGTGGGCTTTCGCCTTGCCGACTGCGCTACGAGGTTGGAAGCAGCACGCCAGTTGATCTGGCACGCCGCCAGCCTGCGCGATGCCGGCCTGCCGTGCCTGAAGGAAGCCGCCATGGCCAAGCTGTTCGCCACCGAAACGGCCGAGGCCGTGTGCAGCGCCGCCATCCAGACGCTGGGCGGCTATGGTTATGTGAGCGACTTCCCCGTCGAGCGCATCTACCGCGACGTGCGCGTGTGCCAGATCTACGAAGGCACCAGCGATGTGCAGAAGATCATCATCACCCGCGCGCTGTAAGGAGCCCCACCATGCCCATCACCAAAGGTTTTCGCGCGCTGGTCGACGAGGCGATGGCGCAGGTCACGACATACAACGTCGATCAAGTGCGCCAGCGGCTGGACGACCCGGCGCTGCAGCTGGTCGACATCCGCGATGCGCGCGAGCTGGAGCGCGAAGGCACGCTGCCCGGCGCCATCAACGCGCCGCGCGGCATGCTGGAGTTCTGGGTCGATCCCGATTCGCCCTATTACAAGCCGGTGTTCGGCGACGCGGACAAGCAGTACGTGCTGTTTTGCGGCGCTGGCTGGCGCAGCGCGCTGGCCGCCAAGGCACTGCAGGACATGGGCATGACCAACGTGGCGCACATCGATGGCGGCTTCACCGAATGGGCGAAGCAAGGCGCGCCGGTCGAGAGCTACGAGGCGCACCGCGCGCGGCGCGCAAAGTAAGCCGCGCCATGACACCCGCCGCCGCTGCCTGCCCCTGTGGCCGGCTGGATGCCAGGCGCCGGCCGCTGGACTGGGCCGCCTGCTGCGGCCGCTACATCGACCACTTCAGCGACACGCCAGCGCCCGATGCCGAAAGCCTGATGCGCTCGCGCTACAGCGCCTTCGTGTGTGAGCAGGCCGAATACCTGCTCGCGACCTGGCACCCTTCCAAGCGACCCGCGACGCTCGACTTCGACACTGGAACTCAGTGGCTGGGCCTGGAGGTGCGCGCGCACCGGCGGCTGGACGACGCGCATGCCGAGGTCGAATTCGTCGCCCGCTCGCGCCTGCACGGCCGCGCCTCGCGCCTGCATGAACAGAGCTGCTTCGTGCGCGAGAATGGCGCCAATGGCGTGGCGCGCTGGTTTTATGTCGATGGCACCCTCCTTTGAACGATTTTGGCCGCCAGCGCTTTCCCAGCAAGCGCGAGCAGCTATTAAAACAAGAGTGATCATGGTGATGCGCAATACACCGCAACGACCGCTGCGTGGTACCGGGAGCGCCGCATGAGGATCATCATCCTCGGCGCCGGCCGCGTGGGCGAGAGCGTGGCCGAGACCCTTGTGTCCGAGGCCAACGACATCACCGTGGTCGACCCCGACCCCGAGCGCCTGCGCGCGCTGGAAGACCGGCTCGACCTGCGCGGCGTCGCCGGCAACGGCGTGCAGCCATCGATATTGCGCGCCGCGGGCGCCGACGATTGCGACCTGTTCATCGCCTGCACGCCGCTCGATGAAACCAACCTGGTGGCCTGCAAGATCGCGCACGACGTGTTCGGCATCCCGACCACCATCGCGCGCCTGCGCTCGCCCGAGTTCAGCCAGGGCGACAAGCTGCTGGACAAGGACGGCTTCTCGGTCGACTACGTGATCTGCCCCGAGGAATCGGTCACGCGCACCATTCACCAGCTGATCGACTACCCCGAGGCGCTGCAGGTGGTGAAGTTCTCGCAAAGCCAGGCACACCTGGTGGTGGTGCGCGTGTCGGCCGGCAGCTACCTGGCCGACCACAGCATTGCCGAGTTCCGCGCCCACAAGGCCGACGTGCCGATGCGCATCGTCGCCATTTACCGGGGCGATGAAGAACTGCCGGTGCAGGCCGAGACGCGCGTGCGTGCCGGCGACGAGGTGTTCGTGCTGACGGGCAAGGAAAGCGTGCGCCGCGCGCTGCACGCCATCGGCAACCCGGACCGCCCGGTGCGCCGCATGATGATCGCCGGCGGCGGCAAGGTCGGCCTACGGCTGGCGCGCGGCCTGGTCGGTCAGTGCTCGGTGAAGATCATCGAGGCCAACCGCAAGCGCTGCGATTACCTGGCGTCCGAACTGCCGTCCGAGATGCTGGTGCTGCAGGGCGACGGCACCGACGAGGAACTGCTGGTTGACGAGAACGTGGCCGACATGGACCTGTTCATCGCCGTCACCAGCGACGACGAGGACAACATCCTGGCGGCCATGCTGGCCAAGCGGCTCGGCGCGCGGCGCGTCATCGCGCTCATCAACCGCCGCGCCTATGCGGACATGCTGCAGGGCAGCACCATCGACATCGCCATTTCGCCCGCGCATGCGGTGATTGGCGAGCTGCTGATGCACGTGCGGCGCGGTGCCGTGGCGGCCGTGCACAGCCTGCGCGGCGGCACGGCCGAGGCGCTGGAGGGCGTGGCGCACGGCGACGCCAAGACCAGCCACCTGGTCGGCCGGCCCATCGAGCAGATCAAGCTGCCGGTGGGTGCGCGCATCGGCGCCATCGTGCGCGGCGAAGGCGAAGGCGCGCGCACCGTGGTGCCGACGCACGACACGGTGATCGAGACAGACGACCACGTGATCATCTTCCTGCCGCACAAGCGCATGGTGCGCGAGGTGGAGAAGCTGTTCCAGGTCCGTGCAACATTCTTATGACCCGCGCTGAGTCTACTGCGGCGGCTTCCCCCCGGGTGCACCACGCTGGTGGACGGTGCAAGCCCGCCCACGGCGTGCCGGCCTGGCCTGCTGCGCGGCGATCTGATGTTGTCAGGCGGCCTGCTTCGCGGCCGTTGGGGGTGGCGCCATGAAGCGCTTCGACGCTGCCTTCCTCGTGCTGTCATGGGTCGTCATGGGCTTCTCGTTTGCCTTTTTCGTGCCCATGGCGTGGGACTGGTTTGGCGAAGGCGGCGACCACGTGCGGGTGTGGGGCTGGTGCTTTCTGTTCACGCTAGCCACCGGCGGCTGGCTTTGGGTGCGCACGCGGCACGCACACCGCGAACTGACGGTGCGTGACGGCTTCTTGCTGGTCACGCTGGTGTGGGTGGTGATGCCGGCCTATGCCTCGCTGCCGCTGTTGTTCACGGTGCAGGGCATCAGCTTCACCGATGCGTATTTCGAAGCCGTCAGCGGGCTGACGGCCACGGGTGCCACGGCGCTGGCAGGGCTGGATTTGCTGGCGCCTTCGGTCAACATCTGGCGCTGCTTTCTGCAGCTGATCGGCGGCCTCGGCATCATGCTGCTGGCGGTCGCCATCCTTCCGTTTCTGGGTCTCGGCGGCGCACAGCTCTACAAGGCCGAGATGCCCGGCCCGATGAAAGAGCAGCGCCTGACGCCGCGCCTGGCCGAAACCGCGCGCGGCTTGTGGGGCGTGTACTTCGTGCTGTCGCTGGGCTGCTTTCTGGCCTATCGCGCGGGCGGCATGACGTGGTCGGACGCCTTCATGCACATGTGTACCACGGTGGGTCTCGGCGGCATGTCGTCGCACGACCAGAGCTTTGGCTACTGGAACGCGCCGCATCTGGAATGGGCGGCGGTGCTGTTCATGGGCCTGTCGGGCATCAGCTTTGCGCGCTACTTCATGCTGTGGCGCCAGCGCTCGCTGTCGCCCGTGCTGGGCGATACCGAGGTGCGGGCCTACATCGGCACCTTGCTGCTGTGCACGCTGCTGGTGTGCGCCATGCTGTTGATGGAGCACGTGATCGACGACTTTCCCAGCGCTTTTCGGCAGGCAGCGTTCCAGGTCGTGTCGGTGGCCACCACCACCGGCTACGCCACCACCAACTACCTGCTGTGGCCATCCTTCGTGCCGGTGCTGCTCTTGTTTTTGGGCTGCTTCGTGTCGTGCGCCGGCTCCACGGGCGGCGGCATCAAAATGGTGCGCGTGCTGGTGCTGGTGAAGATCGCGCAGCGCGAGCTGGTGCGCATCATCCACCCGCGCGTGGTGTACCCGGTATCGCTTGGTCGCACGGCCGTGCCGCCCGACGTCATCTGGGCCGTGATGGCCTACATGCTGATCTACGGCGGCACCATGATCGGCATGACGCTGCTCATGCTGGCCTCGGGCCTGGACGTGGTGACCGCCTTCACCGCCATCGTGGCCTGCCTGAACAACATCGGCCCGGGCCTGGGCAAAGTTGGGCCGGCGGGCAACTACGGGGTGCTGAACGACTTCCAGATCTGGCTGTGCTCGGCGGCCATGCTGCTGGGGCGGCTGGAACTGCTGTCGGTGCTGGTCTTGTTCACGCCGCAGTTCTGGCGGCGTTGATGCGCGCGGCCAGCAGCACATGACGAAATGACCTTGGCTTCGCCTGCGATGACGGCGCTGACGCGCCATGACAGACGGGCGGGTCATTTCGCCATTGAGCGAAGCGAAAGTCATTTTTTCATCAGAACACCTTCCAGCGCTTGCCAGACAAGCGCAAACAGCTATGAAATTTGAAGTCATCCTGTTTGACTGCGACGGCGTTCTGGTCGACAGCGAGCCGATCACCCATGGCGTGCTGCGCGATCTGCTGGCCGAAAGTGGCTGGGACATGCCGCTGGCCGAATGCATGCGCCACTTCATCGGCCGCACGGTGCGCAGCCAGGCGGCGTTGATCGAAGCGCGCACCGGCCAGCCGCTGACGGACGAGTGGATGGCCACCTTCTACGCGCGCCGCAACGCCGAACTGGAGGCCCGCCTGCAGCCCATCGCCGGCGCGCTGGAAGCCGTGCGCGCGGCGCACGACATGACAGGCGGACGCATCGCCGTCGCATCGGGCGCCGACCGCGGCAAGGTGCTGCTGCAACTGGCCAAGGTCGGCCTGGCCGAATGGTTTGGAGCGCAGGTCTTCAGCGGCCACGATCTGCCGCGCAGCAAGCCTTTTCCCGATGTGTACCTCGCCGCCGCACAGTCGCTCGGCGTGGCGCCTGCGCGCTGCCTGGTGATCGAGGACACGCCCACCGGCATCGAGGCCGGCGTCGCCGCCGGCGCCACCGTGTGGGCCTACTGCCCGCAAGCCGAGCAGGCCAACGCGCTGCGCGCGGCGGGCGCGCACGAGGTGTTCGCGTCAATGGCCGAATTGCCCGCGCGTTGGGCGATGCGCTGAGGAGCGCCTTCAGCCCACGCCGAACCAGCGCCACGCGCCGCCCGCCAGCGCACACAGCGCGATGACGCGGATCGCGCCCCACTTCAGCCGCACCAGCGCAAAGGTCGCCGCGGCCACCAGCGCCAGTGCGGCCCAGTCGATTTTTGAGTCCCATCCGGCCCCAGCGCCTGAGGGTAGAGCGAGATTCGCTACAAAAAACAAAGCAAGACTGCCAATCACGCCGACCACCGCCGCCGTGATGGCCGCCAGCGGCGCGGTAAAGCCCAGCTTGCCGCGCGTCGATTCCACCAGCGGCCCGCCGGCCAGGATGAAGACGAACGAGGGCAGAAAGGTGAACCACGTGGCCACCAGCGCCCCGAGCGCACCCCAGCCCAGCGTCCACGCACCGCATCCGTTGACGCCGCAAGCGCGCATCGGCTCGGCGGTCGCCGCCAGCTGGCCGACAAAGGCGACGATCATGATCAGCGGGCCGGGCGTGGTCTCGCCCAGCGCCAGGCCATCCATCATCTGCGCCGCCGTCAGCCACTGGTGCTGCTGCACCGCTGCCTGGTTCACGTAGGGCAGCACCGCGTAGGCGCCGCCAAAGGTGATCAGCGCGGCCTTGCTGAAGAACCAGCCGACCTGCGTCAACGTCGCGTCGAGCCCCTGCCAGGCGGTGAGGCCGCCCATCGACAGCAGCCACGCCAGCGCGCCCGCCAGCAGCACGCGCGCCAGCCCGTGGCGCGAGAAGTGCGCGTGCGGCGGTGCGGGCGTGTCGTCGCCCATCACGGCAGCGCTCTCCGCGGCCGCCGAGGGCGCGGCCACAGGCGGTACCAGCTGGCCGGGCGCGACGCGCGCGGCCAGCCAGCCGACGGCGCCGGCGCCCAGCACCACCGCCGGAAACGGCCACTTCCACCACGCCAGCGCCACAAAGCTGCCGCCCGCCAGCGCCCACGCCAGCGGCGTCGTCAAAGTCTTGCCGCCCAGCCGCCACATGGCGTGCAGCACGATGGCCGCCACCGCCGCCTTGATGCCATGGAACAGCGCCGCCACCCACGGCAATTGGCCCCAAGCCAGATACGCGGCCGACAGCACGACGAGCAGCAACAGCGATGGCAGCACGAACAGCGCCCCCGCCACGATGCCGCCACGCGTGCCGTGCAGCAGCCAGCCGATGTAGGTCGCCAGTTGCTGCGCCTCAGGCCCCGGCAGCAGCATGCAGAAGTTGAGCGCGTGCAGAAAGCGCCGCTCCGAGATCCAGCGCCGCTGCTCCACCAGCTCGCGGTGCATGATGGCGATCTGCCCCGCCGGGCCGCCAAAGCTGATGCAACCCAGCTTGAGCCAGAAGCGCAGCGCGGCGCCAAAGGGCACGGCGGTGGGCAAATTGTTTGGCGCGGGGCGGGCATGCATGGCGCGATTGTCGCCACCGCCCATGACAAACCGTGCGCCGATAAGATGCCCCCATGAGCGACACTCCCACCCCGCAGCACCTGCAAGCCACGCCCCTGATCGACGCCGGCCACCCCGACGTGCAAGCCTTTGCGCGCGAGCACGCGCAGGGCGCGGGTGAGCGCGCACGCGCCGTGGCGCTGGTGCACGCGGTGCGCGACGGTTTTCGCTACGACCCGTACCGCATCGACCTGTCACCCAACGGCATGCGCGCCAGCACTGTGCTGGCCAACGGCTACGGCTGGTGCGTGCCCAAGGCCACACTGCTGACGGCGGTGGCGCGGGCGGCCGGCATACCGGCGCGGCTGGGCTTTGCCGACGTGCGCAACCACATGAGCACCGAACGCATGCGCGAGACCATGAAGACCGACCTGTTCATCTGGCACGGCTACACCGAGCTGTGGCTGGCGGGCGCCTGGCGCAAGGCCACGCCGGCCTTCAACATCGAGCTGTGCGAGAAGTTCGGCCTGCTGCCGCTCGACTTCGACGGCGTGCACGATTCGATCTACCACGCCTTCGACAAGGCGGGCAACCGGCACATGGAATACGTCAACGAGCGCGGTGCGTTCGACGATTTGCCGCTCGACCGCCTGGTGGCCAACTTTCACGCCACCTACCCCGGCTGGGTGCCGGGCGACGTGCTGCAAAGCGAATTGACGCAGGGCGATTTTCTGGCCGACGTGGCGCGCGAAACGGGCCGCGCCTGAAGGCGCGCAGCGCTGTCGTCGCCAGCCACACACTACAAATAATGGAGCTGCTGGCGCTTGCCAGACAAGCGCTGGCGGCCTTTTTTTTCCGATTCTCGATCCGACCGCGCTCACCGCGCGCTGCGCAACACGTCTTCGACCGCCAGCCCCAGCGCCAGCACTTCCGCGTCGCGCCCGCCAGCGCCCGCCAGCGTCAGCCCCACGGGCGGCTCGCCCTCGGCATGGCAGGGCAGCGACAGCGCGCAGCCGTCCAGAAAATTGATCAGCGTCGGGTTGCGCAGCATCAGGCCGTTGGCCGCAAAGTAGGCTTCGTCGCTGTTCGTCAACGCATCGATGCGCGGCGCAACGATGGGCACGGTGGGCATCAGCAGTGCGTCGAAGCCGGCGATGCGGGCCTCCACCTGCGCGATCCAGCGGCGCCGCGCGGCCAGCAGGTCGATGTAGTCGGCCGCGCCCATCGCCTCGCCGCCGCGCATGCGCAGGCCGACGCGCGGGTCGTATTCGTCGCCGCGCTCGGTCAGCAGCGTGCGATGCCAGGCCCAGGCCTCGGCGCCGGCCAGCGTGCCGCGCGCGTGCAGGCGGCCCAGTTCGGCGAACTCGGGCACGGCAATGCGCGACAGGCGCGCGCCCGCCGCCTGCAGCCGCGCACAGGCGCGCTCGAAGGCCGCGGCCACCGTGCTGTCCATGCTGTCCAGCACCAGCGTCGCGGGCACGGCCAGCCGTGCGTCGCGCACATCGCGCGCGGCGGGCACCACGGGCGGCTCGCCGGCCAGAACGGCGTCCACGATGGCGCAGCAGCGCACGCTGGCGGCCAGCGGGCCGATGGAATCGAGCGAGGTCGACAACGGCACCGTGCCATCGATCGGCACCCGCCGCTGCGTCGGCTTGAAGCCCGTGAGGCCGCACAGCGCCGATGGAATGCGCACCGAGCCGCCCGTGTCCGAGCCGATGCCGACCACCGCCATGCCGTCGGTCACCGACACCGCCGCGCCGCTGGACGAGCCGCCGGGGATGCGGCCGCCGCCTGCGCGGTCCCACGGGTTCTTCGGCGTGCCGTAATGCGGGTTCAGCCCCAGGCCCGAGAACGCGAACTCGGTCATGTTGGTGCGCCCCACGATCACCGCGCCGGCGGCGATCAGGCGGTCGATCACGGGCGCGTTGCGTGCGGCAGGCGGCGCGTCTTTCAGCACCACCGAGCCTGCCGTGGTCACCTGCCCGGCGACGTCGAACAAGTCCTTGACCGACACCGGCAACCCTTCAAGCGGCGAGCGCACCATGCCGGCCGCGCGCAGCAGGTCGCTGGCCTGGGCGGCGGCGCGGGCGCGCGCGGCATCGATCAGCGTGAACACGCGCGCGCCCTCGCCCGCCGGGTCTTGCGCTCGGGCCAGCGCGGCTTCGGTCAGCTGGAGTGACGTGGTGCTGCCAGCGGCGAGGTCGGCGGCGAAAGATTCAATGGCGGGACAGAGCTTGGGCATGGCGTGCAAAAGGCAGGTCAGGCGACTTCGGGCAACACATCCACCGCATAGCGGTGATTGATGCGGCGATTCAATACGGGATCATGCAACTCCATGCGAAACACGGGCGCCGGACGGATGCCGCCGATGACGGCGACCGTGCCGCACGTCATGCCCGCGGCATCGGGCATCGACTGGCCGGCGGTGTAGCCGCTGATCAACTCGTTCGCGCTGCGGAGGCTGGCCAGCGTGCCGTCCTGATACAGGACTTCAGCTCCGCCTTCTTCGATCCAGGCGCGCACGTGCAACTGGTCCCAGTGCGCCGCCACATCGTCGAAGCGCCAGGCGTCGCGCGCCACCGGCTTGACGCAGATTTGCTTCGACAGGGCCACGCTGTGCGCTTCCAGCTTGCGGTCGGTGTGGTCGGAGGCGATGCTGACGTACAAACTGCCGTCCACCGAAAACACGAACGCCTCGACCTCGCCCGAACTGTGCGGGCCGACAACCTGAACCACTTCGTGTTGCGTCAACTGGTTGGCCGCGACACGGTAGTACAGCGGCACGCTCGACGGGCGCGGCACGCCAATGGCGGCCAGCTCTTCAATGTGGTGTTCGATGGCCGCGGCATCGCGTCCGGCCCATCCGGCGATCACCAGTTGAGACAAATCGGCCTGCAGCGCAGTGGCAGCGTGCGCAACGTGCGCAACGTGCGCAACGTGCAATTGAAACGATAGCAACATGTTCTTATCCAAAGAGTTCAGGCAGCCACAGTGCGAGCGCCGGGAAAGCCGCCAGCAGCGCGATCACGGCAAACAGGGCGACGACGAAGGGAAAGGAGCCGATGATGATGGCCTGCATCGAACCGGCCTTGCGCAGGCTTTGCACCACGAACAGGTTCAGGCCCACGGGTGGCGTGATCAACGCCGTTTCCACCAGCACGATGATGACGATGCCCAGCCACACCGGATCGAAACCCAGCGCAATCATGATCGGCGCGACGATGGGGATGGTGGTGATCATCATGGACAGCGTCTCCATGAAGCAGCCCAGGATGACGTAGAACACCACCAGCGCCAGCAGCATCCATCCGGGCGACAGGCCCAGGTTGGTCACGGTGTCGGTGATGGCGGTCGTCAGGCCGATGGCCGACATGATGAAGTTGAGGAATGCCGCGGCAATCACGATCAGCATGATCATCGCCGTGGAGCGCATGGTGTTTTCCACCGCCTCGCGCATCATGCCCAGGTTCAGGCGGCCGAACGAGGCTGCCAGTACCAGCGCTCCCACCACCCCCAGCGCGGCAGCCTCGGTGGGCGTCGCCAGACCGGCATAAATGGAACCCACCACCAGCAGGAAGATGAAGGCGGGCGGCAGCAGGTGGACCAGGCTGCGCATGCGGTCGCCCCAGCTGGCGTGCACGCGTTGCCCGCCCCACGCCGGGCGCCACAGGCAGGCGCCGATGATGACGCCCATGAACAACAGCGCCGCCAGCAAACCAGGGATGATGCCGGCCAGGTACAGCTTGGGCACCGAGGTGTTGGTCAGCACGCCGTAGATGATGAGATTGATCGAGGGCGGGATCAGAATGCCCAGCGTGCCGCCGGCGGCGATGCTGCCCAGGAACAGCGGCTCGTTGTACCCAAAGCGCTTGATCTGCGGCAGCGCCACCGTACCCACCGTGGCGGCGGTCGCCACGCTGGAACCGCTGGTGGCGGCAAACACCGTGCTGGCACCGATGTTGGCATGCATCAGCCCGCCCGGCAGCCAGCTCAGCCACTTGGCCATGGCGTCGTACATGCGCTGCGCAAAACCAGCGCGCAGCAGGATTTCGCCCAACAGGATGAACAGCGGAATGGCGACCAGCAGAAACTCGTTGGACGATCCCCAGGCCATTTCTCCCATGGCGCGCTTGAGCGGCAGGCTGGAGAACAGTGGGTCGAGCAACAACCCCAGCACGCCCAGCGCGGCGGCCACCGGAATGCTGATGCCCAGCAGCACCAGCAGGAGGATGAGGGATGTGGCGATCATGAGCCGGCCTCCGCGCGCACCAGGCGCTCACCTTCGGCGGCGCCTTCGTCCGCTTCTTCCACGGCCGACTTGGCGCCGGCGATGGCCTTGAGCGTGGCGACGTCGCCCGTCACCAGGGCGGTGCTGGCGCGCAGCAGCATCAGCGCCAGAACGATGACAAACCACGCCAGGCCAGCAAACCACAGCGTCTGCGGAATCCACAGCGGGGTGCCCAGCGGTGTATTGGCGGCCGATTGCATCTGCCACGAGGTCAAGGCGACCTGGCTGCCGTAGTAACTCAGGTAGACGGCGAACACGCCCAGTGCCACCAGCGCCACCCAGTCCACCAGCGCCGACAGGCGGGTCGGCAGATATTGGTAGAGCACGTCGATGCGCACGTTCGCGCGTTCCAGCGCGGTGAAGGCCAGCGCCCAGGTCACGCTGATGGCGAAGGCGTAGCCCGACAGCTCATCCGCGCCACCCATGGTGATGCCGAAAAAGCGCCGCGCCAGCACTTCATAGGTGATCAGCGCGACGCTGGCCAGCGTCAGCGCGCCGCCGGCCCATACGCCCACGCGCGACAGCGTGCGCGCCAGCGCCAACGCGCGCTCCAGCACCGAAGGAGAAGACACACTCATGATCCTGAGCTCCTGAAGGTCAAAGCCGCACACACCCATCGGCACGGCGCGTCAGTCACTGCGTTATTGATAGCTGTTCGCGCTTGCTAGAAGCGCGCCAGAGCCTGTTTTTATATGACGCCGAAGCTGACCGCCCCGGTGTCACACAGGCCTTATTTCTTCGCCACCACGCCCAGTTGCTTGCCGATGGTGGCGTTGAAATCCTGCACGCATTGCGCGTTGCAACGCTGCGCCCACTTGGCGATCACGGCGTCACGGATCGTCTTGAGCTGCTCGCGGTCGGCGGCAGAGGGCTGCACCAGCACCATCTTGCCCTTGACGGCTTGCGTGCAGCCGGCGGCACCCGTGTTGCAGTCGTAGCCTTCCTGCGTTTGCTTGGCGGCGGCATCCCAGATCTGATTGACCAGGCCATCGACCTGGGTTTGCAGGAACTTCTGCGTCGCCGGATTGAATTTGGCCCAGGTCTTGCCGTTGACCGCGTGAATCTGCTGGTTCCAGTTGATGGGCAGCGCCACCAGATGCGTGGACACCTCGTACCACTTGGCCGAGTAGCCAGACAGCGAGCCGGTGATGGCGCAATCCACCACCTTGTTCTGCAGCGCCGGCACCACTTCACCGAAAGCCATGGTGACGCTGGCGCCGCCCAGTGCTTCCACGAAGTCGGCCTGCGTACGGCTGGAGGTGCGAACCTTCTTGCCTTTCAGGTCGTTCAGGCTCTTGATCTCGGCGTTGCAGAACAGCACCTGCGCCGGATAGGTGGAGATACCCAGCAGCTTGACGTTGTTGCCCTGCCCATAGAGTTTGGCGTACACCGGCTCGAAGGTTTTGGTCACTTCGCGCGCGGTCTTCACGTCGGGCGCCAGGCCAGCCAGGTCGATGGCTTCGTTGATGGGGTTGTCATAAGCAAAGTACGACAGCGTGGCCGTGCCGAACTCGATCACGCCGCTGCCCATCAGGCGCAGCAGTTCGGGCCCCTTAATGCCCATTTCGTTGAAACCCTTGATCTCGGCCGTGATCTGGCCCTTGCTCTGCTCGGGAATGGTCTTGGTCCAGAACGGCACTTCGTAGTCCTGGTAAGCCGTCAGGTTCGACAGGCCGCCTGTGATCTTCAGATGCGTCTTGGGCAGGTCCTGCGCCAGCGCGGGCGCAGCAGCCAGGGCGAAGGCAGCGGCAGTGAGAGCAAAACGAATCTTCATGAGGATCTCCTTGATTGACGGACTACAGAACAGCAAGCTGATGGTTTCGAAGATCGGTCACCAGCATGTGACCGGGCGCGTGAGTGATGCAAAATTCGGGCCGAGACGCTGCAATCACCGATTGAGGGGTGACGCCGCAAGCCCAGAACACGGGGATCTCGTCATCGTGCACCGGCACCGCGTCGCCGTAATCCGGCCGGGACAGGTCGGTGATGCCGATCAGCGCCGGATCGCCCAGGTGCACCGGCGCGCCGTGCACTTGGGGGAACCGGGTGGTGATCTGGATGGCGCGGATCGCATCGGCCGCCTTGAAGGGCCGCATCGACACCACCAGCGGGCCGGCAAACGGCCCCGCCGCCTGCGTCGGAATTTGTGTGCGATACATCGGTACGTTGCAGCCGCGCGCGATGTGGCGCACTTCGATGCCTTCGGCCAGCAAGGCCTCCTCGAACGAAAAGGAGCAGCCGATGGCAAAGCTCACCAGATCGCCCTGCCAATGGGCGCGGACGTCCAGCGGCTCAGCCACCAGCTCGCCACGCTTCCATACGCGATAGCGCGGCACGTCGGTGCGCACGTCCAGGTCGGCGCCGAGCGTAGACAGGCTCGCGCTGCCCACATCAGAGACGGCCAGCAACGGGCAGGGCTTGGGGTTGCGCTGGCAAAAGCGCAGAAAGTCGTCGGCCAGTGCCGCCGGGAGGATGGCCAGGTTGGCCTGCACGAAGCCGGGGGCCAGGCCCGCCGTCGGGCCCGTCAGGCGACCGTCGCGCGACTGCCGTCGCACAGCCAGCGCGTCGTGTGTCGCCTTCGCCGATGGATCGACTACAAGCATGGTTCTGGTCTCCTTGCAAACGCGGGCGTCTTGAGCCGCGCTCTCAAACTCATTTCAGCCCAGAAACGCGAAGCTGTCCAATTCCAAGTTCGGATGGCGTGTGATCAGAATTTTGAATCAGTGCCCGAACTGGCCGCCACCTGCACGGCCAGCCGTGCCACCGCGGCGGCCACGTGGCTGTCACGGCCGCGCCGCCAGGAGGCGGTGAAAGCCAGATCTGGCAAGGGCGCTCCATGTACGTCTAGCAGGCGCAACTGGCCGTCGGCCAGTTCACGCCTGAGCACCGCGGGTGAGAACACACCCACGCCCATGCCGGCCTGCACCATGCGCACGGTGGTGCTGAGCGAGGCCGAGCCGACCATGCGCACATTCTGAAGGCCTGCGCTCGCCAGCATCTGGCGCACGGCCTGATGCGGTCGGCTGCTGGCGGGATAGGTGACGATGGGCCATTGCGCCAGGCTCTCCAGCGTGAGCGGGCCGGTGCCCAGATCGAGCTGTGGGCTGGCCAGCCAGGCCAACGGGTAGCGGCACAGATCGAGGTTTTCGACTTCGGCTTCCGATAGTGGCCCCAGCAGAAAGGCGAGGTCGATGCGGTGCGCGAGCAGGTGGTTGCGCATGGGTGGCGTGTTGTCCACCTCGATCTCGAGGGCCAGGGCGGGAAACAGATCGTGCACCCGCGCCAGCAATGTCGACAGCCAGGTCTGCACGATGGTCTCGGCCACACCCAACGTCAGCCGTCCGGCGATGGCGTTCTCCTCGCGCGCCAGGGCCAGCATGTCCTGGCGCAACTGCAGCATGCGTTCGGCCTGCGTGAGCAGCGCCTGCCCCCGGACGGTGAGGCGAACGCTGCGCTTGTCGCGATCGAACAGGCGTATGCCCAACTGATCTTCCAACTGGCTGATGCGCTGCGAGATGGCGGGCTGGCTGGCGTGCAGCTTCTCGGCCGCTGCGCGAAAGCCGCCAAGCGTGGCGACCCAGTAAAAAGTCTCGATGCCGCGCAGGTCGATCATTGCCGGCGCCTTCTGAATCCCGATCAGGCCACGCGCCAGCCATGCGGCGCGATGGCCGCGACCGTGCTCTCGCGGGCCGGTTCGCCATGCGCCAGATGCCGCACCAGATCGAGGGTGGTCGAGCGTCGTGTGAGCATGGCGCAGAGCACTTCGCCCGCACGCCCGATGCGTGTGCCGTGCCAGCAGCCGGGCCGCATGCAAATGCCCTGGCCTTGACGCACGCGAAACGCCGCCAGCGTGGCCAGATCAGGCGAGCCGTCGGCTCCGCTGCACGCAACGAACTGCACTAAATCGCCATTGAGCGGAATCACCGCCTGCTGAGTGAGAAGGTGTTTTTCCATCGCTCTGATCGGACTGGCCGAGTCACGGTAACTTACCCACAACACCTCGGGTTGGCCGGTTTCGCCACAGTCGAACACATGCGCCTGCCAGAAGTCCGAGGCGGCACTGCGGAAGGTAGCGCCCGAGTCGCCACTGGGAACCGGTAACCCAAGTACCCACCCATAGGGCTCGAACGCGGTTGCATCCAGCGTTTGGGGTGTCAATTCTTTCACGGCCTGCTCCGCGAACTCACGCCCGCTGCAACTTGAACACCGCCGTGCCGGCGCGCGCGTTGGGCAGCCAGCGCACCACACGGCCGTCTTCCAGCCCGAAGGCGTCGAGGATTTGCAGGCCGTTCTTGCGCGCCAGCGCCTCGAAGTCCTTGAAGGTGCCGACGCGGATGTTGGGCGTGTCGTACCACTGGTAGGGCAGGCGCCGCGTCACCGGCATGCGGCCGCGCGCGATGCTCAGGCGGTTCGGCCAATGCGCGAAGTTGGGGAAGGCCACGATGCCGACCCGGCCCACGCGCGCCGTTTCGCGCAGCATGACTTCGGCATTGCGCAGGTGTTGCAGCGTGTCGATCTGCAGCACGACGTCGAAGCTCTGGTCACGGAACGCCTTCAGGCCTTCGTGCAGGTTGAGCTGCAACACGTTGACGCCGCGCCGCACGCAGGCCAGCACGTTGTCGTCGTCGATCTCGATGCCGTAGCCGGTGCAGCGGCGCGTGGTGATCAGGTGCTGCAGCAAGGCGCCGTCGCCGCAACCCAGGTCGAGCACGTGCGCGCCCTCGGGCACGAGCTGCGCGATGGTGTGTTGAACCTGTGCGTCGCTCATGCCTGCACCTCCGCGATACTCTCGAAATAAGAGCGCACCACGCCCATGTAGCGCGCGTCATCGAGCAAAAAGGCATCATGACCGTGCGGCGCGTCGATCTCGGCGTAGCTGACTTCGCGGCGGTTTTCAAGCAGCGCCTTGACGATCTCGCGCGAACGCGCCGGGGCAAAGCGCCAGTCGGTGGTGAAGCTGACCAGCAGGAACTTGGCTTGGGTGCGGGCCAGCGCCTGCGTCAGGTCGCCGCCAAAGGCGCGCGCCGGGTCGAAATAGTCCAGCGCGCGGGTGATCAGCAGGTAGGTGTTGGCGTCGAAGTAGTCGCTGAACTTGTCGCCCTGGTAGCGCAGGTAGCTTTCGATCTGGAATTCCACGTCCTGCGTGCTGAAGCGGTAGCCGTTGACGTTTTCGGTCACCGCCTCGCGCAGCTGGCGGCCGAACTTGGCGTTCATGACGTCGTCGCTGAGGTAGGTGATGTGCCCGATCATGCGGGCGATGCGCAGCCCGCGCTGGGGCACCACGCCGTGCTGGTAGAAGTTGCCGCCGTAGAAGTCGGGGTCGGTCACGATGGCGCGGCGCGCCACTTCGTTGAAGGCGATGCTCTCGGCCGACAGGTTGGGCGCGCTGGCGATCACCACGGCGTGGCGCACGCGGTCGGGGTACTGCAGCGCCCACGACAGCGCTTGCATGCCGCCCAGGCTGCCGCCCATGACGGCGGCCAGTTGCCCGACGCCCAGCGCGTCCAGCAGGCGCGCCTGTGCGTTGACCCAGTCTTCCACGGTGACCACAGGGAAGTTGGCGCCGTA
>RRZU012820410.1_pt1 | contig 17684 bp, 18 predicted proteins | sample 2165561 | NCBI WGS metagenome assembly RRZU01 (sample SAMN10456909, study PRJNA506462) | wastewater metagenome | isolation source: wastewater sludge | place: USA: Moscow, Idaho | reverse complement strand
GGCGGATTCCATATCCGCCCGCCGTACCCCGCAAACGAGGGTAACCGAACACGATGCGGGTATCGGCCAAAATTGTTTGGGCGGCGTTTGTGCATATACAATCATTGCAGGGTGTGGCCAATTTTCGGGCGGATATGGAATCCGCCCCTACAACACAAACGCGCAATTTCTGACATCTTACTTCTTATCTCTATTGTCTAACATCTAATTCATTACAGGGGGAAAAACATGTCGGTTTTAATTATCGCCGAAGCAGGGGTAAACCATAACGGCAGCCTTGCGCTGGCAAAGCAAATGGCGCTGGCCGCTAAAAATGCAGGTGCGGATATTGTAAAATATCAAACGGCTGTGCCGGAACTGGTGATCAGCGTGTTTGCCGAAAAGGCCGAATATCAAAAAAAAGAAACCGGCGCGGGCGAAAGCCAGCTGGACATGGTGCGCCGCATCCATTTTGGCTTTGCCGAGCACCGCGAGCTGCGCGATTATTGCAACGAAATTGGCATCGAATATCTTTCCACGCCGTTCGATTTAAAAAGCCTCGATTTTCTGGAGCAGCTGGGCATGCGCCTTTATAAAATCCCCTCGGGCGAAATTACCAATTTGCCCTATTTAGAGCGTATTGCTGCGCTAAAAAAACCTGTGATTCTATCCACCGGCATGAGCACGCTTTCGGAAATTGAAGATGCCGTGGCGGTGCTGGAGCAAGGCGGCGTCAGCGATATCACGCTTTTGCATTGCAATACCGAATATCCTACCCCTTATGCCGATGCAAATTTGGCGGCCATGCTGGATATTCACGAGCAGCTGGCCTTGCCGGTGGGCTATTCGGATCATACACTCGGCATTGAAGCGGATATCGCGGCCGTTGCGATGGGCGCATGCGTGATTGAAAAGCATTTCACACTGGATAAAACCATGGAGGGCCCCGACCATAAGGCCAGCCTTTCGCCAGAGGAGCTGGCGCAGATGGTCAGCGCCATCCGCAATACCGAGCTTTTGCTCGGCAGCGGCAAAAAGGTGGTGTCCATTAGCGAGGCCAAAAACAAGGCAATTGCACGCAAAAGCATTGTGGCGGCGCGCGATATCAAGGCGGGCGAAGCCTTTACCACCGAAAACATCACCGTAAAACGCCCCGGCGATGGCATTTCGCCAATGCGCTGGCACGAGGTGCTTTCGCAAACGGCCAAGCGCGATTTTGCGCCGGACGAAAAAATTACACTGTAAAGGAACGGATGATTATGCCGCAGGCCACACCGCCACTATGGCTTTGCTATCTTACACCACGGCTTTTGCCATTTGTTTGGATTGCAGATTTTATACTGTGCTCGGCTGCGCTTTCTCTTGCGCTGAAAGCGATGAAAAAGCCCGCCGAGGAAGGCCATTATGCCCGCAATATTGTGAAAGTGTGGGTGTTTACTTATTTTGGGCAGGCGCTGGGCACCTTGCTGATGCTGCTGTCGGCAGGCATTGATTTTGTGCTTACAGGCACACAGGCTGGCGCATTTTGGAGCAGCGCGGTTACCAATTGGGTGGCGTTTAATCCGCTGGGCAGCATCCCTGCGCTTTTGTGGGTGCTGGCATCGCTGTTTGCATCGGGCTTTTTAATCTATTTGTTCATTACAAAATTTGCGCTGGTAAGTGATGAATACACCCACGGCGCAAAAAAGCGCATTGCGCTGACGCTGGTGCTGTTTGCATCACCGTACCTGTTTTTGGTGCCCACGGTGCTGATTTAGCAAACGCAAAGCGGGATTTGCAATATGAAAAGAAAGACGGTGGCGGCATGAAGAAAACGCTGGCGGTATTTACCGGCACACGCGCGGAATATGGGCTGTTGCGCCCTGTTTTGCAAAAGCTTTTTGCAAGCGAGGACATCACACCGCTTTTGGTGGTAACGGGCGCGCACCTGTCGCCCGCATACGGATGCACCGTATCCGAAATTGAAAACGATGCCATGCCCATTGCGGCGCGCATTGATATTTTGCGTTTTGGCACAGACGATTTGGGCATTGCCAAAACTGTTGCGTTTGCTATAGACGCATTTGCAACATGGCTTTCTGCGGCAAAACCGCATGCCGTGCTGGTGCTGGGCGACCGATACGAAATCTTTGCCGCGGCTTCGGCGGCGGCCATGCTGGGCATCCCGATAGCGCATATCAGCGGCGGCGATGTAACGCTGGGCGCAAAGGACGAGTTTTATCGCCACGCCATCACAAAGATGGCGGCGCTGCACTTTCCCTCGTGCGAGGATTCGGCACGGCGGCTTATGCGCATGGGCGAAGCGCCCGAAACAGTGTGCATGGTGGGTGGCTTAGGCGACGAAAACATCCGCAGCTTGCCCCTTTTATCGAAAGAAGATTTGGCAAAGGCGCTTGCGATACCGCTGGATAAGCCCTATTATTTAATTACCTTTCATCCCGAAACGGGCACGCACACCGATGCCACCGCACAGGTGAACGCGCTTTTGCAGGCGCTGGCGCCTTGTGCCGAAACATTGCTTTTCACAAAGGCAAACGCAGATGCCGGCGGCGCAGAAATTAACAAACAGCTGGACGCGTTTTGCCAAACACGTAAAAATGCCTATGCATTTACCAATCTTGGCGCTTTGCGCTATCTTTCGGCCATGAAGCATGCGGCGGCAGTGGTGGGCAATTCGTCGTCGGGCGTGGTAGAAACACCCACGTTCGGCGTGCCCTGCATCAATATTGGCGAGCGTCAGCGCGGGCGCATTTTGTGCGCCAATGTGCTTTCTTGCGCCGCCGAGCGCGGCGACATTGCGCGCGCGCTGGATATCGCGCGCACCGATGCGTTTCAAAATACCGCGCGCTATGTGGTAAGCCCGTATTTTGGCGGCGACACCAGCGGCGGCATCACGCGCGCGCTTGCGGCGTTTCTTAGCGGCAAAGCGCACAATTTACCCAAATGCTTTTATGATGGGAACAGCTAAACCGCAAAAGCTGCCCAGAAAGGATGCACCATGCCAATCACGGAAAGTTTGCAGGCTATACAGGGGTATGTGAAAGACATGCCCAAAGGCTTTGACGCGTTTTATGCTTCGCTGCCGCTTGTTGCAAAGGAAATGCTGCTAAAAATTGCACGCTTTGCGCTTTTGGCGCTGATTTTGCTTTTTATTATTTTGGCGCTGGATATCGCCAAAAACTTAGTGTTGCGCGGGGGTAAGCATCTTGCAAAACAGGGTGCCACCTTGCTGTGTTTAATGCTGCTGTTTTCGTTTGTGTTTACGCCATCGGCGCTGGTTTTGCCGCAAAGCGAGGAGCTGCCGCGTGTGTGCGTTAGCGTGCATGACGAAAAAGGCGCTTCGCGCAGCTATTATCTCACCATTTCGCAAAAACAGGCGCTGCTGGCTCTTTTGCAAGACAGCCAAACGGTGCTGCGCCTTGCCAATCAGCCGCCAAAACCCGCCACAGGCACGCCGTATTATACCGTGCAGCTTGCCTTTGCCGACAGCGAGGCCACTTTGTATGCCGACGATAAAGCAAGCTATTATTATACCGATATGGCAACGTCTTTTTTACGCGCATTTGCAGGGCGGGAAAACGCGTTGCTTGCATTTTTAAAAAGCAACCCCGATTGGGGCACTGTGCAACAATAACGCGCTTATAGCAAGCGTTTTGCAAGCATTTTGCCCGAAAGGCAAAGCCGCCGTGCACCAAAGTGTACACCCGCTGTGCGGCAAAACGCACGCCCACCGTGCGGCAAAACCAAAGCCGCTGTGCGCTTTGGCGGTTTATTGAAAGGAATGGGTAGTAGAATGAAGGTTTTGATTGTAGGTTTTGGCAGCATGGGCAAGCGCCGCGCGCGCTTGATGCAAACCGTGGACAGCACCATCCAGCGCTGCGCAGTAGACGCAAGCCCCGCGCGCGGCGGGGAGGCAAGGGCGCTTGGCATTACGCCGTACAGCTCTATCGCACAGGCTGTTGCCGCAGAGCATCCCGACGCGGCATTTGTGTGCACCTCTCCTTTAAGCCACGCGGCTGTTATCAACGAATTGCTAGACGCAAACCTGCCTGTTTTTACAGAGCTAAATTTGGTGGCAGACGGTTACGATGCGCTTTTGGCAAAAGCAAAGGCCAAAAACCTTACGCTGTTTTTATCCAACACCATGCTGTATCGCGCCGAGCCGCAATATATCATCAACACGGTGCAGGCTTTTGCAAAGCCCGTCAATTACATTTATCATATCGGCCAATACCTGCCCGATTGGCACCCGTGGGAAAATTATAAAAACTTTTTTGTGGGCGATAAACGCACAGGCGGTGTGCGCGAAATTTTTGGCATTGATTTGCCGTGGATATTGCGCGCGTTTGGCGAGGTGGAAAGCATCCGCGTGCAAAGCGACACGCTGTCCGATTTGGGGCTGCCATATCCCGATTCCGTGTTTGTTACGTTGCGCCATAAAAACGGCAATAAAGGTTTTATCGCGGCCGACGTGGTAAGCCCCAAAGCCGTGCGCCTGTTTGAGGCATATGGCGACGGGCTGCATCTCTTTTGGGAGGGCAACCCCAAAACCCTGTTTCGCTATAATGGCAGCACAAAAGAGAAGGAATTTATCAATACCTACGAATCGTTTGAGCACGACCCGCGCTTTAGCGACAACGTGGTAGAAACCGCGTTTGCCGATGAAATTATGTGCTTTTTTGCCGTGCTGCGTGGCGAGGCCGCGCCCAAATACTCTTTTGAAGAAGACGCAAAAGCCATTGCCATTATGGATGAGATTGACGCACAGTAGCAAAGCGCCCCATTTTGCAAAAAGGAATGTGATAAACAATGTGCAAAATTTTATTTACAGGGCTTGGCAGCATCGGCACAAGGCATCTCAAAAACCTGCACCAAATTGCACAAGAGCGCGGGCTTTCCATCGAGGTGGATGCGCTGCGCAGCAGCACAAGGCCGCTTGCCGCCGATGTGCGCGCGCTTTTGCATGCCGAATATACAGATGCGGCGCAGCTGCCGCGATATGATATCGCCTTTATTACAAACCCTACGCATCTGCATTTTGCCACGCTGCAAAGCCTGCGCGGAAAAGTGGACGCACTGTTTATTGAAAAACCCATTTTTGATACGCCCGCGTGCGCACTGGCCGATTGCCTTTTGCCGCAGCAAAAGGCTTATGTGGCGGCACCGATGCGCTTTTGTGGCGCGTTTTTGGCGCTAAAACAGCATTTGCCTGCGCTGCGCCCTTATTCGGCGCGGGTGATTTGCTCGTCGTATCTGCCCGATTGGCGCAAAGGGGTGGATTATCGCACGGTGTATTCCGCACATAAAAGCATGGGTGGCGGCGTAACGATTGACCTTATCCACGAATGGGATTATCTGACCGATTTGTTCGGCGTGCCGCAGCAGCTGTATAATTTTAAGGGCACGTATAGCGAACTGGAAATCGATTCCGACGATTTGTCTATCTATATTGCGCGCTATCCGTCTTTGCTTTGCGAGGTGCATTTAGATTATTTTGGCAGAGAATATCGGCGCAGCATCGAGCTATTTTGTAAGGACGGCACAGCCGTGGCCGATTTTGGCGCGGGCACCTTTACGATGCCAAACGGCGAGGTGCAAGATTGCACCGAGGAAGTAAACATGCGCTATCTGCGCGAAATGGCCTATTTTTTGGACTATGCCGCGGGCAAAGCGCCCGCCATCAACACGCCACAAAATGCGCTGGACGTGTTAAAATTAACAGAGGGAAGCCTTTGAGGCAAAGCCTTTAGAGAGAAAGGGAATCACATGAAAACAATGATTATCAGCCTTGCGGGGCGCGCGGGCAGCAAGGGCTTTCGCAATAAAAACCTAAAAACCTTTTGCGATAGGCCACTTGTATATTATTCACTCAGCGCGGCGCTGCTGTTTAAAGAAGCCAACCCCACACTGGCCGTTGATATCGTGCTGAACACCGATTCCGCCCAGCTGATTGCCCTTGTGGCCGAAAAATATCCGGAAATTACAGTAATCGAGCGCCCCGAGGCACTCGGCGGCGACACGGCGTCCAAAATGTCTGTGCATCAATACACGCTGGCGGAAATGCAGCGCCGACGCGGCATTTGTTACGACTATTTTATGGATTTAGACATCACAAGCCCGCTGCGCACCGTGCAGGACGTGCAAAACTCGTATGCGCTGATGTGTGCGCGCGACGATTTGGACATTATTTTCAGCACCACAACCTGCCGCCGCAATCCGTATTTTAATATGGTAAAAACTGTGGGCGACCACGTGGAAGCCGTTATCGCTTCCAATTTTACCGCGCGCCAGCAAGCGCCCGATATGTTCGATGTAAACGCCTCGGTATATATGTTTCGCCCGTCGTTTTTATTAACCAATCAATCGGGCCTGATTTGGGATGGCAAAATCGGCGTTACCGTAATGATGGATACCGGCATATTGGACATTGATTCGGAAGAGGATTTCCTGCTTATGGAGGTTATCGCAAAGCATTTGTACGAAAAATATCCTGCTTTTGCCGCCGTGCGCAACAATATTCGGGCGTAAATTGTGCACGGAAAACAAAGCTGTAAAACGGAGTGTGCGGCATGGACGATTTACAAAGCGCAATTTTAATGCATGAAACACAGGTGCCGCGCCGCTATTTAGAATGCATGGAAACGGCAGAATATCGCGTTTTTCGCGATAAGTCAAACCCCGACAGCGCGTGTTCTAATTATGCGGTGCTAAAAAGCCGTCACGATGTGCAGGCCAGCTTTGCCGCCGTGGAGGCGTTTTTAGAAAAGGCAGGCGCGGTGCCAAAATTTGCATCGCGCCCCGATTCGCTGCCTATTTCGGAGCTTGCCTATCTTTTTGCGGCGCATGGCTATGCCGTTAAGTCCGACACAGCTGTGCAGATGCATCTGTGTTTGCAAAACGCGGCCATTGCAGCGCCCGTGCATCAAACCGCCGTTTCACAGGTTTTGCAAGGCGCGCAGCGCGAGCTGGCGCTGTTTCAAGACGAAGGGGCCGAATATGGCGTGCGGCTTTTGGATAAGCAGCTTGGCGCGGGCGCGGTGCTGCTGCATGCATATGACGGCAAACGGCCTGTGGCGATGTGCCTTGCACAGGGGCACGGGGATATCTTGTATCTATCCGATGTGTACACACATCCCGATTATCGCCGCCGCGGCTATGCGCGCGCAGCTATGCAGGCGGCGCTCACTTATGCAAACGCGCAGGGGTATCGCTGGGCATACCTATATGCAGCGGGCGCACATGCCCGTGCGCTTTATGCAAATTTGGGTTTTGCCGCGCGCGAAATATCGCATTTTTGGGCTTATGCGGGCGCTTTGCCCGCATGGATGGCGTAATCTATGCAGCAGCGGGCAATGCACGTACATAAACAGCCATCGCCCGCAAGGGCATAGCAAACGGCGGCGCAAAAGCGCCGTGCACGCCAAGATGCGTGAATACAGGAAAGAAGGGCTGCATTGGACACGTTGTACTTAGCATTTACCGTGGTGTTTCCGCTGTTTTCCATGATGGCGCTGGGCTATTTTTTGCGCCAAATTCATATTTTTAACGCGCGGCTTTGCGCAGAAATGAACGGCCTTGTGTTTAAGGTGTTTTTGCCTTTGGTGCTGTTTTTAAATGTGTATCAAAGCGATTTTGCAAATGCGTTTTCTTTGCGCCTTGTGCTTTTTAGCATCATTTGTGTTAGCGCTTGCTTTCTGCTGCTGTTTTTTTTGATACCGCGCATCGAAAAGGACGACAAGCGCCGCGGCGTGATGATTCAAGGCATTGGCCGCAGCAATTTTGTGCTGTTTGGCTTGCCCGTCACAGCCTCGCTTGTGGGCGACGAAAACGTGGGCACGGCGGCCATTTTAATTTCGTTTGCGGTGCCGCTGTTTAATGTGTTTTCGGTGATTGCGCTGGAAACGTATTCCGGCCGAAAGCCAAAGCCGTTAGCCCTTTTAAAAAGCGTGCTGCAAAACCCGCTGATTATCGGCGCGCTTTTGGGTTTTGTGTGCATGCTTACAGGCATGCGGATACCGCCGCTTATCGAGGACGCAGCCGGTGATATCGCAAAAATTGCAACGCCGCTTGCGCTGATTGTATTGGGCGGCTCGTTTGAGTTTGCAAAGGTAAAGGCCAGCGCAAAGCAGCTTGTTATCACGGTGTTAGGGCGCTTGGTGCTTGTGCCGCTGGTGTTTTTGCCCATTGCGTACTGCATGGGCTTTGGGGATATCGAGATGGTGGCGCTGCTTTCCATGTTTGCCAGCCCCACGGCGGTATCCAGCTTTACAATGGCGCAAAGCATGGGCGCGGACGATGAATTGGCGGGCAATGTGGTGGTGTTTGGCGCTGTTTTTGCCATCATTACCATCTTTTTATGGGTTACGGTGTACAGGCTTTTGGGCATTGTGTAAGCACATTTGCCTATCAAAACGACCGCACAGCCAATTTTGTTTAAAAATATTGTCCAAACAAAACGCAATTGATTTGTGTGAATTGCCAAGTATGTTGAAAACTTTGTGGTGAAAACGAACAAAGAACAGGCAATGCTTTGCCCTGTTTGTGACATACTGATAGAATTTGCGACACAATGGGAATAAGCTGTTGACGAAACCACATTATATAGTATAGAATAGAAGCATAGGAACAGGTATCTAGGGATAGAATATTTGATTGATTTAATAGGAGCGTTATAATATGTACGTTAAAGAAGTAACCGTGGAAAACCAGGTTGGACTACATGCCCGTCCCGCCACATTCTTCATTCAGAAGGCCAATGAGTTCAAATCCTCCATTTGGGTGGAAAAAGAAGAGCGTCGCGTAAATGCCAAAAGCCTTTTGGGCGTTTTGTCGCTGGGCATCGTGGGTGGCACATCCATTCGCGTGATTGCCGACGGCGCGGATGAGCAAGCGGCTGTGGATGGCCTGATCAAGCTTGTCAATTCCGGCTTTAGCGAATAACAGTTTATGGGCTTTTATGATATGCGCCGCCTTGTTTGGCGGCGCATATTTTATTTCGGCAGATAGGGGGTGGCGCGTATCACCAAAAAAGAGCTTTATGAAAAGGCGCGGCTTTTGCCGCTTTTGCCCGGCGTGTATATCATCCGCGATAAAACGGGCACGATTATTTATATCGGCAAGGCCAAGCGGCTGCGCACGCGTGTGTCGCAATATTTTCGCGAGGGCGTGCCGCACGATGCCAAAGTGTCGAAAATGATTGCAAATGCGTTTGAGCTGGATGTAATTGTTACACAAAGCGAGTTTGAAGCGCTGGTGCTGGAATGCAGCCAAATCAAACAGCATTTGCCCAAATACAATATTTTATTAAAGGACGATAAGGGCTACAGCTATGTGCGCGTGAGCAAAAGCGCGTGGCCGCGCATCACGGCAGAGCTGCAAAAAGGCGACGACGAGGCCGACTATTACGGCCCCTACACGTCCTCTTTTGCCGTGCGCGAAATGGTAGAAACCGCAAATCTGGCGTTTCGCTTGCCCACGTGCGCGCGCCGCTTCCCTGAGGATATCGGCAAGGGGCGCCCGTGCCTTAATGCGCATATCGGGCGCTGCATGGCGGTGTGCAGCGGCAAAATTTCGCATGCGCAGTATAAAGAAGCCGTGGATAGCGCCTTGCACATGATACGCTATGGGCAAAGCGACATTTTAAAGCATTTGCATACGCGCATGGCCGATGCTGCCGAGCGCCTCGATTTTGAGCGCGCGGCCACGATGCGCGATCAAATTGCCGCCATCGAAAAGGCGCGGCAGGGGCAAAAGGTAGTGTATTCTGCCGAAAATAAAGAGCAGGACATTATCGCCTTTTCCGCTTCGGCTGCGGCGGTGTGTGCGGCGGTGCTGCGCTTTCGGGATGGCCGCCTGACCGATAAACGCGAATTTGTTTTTCACGATACCGGCAGCATCGATTCGGTGCGCGAGGAGTTTTTGCCGCAATATTATCAAGACGGCATGGATATCCCCAAGGTTATCGGCCTAGACGAAGGCTTTGAAACAATGCAGGATATTGCGCGCCTTTTAAGTGAGCAGCGCGCGGGCAATGTGCAGCTGTATGTGCCACAGCGTGGCGACGCCGCAAAGCTGGTGCAAATGGCAAAGCTGAATGCGGCCGAGCGCCTTGCCCGTGAAAGCGGGCGCTACGCAAAGCAGGAAAAGATATTGGACGAGCTGGCGGGGCTTTTGGGGCTTGCGGCGGCGCCTTGCGTAATTGAAAGCTACGACATTTCCAACTGGGGCGAGGGCACCAGCGTGGCGGGCATGATAGTGTTTGAAAACGGCAAGCCCAAAAAATCCGGCTATCGCCGCTTTAAAATGCGCACGGTGGCCGGCACCGATGATTACGCCTCTATGGCAGAAACGCTGCGCCGCCGCGTGGGCGAATACGAAAGCGGCGCAAAAGGCCAGTTTGGCATAATGCCCGATTTAATTTTGCTAGACGGCGGCAAAGGGCAGGTAAGCGCTGTGCGCGCTGCGCTTGCCGATACGGCATTTGCGGCGGTGCCGCTGTTTGGCATGGTAAAGGACGATAGGCACCGCACGCGCGCCATCGTGGGCGAGGGCGGCGAGGTGGCGCTGTCGCCCAATCGCAATGTGTTTGCATTTGTTACCTCGATACAAGACGAGGTGCACCGATTTGCCATTGCATATCAGCGCATGGGGCAAAAAACAAAGAGCTATTCTTCCACACTAACGCAAATTGACGGTGTGGGCGAGGTGCGCGCGAAGGCGCTTTTAAAGCATTTTAAAACCGTGGCCGCTGTGAAAGCCGCCGACATCGAAACGCTTGCTGCTGCGCCCGGCGTGGGGAAGCATGCCGCAGCGGTAATCTATCGGTATTTTCATGCCGAAACAAAGCCCGAGGATTGACAAAAGCCTTATAAATGGGGATAATAGAACTGTTAAAACGATAAATCAACAGATAAGCTTGCAAGCTGCGTCTTTCAAGCTTGGGATGCTGTAACACTGCGTACAAAGCGCCGGATACCCCATTGGCGCAGCGCATGCCGTTGCAGTTTCCAAAGAGAGGAATGGACAAAAGCATGAGAGTAATCGCTGGCGATGCGCGCGGCGTGCGCCTTGAGCCCCTTGCAGGTGAGGAAACACGCCCCACTGTGGACAGGGTGAAAGAGGGCGTGTTCAGCGCCATACAATTTTTGATACCCGGCGCTATGGTGCTGGATTTATTTGCGGGCTCTGGCCAAATGGGCATAGAGGCGCTTTCGCGCGGGGCAAAGGGCTGCGTGTTTATTGACCAAAATCGCGCCGCGTCTGACATAGTGCAAAAAAATTTGCGCGCGGCGCATTTGTTTGAAAAGGCACGCGTGGCAAACACCGAGGCTGTAAGCTATCTCAGCACGTGCAAAGAGCAATTTGATATTTTGTTTTTGGACCCGCCTTATTATCAAGACACCATCGCGCAGATTTTGCCCCGTGTGGCGTGCATTACCGCGCCGGGCGGCATTGTGCTGTGCGAAACCGAGCTTGCCGCGGTGCTGCCGCAGGATGTGCCATGCGATGCGGGCGGCCTGCACATGGCCAAACAATACCGCTATGGCAAAGTGCTGGTAACAAAATATATTGCCGATTAAACGCACGCGCTTATGCGCGACACGCCTATAAAACGGGCGTTATCGGCTATTGCCGATGGCTAAGGCCACGCTAAGGCCACGCTGCGGCGATGCCATTTCCCTTTGAAAGGATGTTGATTGTACCATATGCGTATTGCAATTTGCCCCGGCAGCTTTGACCCTGTAACCAAAGGGCATTTAGATATTATTCGGCGTTCGTCTGCCCTGTTTGACAGGGTAATCGTGCTGGTAATGGTAAACCCCGCAAAGCACCCCGCGTTTACAACCGAGGAACGTGTGGATTATCTAAACCGTGCCATTGCCGATATCCCGCACGTGCAAGTGGATGTGTATAAGGGCCTTTTGGCCGATTATGCGCGCAATGTGGGCGCATGCACCATCATTAAAGGCCTGCGCGCTGTAACAGATTTTGAATTTGAGTTTCAGCAAGCGCTTACCAATAAAAAGCTGAATCCCAATTTGGAAACGATGTTTATGATTACCAATTCCGAATATATGTACCTGTCGTCCAGTATGGTAAAGCAGGTGGCGGGTTTTGGCGGCGACGTGACGGACTTTTTGCCCGAGAGCATTTGTGCCGATATCGTAAAGCGCCTTTGCCCCGATAAAATTTGATAAAACACAGCTGCAAGGTATAAAAAGCGTACAGCCTTGTGCAGAAGATATGGCAAAGAGAATGCACTCTTTGCCCCGTGGAAAGGAAGTATAAACCATATGAGTATTGACGATTTGCTGGATTTGATGGATGAAACGCTGGAGGAGGCGTTTAATCTGCCGTTTACAGGCGGTAAGCGCATGGTGGACGTGGACAAGGTGCGCGATATTATAGACGATATCCGTTTAAATTTGCCCACCGAAATCCGCCAAGCGAAAGCCATCGTGCAAGATAGAGCCGACATCGTGGCCACTGCGCGCAAAGAAGCAGAAATGCTGGTGAAGCGCGCCGAGGACCGCGCACGCGTTTTGGTAAGCGACGAGGAGATTGTAAAGGCGGCGCAGCAGCGCGCCACCGAAATTGTGTCCAGCGCACAAAGCCACGCGCGTGAAACACGCACAAAAGTGACGGATTATTGCGAAAACATGCTTAAAAACACCGAGGAACAGCTGACTAAAAGCACGCTTGAGGTGAAAAGCCTGCGCACCAATTTGCGCAAATCTGCCGCTGGAAATTAGTATAAAAAATAAAATACTTACAAAATTGGCTTGACAATTAATCTCTATTGATATAAAATATCAATAGAGATTAATTGATATTGTAATGTCTTATCGTATAGCAATAGAGTAAACAGGCAATATTGTAGGCATGCTTGTAAAGGAAGTGCATATCATCGAACGGAATACTATTCAGCGCACGCTTGTGTATCAAACCGTGCAAAAGCTGGCCAATCACCCAACAGCCGACGAGGTTTACAATGCGGTGGGGAAAAAACATCCAAACATCAGTAAGGCAACGGTGTACCGTAATTTAAACGGCCTTGTTGCACAGGGGCTGATGGGGCGCGTGCATGTGCCCGATGCCGCCGATAAGTTTGACCATCGCATCGAGCCACATTATCATATTTTTTGCCGTAAATGCGGCGCATTTGCAGATGCGGGCGAGGGATATGACCAAAGCTTAGACGAGCGCATTGCGCTTGCCACCGGCTTTAAAAGCCCACACCATGACCTGTTTTTTACAGGCCTTTGCGCGTCCTGCGCTGCGCAGGAGCAAGACGAAAAGCGCGCTTAGTATGCGGCGCAAACTTTTGTTATAAGCCGCATTTGCGGTTTATGCCGATAGAGATAATCGGTGATAAAAATTTATTGGAGGTAAATATTATGGAATTAAAAGGGTCGAAAACAGAACAAAATTTGATGGCTGCGTTTGCAGGGGAAAGCCAAGCGCGCAACAAATACACCTATTATGCTTCAAAAGCAAAAAAAGAGGGCTACAATAAAATTGCCTCGGTATTTGAAGTAACCGCCGGCAACGAAAAAGAGCACGCCGAAATTTGGTTTAAGCTCTTGCATGGCGATGCCATCCCCGACACCATGACCAATCTTGCCGATGCGGCAAGCGGCGAAAACTATGAGTGGACAGATATGTACGCCGGCTTTGAAAAAGACGCCAAGGAAGAGGGCTTTACCAAAATTGCCTCTTTGTTTGCAATGGTAGGCAAGATTGAAAAGCGCCACGAAGAGCGCTATCGCGCCATGAAAGAAGAGCTGGAAACAGGCACGCTGTTTGCCCGCGAAACCGAGCAAGCTTGGTACTGCTCGAACTGCGGCCACGTGCATATCGGCAAGCACGCACCTGAAAAATGCCCGGTGTGTGACCACCCGAAAGCCTACTTCGTGTTAGACGAGGAAGTTGTTTAAGCAGTAGTGGGCAACATAGCCGAGTGCCACAAGGGCATTTTGCAGCACACACTAATAATGCACCTTTTAGGCGGACAGTTTTGGCTGTCCGCCTTTTGCTGCCTTTTAACGGCAATTTGTAAGCCGTTATCCATACATTTACTGCGTTAATGCCCAGCTTTTTTGCACAGGCAATGCGCAGTATTTTCTGTGCGCGCTTGCGGCGCAAAAAAGAGGCTGCCAAACGGCAGCCTCTTTTGATATACGGCGCATTACAGATGCGTATCCCATTTATCACACCATACGGTGTCGTTATAGTGCCCATGAAATTCCGATTTACCCATCAACTTTTCAATCACCTTACGGATAACCTCGCGGGAATTTCCGTAGGCATTGATATAGGTGCGGCACATTGGCACATCGTAAAGATGCGTTGTAAAATTGAGCGAAACAAACACCGTGGGCACTTCACAGCCGTACCACGGCACGCTGCTGGACTGGGCGGTTTCCCACGAGATGCGCCGCACATTTTCTCTGGCATATCCGGCCACATCTGCAAACACCAATGCGGCGTCGCACGTTGCATGCAGCTGCTGCATGGTGCCTTTCTCGCGCGTGCTGCCATCATGCAATATCACTTCAAAACCGGCTCGTTCCAGTTCTTCTATCACTATTTTCCGCGAGGCATCGGTGGAATTTAACAGCCCGCCCATATCGCCTGCAATATAAACCAGCTTGATGCGCTTATATCGGTCGGGGGTGATGGGCAGCTGGTGCTTTGTATCCTTAACAAGGGTGATGCTGTCGTCTGCTGCTTGCTCTGCGATACGCAGATGCTCCTCGCAGGAGATGCAGGCCAGTGCTTCGCGCGGCGGCATCAGCTTTTGCTGTGCTTGCAGCCGATGCAGGCCAAGAGAGGCCTTTAGGCCAAGAATGCGGCTCAGTGCATCGTGCATACGCTCTTCGGTAATCATGCCGCTGCGATAACCCTCCAGCATAAAGCCAAAATCCTCATCGCAATCGTTAAAGAATAAAAACATATCACAGCCAGCTGCAATCGAACGCGGAACCTGTTCGCTGCGGGGGAAATGCTCCCACATGCCAATCATATGGCTTGCATCGGTTAGCACAAGGCCGTTAAAGTGCAGCTGATTGCGCAAAAGGCCGGTCAATAGTTCGGGCGAGAGCGATGCTGGCAAAATATCTTTGTCCTCAATGCCGGGGCAAAGCTTTCTGGAATAAGCAGGCTGGCAGATATGCCCGATCATCATGCTTTTCAATCCGTCGTCAATCAGCGTTTGATAAATTTTGCCAAAGGTTTCATCCCATTGTTCACAGGAAAGGCCGTTGACACCCATTAACAGATGATGATCACGCTCCTCGGTGCCGTCGCCGGGAAAGTGCTTGGCGCATTCCGCAACGCCGTTTTCGTTCAGGCCTTTGATAAATTCACGCGAAAGTGCAATCACGGTGTCTGTATCGTTTGAAAACGCACGCGTATTCACAATTGTATTTCGCCAATCCATCAGCACGTCAACCACCGGCGCAAAGTTCCAGTTGCAGCCGATTGCCTTGCCCTCTGCGCCGCTAACACGTCCGCAGTCGTATGCTGTTTTAGAAGTGCGCGATGCGCCGCTTTGTGCGCTGGAGGCCACATAGGTGCCACCGGTTACGCCGCCAACGCCGCCCTGTTCGCAGTTCGATGCAATCAAAAGCGGGATTTTGCTGTGCTCTTGCAAAAAGCGGTTTTGCTTGTAAATTTCTGCGGGGGATGCGTTTGGATAACGCACGCCGCCGTAATGATATTTGGAAAGAGAGTTTTTCATATGTTCCGGTTCGCGCGAAAGATTCATGTTGATAAAAAGTTGACCAACCTTTTCTTCCGGCGTCATCGCGGCAATCGTTTCGTTTACCCATGCAATGTCTTCCGCTGAGAGGAAGAACGGTTTATCCATTAAATTGACCATGCATTCTGCCTGCCTTTCACCGCTTTACTATTGAAGCGTCTGTTGTAGTTCGTTATTATATCCATCCTGAAGCGCTTGGTCAAATGTTTCGCTGACAAGGCGGGGAAGCGCTTCACTAACAAGCCTTTCCCAGCTTGCCTGTTCTTTCCCTGTCAAAATGGGATAAAACCAAATGCCATTTGCCTGTGCTGCATCTCTGTCTCCAAATGCGTCCCCAACCATCAAAACGTTTTTGGGCGCATATCCAAACGTTAAGAGGCGCTTGATGATTTCTGCTTTGGAGCCGGCTTCTTGGCAGCAAAGCAAACGTGTATACTGCCGCAGGTTGTGCTTTTGCCATTCCTCTTGTACAGCAGCGCCATTTGCGGAGGAAACGCCCACAACATCCGCAAATGCGCTGATTTGTTGCAGCCCTTCGGCTACCATGGGATAGGGCTGCGCCTCATCGGGCAAAGCCGCAATCGCCCGATTGACCTGCTGGCTCCATAAAAGTGCTTTTGCCAAACAAGGGGAAGGATGCAGCGCAAGGTATGCTTCCAAAGCGGGATTCGACAGTTCTTTCGCTGTTTGCACCCATTCGGTAAGCGCGTTCAAGTCTTCAATTTCAATGCCGCGCTGCGCCATTATGTTGCAAGCAGCCGACAGCCCACTGAAGCGGTTAATACCTCTTGTGGCAGTGTAAAGATTGATATCCAGCCAAAGCTTGATGGCTTCGTCTGCGCGCTCTTGCAGGCCAAAAACAGCGATCCACTGCGGTGCAAAACATTTGATATGCTTTACATCCATCGTATCCATTGCACAGCCGTCTGAATCGACGCAAACAAGATATTTGCTGCTTTGCTGATAACCCTCAAAAATATTCACCACAGTGTATTCTCCCCCGTCTTTCTATTTATTTTGCAGTAGCTTCTTCTTCGTTGCGTTTGGCAATTTCGGATTGCACATGCACCATTTCTTTAGCATCCAAATGGTACCACTTCATAGAGATTACCGAAGCCACATGCCCTAAAATTGGCACAATGCAGAAGCAGAACAGCATCCACATGTTAAATTCGGCGTTGACAGGCTGATTCGGCGTGATGACTACCTTGCCAACACCGGCAGCTGCAAGCGCAAAGCCGATGATCAGCGACGAGCACGAGGAAATCATTTTGTCTACAAAAGAGAAAATGGTGCTGATCATCGAAGAAACAAATCGCCCCGAACGATAATTTTCATAGTCGCAGCAGTCGGCAATCATGGGGATAACCGCTGCGTTTGCCATGCTGGCAACAAGCTTTTGCACCAGATACAGTCCGAGGAAAATCCACGGGTAGGTCGGGTTGGGACGCACGATGAACATAATAGCCAGCAGTACCATTGAGCCCCATGTTCCAATTAGGAAGGTTTTCTTCAGGCCTACTTTGCGGGCAATCATCATGCCGAGGAAGGACACCACAATCAAGGGAATCATCAAAAGTGACGAGAACACACCGGCCAGCTTTGAATTCAACAGCATGTTTGCAAAAATATACGTGGTGGTGCCGGTTACAAGCAGCGCACCAAGCTTGTCTGTAGCGGCGGCAATAATCAGCATCTGTAAAGGACGGTTGTGCACCAAAATTTCAAAATAATCGCGCACTTTTACATTTTGCCCCTTTTGCAAGCTGTAAAATTCGGGGCGGTCTTTTTCCGCAATGCCAATCAGCGCCAAAATGGTGAACGTAAACGAGATCGCCGCAATAATCCATCCAGCGGTTTTCCATGTTGCGGGGTTAAGCAAACCGAGGTTTGGCGCAAATTCGCCAACCGAGTATTTGTCGGCCAACAGTGTGGTGACAAG
>RRZU010624553.1_pt1 | contig 17689 bp, 16 predicted proteins | sample 2165561 | NCBI WGS metagenome assembly RRZU01 (sample SAMN10456909, study PRJNA506462) | wastewater metagenome | isolation source: wastewater sludge | place: USA: Moscow, Idaho | reverse complement strand
TTGGAACAGAACTTCTAAATGGGCGCAGAAATGATGCTCATTTTTCTTTTTTAAATAAGCAATTATTACAAAGAGGCTGGGAACAAAAAGCTTCTTTTGTAATAAATGATGACTCAAAACTTATGTTTGATATTTTTAATCTTATAAAATCAGATCCAAACTCTGTAATGTTTTGTTTTGGTGGAATTGGAGCTACACCTGATGATTATACGAGAGAGGTTGCAGGAAAAGTTTTCACAAATGGGAAAATGGAATTTCACGAAGAGGCAAAAAATAGAATCATAAATCAGTTTGGAGATGAAGCCTTCCCACACAGAATAAATATGGCATATCTTCCTATAAATGCAAAACTTCTTACAAATGTAGTAAATAATGTAGCTGGATTCTATCTTGAAGATAGATTTTTTTTCACTCCTGGATTTCCTTCTATGAGCCAAGCTATGGTTATAGAAGCACTTGATTTACTATATCCAAAATCAATAGTTACAAAATACAAAAGAGTTTTAACAGTAAATGCAAGTGAAAATGATTTAATAGATACCATGAAAAAAATGCCAGAACATTTAGATTTTGCATCTTTACCAAAAATTATTGGACAAGACAGAAAAGTTGTGATTTCACTTGCTGGATATGATAAAGATGAGGTTGATGGCTATTTTCAACTTTTTATAGATTTTTGTGAAAAGTTTGGGAAAGAGTATATTTTAAAAGATATAAATTTCTAACTATTACCTAATTAGTTTATTGAAATCTTTATTTTTTTAATATTATTTATTTTTTAAAGATAAATTTCATAAGAATATACAAATATTTTATGTTATAACTTATATAAAATATTACGAAAAATAAAAACAAGTCTTATTCAACAGGCTTATTATAATCACCAATTTTAAATCCATCATCTTTTGGATATTTCCCTAGATTATAGTCATTCCAAATTTTTACACAAAGTTTATTGCCATTTTTATATTGGGCTTCTGCAAAATTGTTAGCTCTTCCAAAGTTTGGGAAAACTCCAAGTCCTGATGCATACATATATGCTATATAACAATTTGCATCATACTCTTTTTGCTTGGAAGCTAGTTTGAAATAGTGTAAGGCTTTTTCATAATCTTTATCAACTATCTCTCCCATTAAAAAGAATCTTCCTATCATAAGTTGAGATTTAGCGTGATTTTTATTTGAAGCATCTATAAAAGTATTGTAAGCTTTTTTAGGATTATAGTATTTTGTTTTATTAGATAAATATATTTTTCCTAATAAATAAGTTGATTCAACATTTTCTAAATCAGAGGCTTGTTGAAAGTAGTCATAGGCTTGGTTTAGATTTTTCGCAATTCCATCACCTTTTAGATAAATCAATCCTAATTCATGTAGTGCTTTTGGATCATTTTTCTTTGCTAACTCTTTATATGCACTTATAGTTTTCATTGTGCCTTCTACACTTTTAATAGTATAAACTTCTTCAAAAGTCATAGCATTTAGAATATTTATAAATAGGAAGAACAATAGAGTTATTTTCATACTATCTCTTTTTTTATATTAGAATTTAGTGCTGTTGTTATTTCATAAGTGATTGTATCGTGTTCTTTTGCTAGTGTTTCTACATTATTGAAAATACAAACTTCTTTGTCATTTGTATTTAAAGATAAGCAATCCATAGATACTCGACCTAGAATTTTATATCCTGCTGGAGTTGTATATGAGTTTTTTTCATTTAATCTTAAAAATCCATCTCCATAACCTACATCATATGTAGAAATAATAATTTCTTCACTTGCTTGGTATGTTCCACCGTAACCTACACTTTGACCTTTTTTTAAAACTCTACTTGAAAGTTTATCTGCCCAAAGTGATAAAACTGGTTTTAATTTTGGAAATTTAAAAATATTTGCATTATCTAAATATCCATATGTCGCAATTCCAACTCTAGCAAAGTCTTCATCAAAATTTGCATGTCTAAATAGAGCTGCTGAGTTGCATGAATGGAAGACTGGAAGGGGTATAAAAAGTTGTTCACATATTCTTTTCACATGCTGTTTTATCCTAGTAAAAACTATGTTTTGCCAGAAAAAATCTGTTGATAGTTCATCTGCGCATTTATGGTGCGTAAAGACACCTGTTATATTTATATTTCTTTCTTTAAGCCCTAAAATAGCCACTTCTATTTCATCGGGTGATATTCCATTTCTATGCATTCCTGTATCTACTTTGATATGAACATTACAGTTTTCAGGTAAATTATCAATATCTTCAAGTGTATTTAAAGCTATGTGAAAAGCATGTGAATAAGTGTGAATAGATTTCTCTGCAAGTATTAAAATATAATCAAATAACTTTTCAATTTTAAGTGCATCATTTAGTGTTCTAACTACTGCTTTTTTGATACCAAATTCACTAGCCATTGTTCCAATTTCTAAAATTCCATGTCCGTAGGCATTATCTTTTAATACTATAGCTACTTTATTTTTTGATTTAGTTTGTTCTGAAATAACACTTAAATTGTAAAATAGATTTTCTTTATTTAATAAAATTCTAGCCAATATTAATCCTTTGGATTTATAAAATAATTTGCAATAGTAAGTGCGTCTTTTTCATTTAAAACATTTTTTAACTCTTCAACAGATGCATTTCTTATTTTCTCAAATTCACCAAAATATAAAAGAAGTTTTTTAATTTTTGCTTCTCCTATGCCTTTTATTTGAAGTAGTGATATTTGTTTATCTTGGGCTCTTTTTTGTTTTTTATGGAAATTAATTACGAATCTATGGGCTTCATCTCTTTGTCTTTGAACAAATTGTAATCTTTTATCACTTGTTGATAACTTGAAGTTTTTAAATTCACCATTTTTAGTTTTATAGTGAATGATATCTTTAGCAGCTCCCTTTGCTCTATGTGCTTTTGCATCAACTTTTTCTTTTGCAACTGCAATTATGTCAAGATTTACTCCCACTGATTGCACGATATCATAGGCTAGTTTTAAAAGTGTTTCTCCACCATCTATTATCCATAAATCAGGAGCTGGATTTTTTTCAAAATTTTCAACTCTTCTTATTAGCATTTCTCTCATTTGAGAGTATTCATCTTTTGATTCAAGGTTATAGTGTCTAAAAGCTTTTTTATCAAAGGCATTTATATCTTCATTCCATACAACCATGGCTCCCACTGTTGCTTGTCCCATCATATGTGAGTTATCATAACTTTCTATTAAGTAAGGAAGTGTTTGTAAGCCAAATAAATCTTTTAGCTCTTCATATATTGTTGTTTGATTTCTACTTGAATCAATTCGTAAAAGTTCATCACAGTTGTTTAAAGCAATTTGGACAATATCCTTTTTCTTATCTTTTTTAGGGTTTAACACTTTTATCTTTTTAGAAAATCTTGTTTGTAAAAAATCTTCTAGTTCTTCAACATCTTCAAGTTCAATTCCTGTTAATATCTCTTTTGGTAAAAGTGGAATTTCATTGTCATAGTAGTTTATAATAGCTCTTTTATATGCTTCATTATAATCAAAATCAAAATTCTCATCAAAGTTATTCACCTTTAAAAAATCATGTGAAGAAGAAGCAAGTTTTCCATCTCTTAAAAACATTCTAACAACAACTGCTTTTTTATTTGAAGCTGTTATTGCAAAAATATCTATATCTTCATTTGTTGCTAAATCTATACCTGATTTGATTTGAGATTTTTCTATTGTTTTTATTCTGTCTCTTAAAGTCATTGCCTCTTCAAATCTAAAATTATTTGCGTATTGAGACATTCTTTCATTTAATTTTGTGATTAATTTTGATTTATTATAGATATATTCTAAGGCAGTTTCTACAATTTTTGCATAATCTTCTTTTGAAATTTTATTTTCACAAGGAGCTAGGCATTTTTGTATTTGATGAAAAAGACAAGCTTTTTTACCACTTACACAAGATTTTTTTTGAACAAGGGGAACTATTTCATAAATACTATCTAGCATATCTTTTGCACCCGTTGAATATGGTCCAAAATACTTTACATTTTTTTCTTTTAGTATTCTTCTTGTGATTTCAAGTCTTGGAAAATCCTGATTATAATCTATTACAATATATGGATATGTTTTATCATCTCTTAATAAAATATTATATTTTGGTTTTAGTTGTTTGATTAAGGAGTTTTCCAAAATCAAAGCATCATGTTCATTTGGTACTACTATCCATTCACAACTTACAACTTCTGAAATCATTTTATAAATTCGTGGACCTAATTTATCAGCAGGTAGTAATTTTGGAGTAAATTTAAAATAGGATTTAACTCTATTTTTAAGTACTTTTGCTTTTCCTATATATAATAAATGCCCATCTTTATCAAAGTATTGATAAACACCAGCATCATTGGGAAGTTGTTTGAGTTTTTCAAGTAGATTCATTTTGAAATAATACCCGAAACTGTTTAAAATATTTTAAAATTTACAATGGATAAAATATAAACAATAAAATCCTTTGATTAATAATTAATAAGACTACAATGAACCCTATAGCAAAGGATTAAAAAATGAAAGTGATAGAACTCAATAGAGATGAATATTTAATTTCAGTTAAAAAAATAGCAGATTTTAAAAGTTTGTCATTTTCAAAAAGTGCACTTGAATGGTGGGATAATTATTACAGTTGGGAAAAATTTCCTCCTTTATGTTTAATAAATGATAAGAAAAAACATGTTTGTTACTTGTTTTATACTATCTCTAAAGATAATGAATATCTAACAATTCATAATCTTTTAACCCCAAATAAACATAGAAGTTTTGGTTATGCCTATAAACTTTTAAAATATTTATTTTCTCATTTTTCAGGAAATAAAATAAGAAGATTTAAAATGAATTGCGTTAGTTCTTCTTTGGATTTTTATAATAAATTAGGATTAGAGTATTGGGGAATAAATAATTTATCTCAATATTACTGCGATTTTAAAATGCCTATTTCAGATATTAGTGAAATTCCTCAGATTGTAAAAGATTCAAATCTACGTGAAATAAGTGACGAGAAAATTATGCAAATCTTTGAAAAACTTAAAAACAATGGTACTCAATTAGAAGAGAAAATGATTAATAAATTTGAAGAGTCAAAAGAAAAACTAGAAGGCAAATATCATTTTGATTTATTTCTTAAAAGAGTTGATGAAATTAAATAATCTATTTTATCAATAAATCACACTCTTATTTCTACCTGTATTTTTTGCTTCGTACAAAGCTTTATCTGCTCTTATAATAATCGAATCTAAGTCATAGTCTTCTTGTGTTAGTTGACTTATTCCTAAGCTTATAGTTGTTTTTATTTCTTTATTATTATTTATATAATTTAAATTTTCAATTGCTATTCTTATTTTTTCAGCTAAAAGGAAAGCATTTTCTTCATTTGTATTGTTAAGTAATATTGCAAACTCTTCACCACCAATACGAGCTAATACATCTGATTTTCTAATATATTTATTCATGTTTTTAGTGATTAATTTTAATACTTCATCCCCCACATTATGTCCGTATGTGTCATTTATTTTTTTAAAAAAATCAATATCAATACAAATTACAGATAACTGATTGTTTTCTCTTTTTGCAATATGTAAAGATTTTGTTCCAATTTCAAAAAAATGTCTTCTATTTGGAATATTAGTAAGATAGTCTTTTGTAGAAATTTCAATTAGTTTTTTATTTGCATCAATTAACTCTTTTGTTCTTATTCTCACCTTTTTTTCAAGTGTTTTATTCAATTTTGTAATATTAATTTCTCTTGAATAAATAGAGTTTATAGTAAATACAATGATAATAATAAAAACCAAAGAAGTAAGGATAGTAATAGTAAACAAAAAATTAGTTTTTGATTCCAAAATTTCAATATTTTGAGTATAGCTATCTAAAGGGACGCTAACTCTTAGACCTCCTCTTACCTCACCAACTTTATAATTTTGATGAACATGGCATTCTAAACAAGAAGGTTCAATTTTTAATGAACCCAATAAATTATACTTATCTTTTTCCATACTTGTATAAAATGTTTTATCTTTATTTTTTGCCAAGTCATCTAATGCTTTTTTTTCAAAATCATCAGGAGCATTTACTGGATTAACTGGATCTAAGCTGGTTATTTTAAAGTAATAATTTTCTGTTCTATTTGACATTTCTGATAATTGTCTAGTCATCCAAGCAGGATTGATTTTAATAAGAAGTTCACTGTCTTTTGTATACGTATGATTATTTTCTAAATAAGGATTAGGTTCTATTCCTTCATGCGCTTTTACATAGACAGCACCATGATCAGAACTCCATTTTCTCATGGTCACGATATTGTTAAATAGGGTTGAAGATTGTTGAAATAGTATATTTTCTGAGATTACTTTATATTGATTTTTTGTATCATTTATATATTTTATAATAAATATTGAAAAGCTAAGCACTAACAATACAATTAAATATATAAGTAAATTTTTATTTTTCATAGTAGTCTTTTTATTATTTAATAACTTTCTAAAAAAATTATATCATAAAAAAGACTTATTTTATAAAGTAAAATGGATATTTTTATATGTAGGCAATATTATTTTATATTTTAATAATAAATTAAAAATAATAAATAATATGTACCTAAATATTTTTTATTTTAAAAGTTCTACAATATCCTTTTCAATAGATTCAGGGCTAGTTGCACTTCCATATCTATCTACAATTACTCCATCTTTATCTACTAAAAATTTAGTAAAATTCCATTTTATATTTTCTGTTCCTAAAATACCTTTTTGGTTTGATTTTAAAAATTTATATAAAGGTGCTTCATTTTCACCATTTACATCGATTTTAGAAAACATATCAAATTTTACTTCATAAGTTAAAGAACAAAACTCTTTGATTTTATCATTTGATTCAGGTTCTTGATTTGCAAATTGATTTGAAGGAAATCCTAAAACCATAAAATCTTGGTTTTTATATTTCTCATATAAATTTTCAAGACCTTCATATTGGCTTGTAAATCCACATTTACTAGCAACATTTACTATTAAAAGAACTTTTCCTTTGTACTTTGACATTGAAACTTCTTCACCATCTATGGTTTTTACATTAAAATCGTAGATACTCATATTATTTTCCTTTGCGATAATTGAAGTTAAAAATAGCATAATTAAAAGCAATATTTTTTTAGTCATATCATTCCTTTTTTATTAACTTTAAATATGTTTTATTTTATCTGATTTTATGTTTAATTTGTAATATTTATATGTTTGTTTATAAAAAATTAATAAGATCATTATTCCTAATTAAAAAATAATTAAAGAAATTGCACTAAATAACTAAAAAATAGCTAGAATATGATTAAGAATGGATATAGGGGAATTTAAAAATGATAAAAAATATGAATGTAAGTTCAAAACTAGGTTTAGGATTTGGTATTCTAATAATATTAGTTATTTTACTTGGAATAATTTCAATACAAAAGATGTCAAGTGTAAATGATCAATCAACTGTTATAAGCGAAAATTGGATGCCTAGTTTAAAAGTAATTGAAGAAATAAATACTGCTACATCAGATTTCCGTATAGCGCAATATGATCATATTTTGTCCCAAACTCCAGAAGGTATGCAAAAAGCTGAAAAAGATCTTGCAGATACATTGTCTACAATAAACGAGAGTAGAGAAGTTTATGAAAAACTTATTTCTTCTGATGAAGAGAAATCATTATATATAGAATTTTCTAAGCAGTTTGAACACTATCTAGAAATAAATAAAGAATTAATTGTTGTATCAAGAGAAAATAAAACAGAAGAAGCTAGAAAAATCATGGGAAAAACTAAAAAAGAATTTGGTGACTTTTCTGCTACTTTATTAAAATTGGTACAAATAAATGTAGATGGTGGCGCTAAAGCAAATACAATTGGGAATGAAATATATGCTAATGCGAAAATATTACTTATTTCTATTATGATGATTTGTGGTGTACTATCTTTATTAATAGCTTTATTTATTACTAAGTCAATAACAGGTTCTTTAAAAAGTGTACAAGATGGAATGAATAGTTTTTTTGCATATCTAAATAGAGAATCTTCAAGTGTTAAATTAATTGACCTTAATTGTAAAGATGAATTTGGAATGATGGCAAAAGTTGTAAATGACAATATTGCAAAAACTGAAAAAAGTATTGAAGATGACAGAAAAGTAATAGATGAAACAATCGCAGTTCTAGGAAAATTTGAAAAAGGTGATTTAGGTCAAAGATTAAATATGAATGTTTCAAATCCATCTTTAATGCAGTTAAAAGATGTATTAAATAATATGGCTTCAAATTTAGAAAATAATATTAATAATGTACTTAATGTATTAGAACAATATAGTAATTATAAATATTTAAATAAAATTGATCAAAAAGGTTTAACAGAACAACTTCTAAAACTAGCAAATGGTGTAAATACATTAGGTGATTCAATTACTGGAATGTTAATTGAAAATAAGACAAATGGTTTAACTCTGGAAGATAGTTCAAATATATTATTAACAAATGTTGATAAGTTAAACGTGAGTTCTAATGAAGCAGCATCTAGTTTAGAAGAAACAGCAGCTGCTATTGAAGAAATAACATCTAATATTAGAAATAATACACAAAATATAGCAAAAATGACAACTTTCTCAAATGGTGTTACAGCTTCAGCTTCTGAAGGTGAGAGATTAGCAAATCAAACAACTCAATCAATGGATGAAATTAATACACAAGTTAATTTAATCAATGAATCAATTACCGTAATTGATCAAATTGCCTTCCAAACAAATATTCTTTCTTTAAATGCGGCCGTTGAAGCAGCAACTGCTGGAGAAGCAGGACGAGGTTTTGCAGTTGTTGCAGCAGAGGTAAGAAATCTAGCAGCAAGAAGTGCAGAAGCAGCAAAAGAAATTAAAACAATTGTTGAAAATGCAACTAAAAAAGCAAATCAAGGGAAAGATATCGCTAATAATATGATTAGCGGATATAAAGACTTAAATGAAAATATTTCACAAACAATTAATCTAATACAAGATATTGAAATGTCAAGTAAAGAGCAATTAACAGGAATAGAACAAATAAACGATGCAGTAAATCAATTAGACCAACAAACACAAAAAAATGCAGCTGTAGCCTCTCAAACACATGATGTGGCTGTATTAACAGATGAAATTGCTAAATTGATTGTAAGTGATGCAAATGCAAAAGAGTTCGCAGGGAAAAATGAAGTAAAAGCAAAAAGTCTAAAAGCAACGCAACACCAAAAAGAGATAAAAAAAGATCTTCTACAGACTAAGATATCAAAGCCAGCATCTCAAACACCAGCACAAAAAAAAGAGATTAAATCTCAAACTTCAAAGGATGAGTGGGAAAGCTTTTAAGCTTTTTCATTAAGTCAAATCATATTATTTTATTAGTTTATATCCAATACCTCTTAGATTTACAATCATTCCATTTTTTAGCTTTTTCTTTAACTTATGAACAATTGTTCTCATACTAACAGCTTCCATCTCTTTACTATCCCATACATATTCGTGAATCATTTCATTTGTTACTGTGTTATTAATATTTTTTACAAGAAGACTTAAAAGTAGTTTCTCTTTACTTGTAAGTTCTATTTCAAAATTTGATTTATGTAAAGTTTGTTCAAGAAGATTAAAAGAAAAATCATATCCTAAATCCACAAGAAAATCACTATTATCATCTTTTTTTATATGACTTAAATGATATTGGATTCGCAAATATAATTCTTCAAAATCAAAGGGTTTTTTTATATAATCATTACATCCTAAAGCGTAAGATTTTTTTATATTTTCAATATCAATTTCAGCACTAATCATAATAATAGGAACATTTAAATAATCTTTTCTAATAAATTCTAAAACCTTATGTCCATCAAATCCTAAGACATTTAAATCCAAAATATATAAATCATAAGTACTATTTAATATAACATCAACAGCTTTATAACCATCAGTAAAACTATCCACAAAGAAACCTTTATTTTGTAAAGAGAGTTTTATGATTTTATTTAAAGCAAAATCATCTTCAAGTAAAAATATTTTCATATTACATCTTCTTTAATTAATAAATTTTTTGGGAAAAAATAAGAGAAAGAAGTTTGATTATTTATAGAAGTTACATTTATATCTATTTTATATTTATTGCAAATATCTTTCACAATACTCAAACCTAAACCAAAACCTACATTTTTCTCTTTTTGTTGATAATATGCATCAAAAATTGTTTTTGTATCAGCTATTTGTATTCCTTCATTTTTTATTTCAAGTTTATAAGAATCTTCTTCTATATCTAATATTATGTCTATATTTGAATTTTCAAATGAATATTTAATTGCATTTGAAATAGTATTATCTATTACTCTTTCTAATTCATAAGAATCCATAAATATATTAAATTCATTGTGAATATCTAATGATATATCAATATCTTTTACATTTGCCATCTCATCAAAAAAAGCCATTCTAGAAGATAGAAATCTCATTAAATTTATATTAGTAGGTTCAGATACTCTTTTTTCTTTTTTACTTAAATAGTATAAATCATTGTAAATTGAAGATAGTGATTTACTAGAAGCTTTTATTGTCTCAAACTGCTCTTTGGGACCTAAAAGAGATTCTAAACTATCAATATTTAAAGAAATAATACTAAGTGGAGTATTCATCTCATGAATGATTTTTTTTAGGAAAAAATCTTGTTGTTCCAAAAGTTTTGAAATAGTTTGTTTACTTTCAAATATTTTTAGTTGAGTTTTAATCCTAGCTTTTACTTCTTCTTTTTCAAAAGGTTTCGTAATATAATCAACTCCACCAATATTTAAAGCTTTTAGCTTACTTTCAATATCATTCAAAGCACTTATAAAAATAATTGGTATGTCTTTTAGCTTCTCTTCTTTTTTTAGTAAATTGCATACTTCAAAACCATTTAAATCAGGCATTTTTATATCAAGAAGTATTAGATGAGGTGGATTTATTTTAGAAGAATTAATTGCAAATATGGCATCTGTAGATGCTTTTACATTGTAATCCTCCTCTTTTAAAATCTCATTTAGGTATTTTAAATTTTCTTTTTTATCATCAATTATTAGTACTGTATATTTTTTATTCATTAAGTTACTTTTTTTACTTTACTTTTTGTTAAGATTATAGGATAAAGAAAGTAAAACTAAAATGAGGTTTTTAAGTGAATTTAAAAAGACTTTTTATGTTACTGTTTATTTTAAATACAGTTTCATTTATTTTTGTGGCGGTGATTGTAAATAAATATCAAAAAGCTACTATCAAACTAGAAGATGCCTATCAAATGCAGTATAAGTCACTTGTTCTTGCCCAAGAGTTAAGACAAAGTAGTGATGATTTGACAAGAATGGCACGTACTTATGTAATAACCGGAAATCCAAAGTTTGAAAAACAGTTTAAAACTGTATTTGATATTAGAAATGCAGATAAACCAAGACCTAAAAGATACAATGGTATTTTTTGGGATTTTTATACACTAGGCGATGAAGAACCTATTTTAGATGGAGAACAAGTATCACTAAAAGAGCTTATGGAAAGAGCAAACTTTACTGATTCTGAATTAAATTTACTTTTTAAATCTAAAAAAGAATCAGATGATTTAACAAATCTTGAGCATAAAGCGATGAACGCTATAAAAGGAATATTCCAAGATAAAGATGGAAACTATACAATAAAAGGTGAAGCTGATTTTAAATTTGCAAGAGAACTTATGCATTCAGATGAATACCATGAAGCAAAAAAAAGAATTATGGAACCACTTGATAATTTTTATAAAGCCTTTGAAAGTAGAACAAAACAAAAAGTTGATGAATCAAGAGAAATAGTAAAAAAACAAGAGTTTTATGTAAATGTTGTGGTTCTATTTTCAGTGATTTTTTTCTTGATGTCATTTTTTATCATTTTATTCAGAATTGTTTATCCTATAGATTTTTTAAGACAAGTGATGTTAAAACTTTCATCAAATGATATGAGTGTAGAGTTAGAAAAAAACAATTATCAAGATGAATTAGGAGATATGATAGGAGCCGTTCAAATCTTCAAAGAAAATACTCAAAAACTAATTTTAAGTGAACAACAAATCAAAATTTCTATGGAAGAAGCAACAAGTGCAAATAAAGCCAAATCAATCTTTTTGGCTCGGATGAGTCATGAACTAAGGACTCCTTTAAATGCAATTTTAGGTTTTGCAAATCTACTTAAAAAATCACAAAACATAAATGAACAAGAGAAAAAAAACCTAGAAGTAATAAATAGAAGTGGAAATCATCTTTTAAACATCATAAATGAGATATTAGAACTTTCTAAAATCGAAGCTGGAAAGATAGAATTAGTTCCTAAAACATTCGAATTTCACGAATTGATAAAAGATATAGAGTCAATGTTTGCTTTTAGATGTGAATCAAAAGACTTGAAGTTTAATCTAAATGTAAATGTAAATATTCCAAATATCATAAAAGCAGATGAACAAAGATTAAAACAAATTCTTATAAATCTATTGGGTAATTCATTGAAATTTACAAAACAAGGTGATATCTCTTTAAATATTTATGAGCAAAGTGGAAAATTATTTTTTGAAGTAAAAGATACAGGAATTGGAATAGATAAATATAATATAAAAAAAATATTCAAACCCTTTGAGCAAATCAAAAAAGATGATTATAATCAAAATGGAACAGGATTGGGTTTATCAATAACCAAAGAGTTGATATCTTTGATGGGTGGAACTATATATGTAAAAAGTTTTATTGGAATTGGTAGTGAGTTTTATTTTAGTATAGATTATGAAAAGGGAAATGAAAAGGAAATAATAAAAGAACATAAATCAAAAGATTTAATAGGAATAGAGTATCAAAATCTAGAAAAAACTATATTAGTAGTGGATGATATTAAAGAAAATAGAGATTTAGTCTTACAAATATTAAGCCAATATGGTTTTAAGATTTTTGAAGCTTCAAGTGGATACGAAGCAATAGATATATTAAAAGAAGAAAAAATAGATTTGATTTTTATGGATATTTTAATGAATGGATTAGATGGAATGCAGACAATTAAAATAATAAGAGAAGAAAATTCTCAAAATATAATCCCCATAATCGCTCTATCTGCAAATGTTTTTGAAGAGGATAAGCAAAAAGTCTTAAAAATAGGTGCAACAGATTTTATACCAAAACCAGTAGAAGAAAAACAAATACTTTTAGCTTTACAAAAATATCTAAATGTAAAACCTACATATGATGAAAATAATCAAGATGAAAATTATAAACCAATGGAAATTAATTTATTTGAAAATATATCAAATGATTTTTTTGAGAAGTTAAATTCATTTGTAATACAAATGGATAATATTTTAATAGAACAACTGATGGAAGAATATGCCCTTGCAGAAAATGATAAAAACTATATTATTGATTTGATTGAAGATTTTGATTATCAACAAATTACTAAAATTTGTAAAATGAAGGAGAAAAAGTTATAATTTTATAAAAAAGAGTCATTTGAGAGTCATTCTTATACTATAATTATTTTTAGATTAAGAAAGGAGAATTCCTATGAGTATAGACAATGAAATAATTATGCCAAAAGAAATGATTATTGTTTCAGAAACAGATGAAAAAGGAAATATTATATTTGCTAATGATGATTTTTGTAAAAGGGCAGGATATGATATAAGTGAATTACTAGGGAATCCTCATAATATAGTAAGACACCAAGATATGCCAAAACTTGCTTTTGAAGATTTATGGAAAACTATTAAAAGTGGAAATGTTTGGAAAGGTATTGTTAAAAACAAGACAAAAAATGGAGGCTTTTATTGGGTTCGAGCTACTGTTTATCCTTCACAAGATCCTTCAGGGAAATCAAGATATATATCAGTTAGAATAAAACCAACAAAAAAAGAAATAAGTGATGCAATTAAATTGTATTCAACATTAAAATAAAGGTTTAAAATGTTTTTTAAAAAAAATAAAGATAGAGAAATACTTGATGTTCTTTCTAGTATAGAAAATTATTTAAAAAATGATCTTAACTCTTTACCTGAATTTAATTTTGAGTGCGATGGAATTCAAAAAGATATAAAAAATAAACTAGATAGTATTTGTAAAATTTTAAATCAAAGAAATGATGAAGAATTACAAATCTATGGTGAACTAATGTTAGTAGCTGAAAAAGTTCAAGCAGGAAATTTTAGTGATAAAATTCATCACACAAATACATCAAACAGTAAATTAAACTATATAGCAAAGACAATTAACTTACTTGTAGATAATTTAAAAAGTAGTATTAGTCAGATTTTGATCACACTAGATGAGTTTAGTAATTATAACTATATGAAAAAACTAGATGAAACTTCTGTAGAAAATGATTTTAAAGTGTTATTTACAGATATAAATAATCTTAGAAAAACAATTACTTCAATGCTAGTGGAAAATAAAGTAAACGGTATAGATTTAGATGAAAGCTCTGATATCTTACTTGTAAATGTAGATAAACTAAATGTAAGTTCAAATGCGGCAGCAGCTTCATTGGAAGAAACAGCAGCAGCTTTAGAAGAAATAACTTCAAATATTAGAGTAAATACTGAAAATATTGCTAAAATGGCAACTTTTTCAAACAATGTAACAAACTCAGCTTCACATGGTGAAGGATTAGCATCTGAAACTTCACTTGCTATGGATGAAATAAATACACAAGTTAATTTAATAAATGAAGCAATAAGTGTAATTGATCAAATAGCTTTCCAAACAAATATTCTTTCACTAAATGCAGCCGTTGAAGCAGCAACTGCAGGAGAAGCAGGACGAGGATTTGCAGTAGTTGCAGGAGAAGTTAGAAACCTAGCATCAAGATCAGCACAAGCAGCAAAAGAGATAAAAGCTATAGTTGAAACAGCTACTAAAAAAGCTAATGAAGGTAAACAAATAGCTAGTAATATGATTGATGGATACAAAGATTTAAATGAAAATATTCAACAAACTATTAAATTAATCCAAGAAATAAAAATCACAAGTAATGAACAACGAAGCGGAATAGAGCAAATCAATAAAGCTATAAATTCTTTAGATATGCAAACACAGCAAAATGCACAAGTTGCTTCTCAAAGTTATGAAGTTTCAGTGAAAATTGATAGAATAGCTAAACTTATAGTTTCTAATGCCGATGAAAAAGAGTTTGAAGGTAAATAATCTCAAAAGAAAATAGACTTTTCAAGTCTATTTTCTTTAATTTTTATAGTTTTTCTAAAAAGTCAGTAATTATTTCTTTATGGTCAAAAACCAATTTATCAAGTGGTAGTTCATCTATTTTGTAGATATAAACTTCCTTTGCATCATCTTGGGCGATAGGCTCTCCATAAGCTTTACAGACATAAACAACAGATGCTGTATGAAATCTTGAATCTCTTGCAGGATCTGAGTAAACACCAAGAAGAGACTCAATAGTTACATCTAAAGAAGTTTCTTCTTTCATCTCTCGTACAACTGCATTTTCAACAGTTTCTCCAATATCAACAAATCCACCAGGAATTGCAATACCCAAAGGTATATTTAATCGTTCAATTAAAACAATACCTTTGAAATTTTCTTTTTCATCATATAATTTAATAATACCATCAACTGCTAAATAAGGCGTTTTTATCATCATTCTTCTTTTATTTCGAATTTTCTCTTCTTAACTTTGCTTTTTCATCCATTATTTCTAACTCTTTTTCAGCACTTGTTACAATTTCTGGATCAACAGTAAAGTTAATTCTTGAATCTCTATCTTCATAATTAACTTTATTTAATATAGTTTTAATAGCATTATATCTAGCTAAAAACTTATCATCACTTCTAATGATTGTCCAAGGAGAGATTTTAGTATTTGTCTCTTTTAGCATTCTATATTTTTTTTGTGTAAACTCATCCCATCTTTCTTGCATTTGTAAATCAATTTCACTTAATTTCCATTGTTTAAGAGGATTTTCTTCTCTTTCATGAAATCTATTTGCTTGCTCTTCTTTCGAAACAGAAAAATATATTTTTAAAAAGTGAATTTTATGAGCTATTACATCTTCTTCAAAACTACTAACTGTACTCATAAAAGTTTCATATTCATCTTCTGTACAAAAACCAAAAACAGGTTCTACCATTGCTCTGTTATACCAAGATCTATCAAAAATTACTATTTCTCCACCTTTTGGAAAATGCTGAACATATCTTTGGAAATACCATTGCGTTTTTTCTGTATCTGAGGGTTTTCCTAAAGCAACAACTCTATAATGTTTTTCATTCATATATCTTGTTAATCTTCTAATTGCTCCTCCTTTCCCTGAGGCATCTCTTCCTTCAATTAAAATAATCATTTTTTCATTTTTCTTTTCTAAATGCTCTTGTAGTTTAAGTAGTTCTACTTGTAAAGTTCTTAAGGCTTCTTCTTGTGAACGATATTGATATTTTTTATGTACTTCTTTTAAAAATTCTTCTGATGGTTGATTCTCAAATTTTTCTGAAAATTCTTCAAAATCTAAGATATCATCAATATCTTTTCCATATAACTTTTCTATTTGCATAAATATTAACCTTTTTATAAATTATATAAGTATACTAATTTTTTATTTCAAATAAGTTACAAATTGGAATTTAGTAATTAAACTTGACATTTAAATTCATTAAGTATATACTTATTAATATATACTAAAGGAGTAAAAAATGACAGCAATAGCAAAAATATTTAAAAATGGTCAAAGTCAAGCTGTTAGATTACCAAAAAAGTTTAGATTTGAAAATCAGGATGAACTTTTTGTTAAAAAAGTTGAAAATGGAATAATATTACTTTCTAAAAATGATAAATCAGTTTGGGATAATATGTTTAATAGACTAGATGAATTTTCAGATGATTTTATGAATGAGCGAGTTCAACCAACTCAAAATAGGGAAGATTTATTTTGAAAAAATTAATGCTTGATACAAATATTTGTATTTATATTATAAAAAATAAACCTCAAAGTTTAAGGGAAAAATTCAGAGAGTTTGATGTAGGCGATTTATGTATTTCATCTATTACGGTTTCCGAGCTTTATTTTGCAGCTTATAAAAGTTTGCATATTGAGAAAAATCTTTTAGCACTTGAACACTTCTTAAGACCTTTTGATATTTTAGAATATGATTTAAATGCTTCTATTGAGTATGGAAAAATAACAGCAACTTTAGAAAAATCTGGAAAAGTAATCGGTGGACTTAATATGATGATAGCCGCTCATGCTTTGTCAAATAAAATGACTTTAGTTACAAATAACATTAAAGAGTTTGAAAGAATTGAAAATTTGGTTTTGGATAATTGGGTTTAAATTAAGTCATATAATTTCTAATTTTTCCAATAACTCTGATATTTCCAAATTCATCTTAGAAAAAGCAAACCACTTTTTACCCAAATCCTTCAAACTAGCTCCAATATGAAAAATCTCTTTTTTATCAATAATCAGAAATCTATCGTGAGAATTTTTGAAAGTTTTTAACGTGATGTTATTATACTGTTTTGAGTATTTTTCAAAATCAAGTTTTAGTTGTTTAGAAATAGTGTTTGTATAGATAGTAACTTTTATATTAGGTGTTTTTGAAAATAGAGTCAAAACTATATCATCTATATAATTATCTATTAAGATAATTTCATTTTTTGCACTTCTT
>RRZU012767609.1_pt1 | contig 17690 bp, 11 predicted proteins | sample 2165561 | NCBI WGS metagenome assembly RRZU01 (sample SAMN10456909, study PRJNA506462) | wastewater metagenome | isolation source: wastewater sludge | place: USA: Moscow, Idaho | reverse complement strand
GGTTTAAAGACAGTTGTGATTGGGATTCTTTTTTCAATTTGTTATTCAAAAGTTTTAGATTTATTTTTAAGTAAGTGAGGTAGAAAGTATGTCAGAATTTAAATGGTTATGGCAATTTTTAGAAAAAGATAAAAAGCGATATGTTTTCGCGCTCTTTTTAGCCATTGCGGTCAGTGCATCAGCTATTGTGGTACCCCATATCACACGTATTATCGTAGATACATTTATTACCAATCCAAACGCAACGCAAAACATTCTTTTAGAGAAAAAATATTTAATAGAGCTCATCTTTTTTGTTATTGTTTTTACACTCTTTAGAACAAGTGTTGCATATGTAGCGATGATGATGTTTGAGAATGTATCACAAAATGTTGTGTATGATTTAAGAAATCAGTTGTATGATAAGCTTCAAAGACAAGACCGTGAGTTTTTTACGAAGAATTCATCAGGTGATTTGATGAGCACCATGACCGGGGATCTTGATATGATAAGACACAGCGTCGCATGGCTGATTAAAACTATTATTGAATCATTTTCGGTCTTTTTGTTTGCGCTGATTTATCTTTCGAGCATTCATTTAAAACTCACGCTTTGGATGAGTGTTTTAGCTCCCATAATTTTCTTATTAACTTTTAAATTAAGCAAAGAAGTACGCCCTATGTATCAAATCTTAAGAGACAAATTTGGGTTATTAAATTCTAAAGCACAAGAAAATATTGCGGCACATCGTATCATTAAAGCTTTCTCAACAGAAGAATATGAAATTGAGGCCTTTAATAAAATTAGTTATGAATTCCAAGAGGCCAATGAAAACGTGACGTATACATGGATTAAATATAATCCGGCCTTGGAATTTTTGTCTTATGGGTTTTCAATTATTCTTTTATTTGTGGGTGGTGTGTATATTATGAAGGGTACTTTAACTTATGGTGAATATGCAGCATATGCATCACTCATTTGGGCGATTTCAAATCCCATGCGTAATATTGGTATTTTGGTGAATGATGTTCAGAAAATTGCGATCAGTACGTATAAGATTCAAGAACTACTGGGTGCTTCATCTAAAATTACCAAGAGTGAATACTTGGATGATACCCCTCGCATCGAAGGAAGCATTGCAGTTAAAAATGTGAGTTTTAGTCATAAAGATGAAGAAGAGGAAATTTTAAAAAATATTTCTTTTGAGGTGAAAAATAAGCAATGTGTTGCTTTAATTGGACCGACTGGATCAGGAAAAACAACACTCATCAATCTATTAATGCGTCGCTATGATCCAACACAGGGTGAGATTATTGTGGATCATCAAAACATTAAGTCTTATAACTTAGACGCTTACCAAGCTAATATAGCGATTACGACCCAATCGGCCATTCTTTTTTCAGATACCATTGAAAATAACATCGCATATGGCATGAAGCATTATGATAAAGAAAAGATTTTGGACGCTTCTTATGCTGCTTTTGCGCATGAATTTATTATAAATACAGAAGCGGGTTATCATACACTCATTGGTGAAGATGGTGTAGGCTTATCTGGGGGTCAACAACAGCGCCTTGCACTGGCACGTGCTTTTGCCTCCAATCGCCCTATTTTAATTTTAGATGATACTACTTCTGCTTTAGACAATCGTACTGAGAAACTTATTTTAAAGTCGCTGGACTTAATGCGCCATCAAGCAACACAAATCATCATTACACAACGTGTGTCTACAGCACAAGATGCAGATTTAATTATCGTATTAGACAAAGGTGAGATAATAGAAAAAGGGAGTCATGATGATCTCATGACGAAGTCTGGCTATTATGCGAAAATGGCAGATTTACAAGCGCCACCAAAGGATGTGATTTAAATGGCAAGAAATCGTTTTGATCAAGATGAATCTTTAAAATCGACCTTTAATTTCTCTCAGTATAAAAGGGCAATGGGTTATGTTGTAAAATATAAATGGGGCATGATTCAATCTTTAACTTTGAGCATTTTATCTGCAGTTCTTGTCTTAAGTGCACCCTTAATCACAAGCCATGTCATTGATGATGTGCTTGAAACAAAAAATGTCAAACTTTTACTATTTTGGACGTTAGTACTTTTACTTTGTTTTTTAATATCAATGTTTTTAGTTTCAAAGCGTGCGAAAATAATGGCCAAGGTGGGTCAGTCCATTGTCTTTGATATTCGATCAGACTTGTTTACACACTTACAATACTTACCCTTTGATTACTATGATAAAAGACCGGCTGGAAAAATTTTGATTCGAGTAGTTAATTATGTTAATTCTGTATCGGATATGTTGTCAAATGGCCTCATTAATTTAATTTTAGAATTTATCAACGTCTTCATTATTTTAGCCTTTATGTTTTATGTAAATGCAACACTTTCCTGGGTTATTTTAAGTGGTGTGCCTTTTGGCTTTCTTGTGATCTTTCTTGTAAGGTCCAAACAAAGAAAAGCTTGGCAGGATTTATCCAATAAGTCATCCAACACCAATGCTTATCTTCAAGAGAGCATTAATGGCATTGAAGTGACACAAATCTATAATCGTGAACCGCGTAACTTAGAGATATTTTCTAATTTATCTGATGCTTATAAAACATCTTGGATTAAAGCAGTGCGCCTCAATGCTTTGTTTCCATTTGTGGTGGATAACTTGATGAATATTATTACCATGGCGATTTATGGTATTGGTTTATTAGTAATTGATTCAAGTGCGATTACTTTAGGGGTCATCTTAGCGATGGGGACCTATGCCTTAAGGTTTTGGAATCCTATTTTAAACATTGCGAATATTTTTAACAGTTTCGTGACGGCAATTTCTTATCTGGAAAGAATCTTTGAAACACTGGATGAGCCCCTTCAAATTGCGGATAAAGAAGATGCGATAATCTTAGAAGATGTTAAGGGTGAAGTGGTGTATCAAAATGTTTCATTTGGTTATGATGAACATCACAAAGTATTTGAAGACATTAATTTCAAAGTAAATCCTGGTGAAAAAGTTGCGATTGTTGGGGCGACAGGCGCTGGAAAAACAACCATTGTAAACTTATTGTCTCGTTTTTATGACAATCAAGAAGGTCATATTTATATTGATGGCAAAGATATTAAAGATGTTACTTTGGCTTCACTTCGAAAAAACATGGGCATCATGATGCAAGATTCTTATATTTTTAATATGTCGATTCGCGACAACATTCGCTATGGTAATTTTGAAACATCTGATGAAACCATTCAGAAGGTAACCAAGGCACTTTCTATTCACGATTTTATTATGAAATTTGAAGATGGGTATGATACGGTTGTGTCAAATCAAAGTGACTTACTCTCTCAAGGTCAAAAACAGCTCATTGCAATGGCTAGAACAATGATTCAAGAGCCTAAGATTTTAATTCTTGATGAAGCAACTTCTTCCATTGATACTGTGACAGAGATGCTGGTTCAAAAGGGACTGGATTATATGATGAAGGATAAGACATCTTTTATCATTGCACATAGACTCTCAACCATTAAAGATGCGGATGTCATCTTTTATATGGGTCAAGGTGGTATTGAAGAAAAAGGAAACCATGATGAATTGATGGCTTTAAAGGGTCGTTATTATCAATTGGTTCAAGCAAATTTAAGTTAAAAAAACACGCTTACTAAAGCGTGTTTTTAGATTCAAATGCATCAAGGAGTATTCTTACTTCATCTGTTGTTTTGGTGTTCATCAGATCAGTGCGTAGTTTATTAGCACCTTTCATTTCTTTAATATATATTTTAAAGAAACGTTGGAGCGGTTTTTTTAAGTTGGGTTCTATTTTTACATAATGATCGACATAATCTAAGTGTGTTCTTAATAGATCGATGAGCTCTTTTGGGGTGGGTACTTTGCCTTCTTTATCAAAGGCATAAGGATTATGGAAGACACCGCGTCCAATCATGATACCATCTGCGCCTGTTTCTTCAATGAGTTTCATACCGTGCTGATAATCTTCGATATCGCCATTGAGTGTGATAAGTGTCTCAGGTGCAATCTCATCTCTTATCTTTAATATGTCTGGAATGAGCTCATAGTGTGCTGGATATTTACTCATTTCTACTTTCGTACGAAGGTGAATGGATAGGTTTGTGATGTCTTGTTTGAGAAGGTGTGTGATCCAGTCTTTATATTCATCAACTTTAGCGTGGCCAAGTCTTGTTTTTACACTGACTGGAAGGCCTGCTTTTTTTGTGGCTTGAATTAAAGATGCGGCGACTTCTGGTCTTAGAATTAAACCTGCACCGCGTCCATGTTTAAAGACATTGGGTGCAGGACATCCCATATTCAAGTCAATGCCATCATAACCCATCTCTTTGAGTCTGTAGGCTGTTTTTTCAAAGAGTTCTGGTTCATCTCCCCAAATGTGCGCTACGATTGGGCCTTCATCTTCTTCAAAGAATAGGCGTCCGCGTGTGGCCGCTAAGTGCTCATCATGGTTGAAACCTTCAGTATTGGTGAATTCAGTAAAAAAGACATCTGGCCTTGCGGCATTTGCGATGACTTTTCTAAAGACAATATCTGTGACATCTTCCATGGGTGCCAAAATAAAGAATGGCTTGGGTAAGTTTTTCCAAAAATTTTGATTCATTGATATTCCTCACTTCATAATTCATCTTATTTTGACATGCTCATCATAAAATATCAAGTGATTCACAATACCAAATGCAAAAGGCGCTTTTTTCAAAACGCCTTAATCGTTACTGACTATGCTTCTTCACGTTTTTTCTTAAGAACTGCGAATACAAATCCTAAGATTATGAATGTGTTCGCTAACATCATGGTTAGACTTACATATCCTGTGAGTGGCAATCTGTCAGCTTTTACCTCTGGTGCTGGTTTTGGCACTGGCTCATCTTTTGGTTTTGGTTCAGGGTCGATAATTGCCGCAAATGAAACTTGAAGTGTTATTTCAGCTGTTGCGTTGAGGTCGTTTGCATAAGCTGTATTAATGAGTGAGCGAACATCAATTTCTGCACCTAACTCATCTTTTACTTTAACTTCAAATGTGATCAATACGCGTCCTTCGCCTTCAACATCGATTAAGAATCCTGCTACGAGGTCTTGTAGTGGTCTTTCTTCGCCATTGACAAGCATCATCACACCATCGATATCATCAATATATGGAAGTAAGAATTCAAGTGAATCTTTAATTAAGACTCCATGTTTTGTTACTTTACCATTATTTGTTACTAAGATTGTGTAGTGTAGTGTTTCGCCAAGTTCTGCTGCCATGTTACCGTTGGTATCTACAACTTCTTTAGCAATCGCAAGATCGGTTCTACCTGTTGGAATTTCTGCTTAAGGTTCTTCATCACCAATCACGGCTAAGTTTGTGAGTACTTCAACATCAAGTGCATCAAAATCTTCTTTCACTTTCACTGTGAAGGTAATTTCTAGTGAGCCTTTAACATCTAATCTTAAGGTAAATCCATCAATAAGTTCTTGAAGTGGTCTTGCTTCACCGTTGATATCCATCATGACTTCATCAATATCATCAATATAGGGGAGTAGTCCTTCGAGTGTATCTTGAATCAAGAGTGATTCGTGAGCTACGTTTCCTAAGTTGTGAGCTGTGATTGTGTAATGTAGGAATTCTCCTGCTTCTGCATAACCATCACCATTGTCATCTTCAACTAACTTCATAGCATCAATGACTGGTTTACCTGTAGGAATCTCTGTATCTGGATCTTCATCACCCACTACAGCTAAGTTGTAGAGTACTTCAATATCATCTGCATCAAAGTCATCTCTTACTTTCACTGTGAAGGTAATTTCTAGTGATCCTTCAACTTCGAGTCTTTCCTCAAATCCATTTATGAGATCTTGAAGTGGTTTTGCTTCACCGTTAACATCCATCATCACATCAGCAATATCATCAATATAGGGAAGGAGTCCTTCGAGTTTATCTTGAATCAAGAGTTTCTCGTGTGCGACATTTCCTAAGTTGCGTGCTGTGATTGTGTAGTGGAGGTGTTCGCCAGCTTCTGCGTGGCCATTTTCATTATCATCACTTACGAATTTTTCGGCTTCAATAATTGGTTTTCCTGTAGGAATTTCTGTGTCAGGTTCTTCATCACCAACCACGGCTAAGTTATAGAGTACTTCGATATCATCTGCATCAAAGTCGTCTCTTACTTTCACTGTGAAGGTAATGGTGATTGTACTTTCTTCATCAATTTCTAATACGAATCCATCCACGAGTTCTTGAAGCGGTCTTAAGTCTTCATCAACTTTCATGAGGAGCTCATCAATATCATCAATATATGGAAGAAGTCCATCAAGTGTATCCTGAACAAAGAGTCCTTTATGAGCGACATTACCACTGTTTGTAATGGTAATTGTGTAGAAGAGGGTTTCTCCAACTTCTGCATGACCATTTTCGTTTTCATCTAAGACTGACTTATCAGCATCGATGACTGGTTTACCGGTAGGAATTTCAGTTTCAGGTTTTTCATCACCAACCACGGCCAAGTTATGGAGTATTTCAATGTCATCTGCATCAAAGTCATCTCTAACTCTAACTGTGAAGGTAATAGTGATCATTACTTCAACATCAAGTTCTTCAGTAAATCCATCAATTAAATCTTGAAGTGGTCTTGCTTCACCGTTAACATCCATCATCACATCATCAATTTCATCAATGTAAGGGAGTAATCCTTCGAGTGTATCTTGAATGAAGAGTCCTCTATGTTTTACGTTTCCTTTATTTGTGGCAGTGATTGTGTAATGGAGACTTTCGCCAGCTTCTGCATGACTATTTTCGTTTTCATCTAAGACTGATTTGTCAGCTTCGATGACTGGTTTACCGGTAGGGATTTCAGTTTCAGGTTTTTCATCACCAACAACGGCTAAGTTATGGAGTGAATCGACATCATCTGCATCAAATTCATCTTGTACTTTAACTGTGAAGGTAATGGTGAGTGTTTCTTCTGCTTCAATTCTAAGGGTAAATCCATTGACTAAGTCTTGAAGTGGTCTTGTTTCGCCATTAATGTCGAGTTCAACACCTGCAATATTATCGATATAGGGAAGGAGTCCAGCGAGTGTATCTTGTAAAAAGAGTTTATCTTCTGCAACATTTCCGCTATTTTCAATGGTAATTGTATAGTGTAGGTTTTCGCCAGCTTCTGCATGACCATTTTCGTTTTCATCTAAGACTGATTTGTCAGCTTCGATGACTGGTTTACCGGTAGGAATTTCAGTTTCAGGTTTTTCATCACCAACAACGGCTAAGTTATGGAGTGAATCGACATCATCTGCATCGAATTCATCTTGTACTTTAACTGTGAAGGTAATGGTGAGTGTTTCTTCAACATCTAATTCTTCAGTAAATCCATCAATTAAGTCTTGAAGTGGTCTTTCGACTCCGTTAACTTGCATCTTCACATCATCAATTTCATCAATGTAGGGTAGTAATCCTTCGAGTGTATCTTGAATAAAGAGTCCTCTATGTTTTACATTTCCTGTATTGGTTGCGGTGATTGTGTAATGGAGGAGTTCTCCAGCTTCAGCATGTTCATTTCTGTTATCATCTAAGACTGATTTGTCAGCTTCGATGACTGGTTTACCGGTAGGAATTTCAGTTCCTGGTTCTTCACCATCGATCCATGCAATGTTTTTTAACACTTCAATATCGTCTGCATCAAATTCATCTCTAACCTTAACTGTGAAGGTGATTGTGATGAGTTCGCCAGCTTCAATATCTAATGGGAATCCATCGATTAAGTCTTGTAGGAGTTTTGTTTCTCCATCAACTAACATGGTTTCATCTGTAATTGGTACAATGTATGGTTCTAAATCTGAGAGTGTATCTTTAACTAGGATACCTAATTTTACTACTTCACCAGTGTTTTCAATGGTAATTGTATAGTGTAAGAGTTCTCCAGCTTCGGCAAATCCGTTTTCATTATCGTCTAAGACTGATTTATCAGCTTCGATATTTGGTTTACCTGTTGGAATATCTTCTTCGTATTCTTCTTTGTCAATGATTACTGTATTTTCAAGTCGTTTAACTTGATCAGTATCCAAATCATCATCAACCTTAACTGTGAAGGTAATTGTGACTGATTTTCCTACAAGTAATGTGACATTAAATCCGTTTACGAGATTGGATAGTGGCTCTTCTATACCATTCACTTCCATCATGAGTCCATCAATATCATCAATATGTGGTAGAAGTTCAGCAAGATCATCTTTAATTTCAAATGTTTTGGTGACTGATCCACTGTTTGTGGCAGTGATTGTATAGTGTAAGAGTTCTCCAGCTTCTGCAAATGTATCGTTGTTGTCGTCTAGGACTTCTTTAGATCCTGAGATGACTGCCTTACCAGTTAAAATGGTTGCGGTGTCTGATAGATCATCAGCATAAGCGGTATTTTTAAAGAATGCGAGATCATCGGCATCAAAGTCATCATTTACTTTGAGTGTGAATGTGAATGTGATTGATGTTTCTGCATCTAAATCAATGTTGAATCCATCAATTAAATCTTGTAGTGGTCGTGTTGTACTTCCATAAGTGATTGTAGCTGTACCAATATTTGCAATATGTGCTTTAAATTGGTCAAGTGTATCTTTGATGTGAACATCTTTAAGATCTACATTTCCATCATTAGCAACTGTGATTGTGTAGTGGAGGTTTTCTCCAGCTTCAGCACGGTCGTTTTCGTTTGTATCACGTACAGATTTAACGATTGATAATTTAGGTTCTCCAGTTGGAATATCTGCTGGGTTTTCTTCATCGTCAATGAATGCGATGTTTCGTAGTTCTTCAACTTCAGTTAAATCGAGGTCATTTCTGACGGTGACTTTGAAGATGATTTCTACGGATTGGTCAGCTGCTAAAGTGACTGGATAGCCATCTCTTAATTCACTGAGATCTTTTTCAACACCATTTACTGTCATCTTGGCATTTGCAAGATCTTCAACGTGGTCTTCTAAGTCACTGAGTGTATCTTTAATAAAGAATGCCTTAGCAACATTTCCACTGTTTGTGGCAGTAATTGTATAGGTGAGTTCTTCGCCTTTTTCAGCGATTTCATCACCAGATGCGTCGGTTACGACTTTGCTTCCGGAAATCTTAGGTTTTCCTGTAGGAATTGTAGCATCGTCTGATTGATCACCAGCGTAAGCTATGTTTACAAATGAAGTTTTATCATCTGCATCAAAGCCTTCTTTTACAGTGACAGAGAAAGTAATTGTGACTGTTTGATTTGGTGCTAATTCATCGATGTAGAATCCGTTTTTGAGGTCAGTAAGGTCTTTTTCATCGCCATTAACTAACATTTTGCTTCCTTCTATAGAATCAATATGTCCAATTAAGTCTGATAAATCATCTCTTACAAATAAATCTAACTTCTTCGCATTTCCGGTATTGGTAATTACGATTGTATAGTCTAGTGTTTCACCAGCTTCAGCAATATTGTTATTACCGTCTGTAACTGATTTAGTGATACCAATAATTGGTTTACCTGTTTCAATTTCTTCATCAGGTGTTAATTCACCAACCGTTGCGATATTGTAGAGTTCAGTTACTTCCTCAAGGTCGATACCTTCTTGTACTGTAACTGTAAATTTAATTAAGATTTCTTCGCCAGGATCTAAATCAATTTCAATACCATCAATTAAATCACTCAGTAACATAGGTGCTGAACCAACTGTCATTGACGTTCCCGTTGTATCCTCAATATAAGGAATGAGTTGTGATAATGTATCTTGAACAAAGAGGTCAGTTTTCTTATAGTTACCGATGTTTTTAATTCTAATGGTGTAGTCTAATTCTTCACCAGGTTCGGCTTTACCGTTGCCATTTCTATCACTTACAGATTTGTCTGCAGTAATCTTGGCATAAGCAGTATCGATATGAGCATCTGTTTCATCTTCACCTACAGTAACAGTATTGGTGATTCTTGTTATTTCATCTGCTTTAAAGTCTGCTTTTAATGTAACGGTAGATGTAATGTTTAATGTACTGTTTGCAGGAACATTAACACTCATACCATCAACTAAGTTTTGAAGTGGTTTTGTTTCAGTTCCAACTAACATGTTTACACCACTGATACCATTAATATTTGGTAATAGCTCGGTTAATTCATCTTGAACAAACAAGTCACGTTTTGCAACGTTACCATCATTTGTAATAGAAATGGTGTAATGGAGTGATTCACCTGCAAGGGCGATATTGTCATTACCATCTGTTACAGATTTAGTAAAGCTAATATCTGCTTCACCAGTTTCAATATCAGCATCATCGTAGTCTTTATTTACGTAAACTCTATTATCCAATGATTTAGGTAAAGTTGTATCGTCTCTAACGACTACATCAAATGTAATGTTGATTGAATCTGTCGCTGCCATGTAAGTATCAATACCATCAATTAACATTTGAAGTGAATTGATGCTTGTATCAACAACACCATTTCTCTTAAATATAAAGGTGGTTCCTGATGTATCTACATGATCAATAATGTCTTCGAGTGTATCTTGAATGTGTACATTACGGACAAAGACACCTGAAGTATTTGCGATTGAAATGTCATAGGTGAGTGTTTCACCTTTTTCAGCATAGAGGTCACTTTGACCATTAAACTCTTCACCTTCAACTAGTTTGGATACATCAAATTCATAATCTTTATCAGTTTCTTTATTGATGAGTGTGATCGTATTCATACCTGATTGAGGCTCTAGTTTAAAGTTTCCATGATCAATATGTGTTGTTGTGCCATCTTCTAATGTGTAATCGATATTTCTAATGAATCTACCGATATCATCATTTGTGATGGATGTTTCTGTAATCGTACGCGTAATGTAACCATGTAAGACATAGTAATGATGCGTTGTTGTAATGCCATTTGTAATATCACTATTTCCAGTACCATTGGTAATAGAATAGTTATATGTTCTTTGGAGCGTATCATCTGCAAGGTCTAAAGCATTACCATCCTTATCTAAAAGTACTTTCTCAACTTTCAATATTGTTGGTTTGACTCTTGGTTTAGGGAAGGCAGTTGACTTATTAGATCCACTACGTCTGTACTTGAATTGCGTATTACCATTCGTGTTGATGAGTCCATCTGAACTATCTAAGTATTCTTGAATTGCATTGTCATTTGCTCTAACACGATATTTTACACTAAATGTGTATTTTCCTGTTGAAGGGTTGTAATTAAATGAACTTACTTTCAAGTTAATTGTCAGTTCATCTGTTGCTTCAATAACTGTACCAAGATTAGCCGTAGGATTGAGTGAGCCCATAATGTAGTCAACACCATCACCCATTGGGTCAACAATTTGCATATCGTTAATTGGGAATGCAATGATGCCCGCAATCTCCTGGAATTTAGCATTTAAATCTCCACTATTTGCTGTGAAGTAATGATTGGGAGATGATGCCATTTCTTTAAGCGTTGCTTCTGCGTTTGCGACTTCTCCAAGATCAAGTGCTACAGTGTAAAGGGTATATTGTTTATCTTTTGCGATTCTAGCTTCTGCGATGTTAGTGTTAAATAGGTTCAACATGTAGTTGTCATAACTAGGACTTCTTGATGTTCCTTTATTAACACGATGATCTACATGCCATGCTGCATTACCAAATCCACCCATGTTAGTGGAACCAGTGTAATTGTAATTAAAGTCTGATTCTGATAGGTTTTGTTCGTCATTGGCACTCAGTGTTTTTCTGGTAGAGTTATTATAATATGTTTTCGAACTTCCATGAGACCAAGTATCAGTTGATGAAGTATATGTTATATCATAGTACGTTATTGAACTGGTACTATTTGTTGATGTAACATTATTCCAAACTGAATTATTTGATGTGAGTCCAAAACCGAATGTTGGTGCGCCATCAGTGAGTAAAACAATTATTTTCTCATCTGCTGTTGACCCAGCTAACATCAGTTGCGCTTCATGTAAAGCAAGTTGCGTAAAAGTACCGCCATCTGGATTTAAACTATTAATTCTAGATTCTAAAGTACTAATACTATCAATAAATCCAGTTTCTCGTTTAACGCCTGAAGAGTAAGAGACTAAAGCAATCTTGTTGTTGTGAATTCTGCCAGGATCTAAAACAATGTTAACAAAACTCTTTGCAGCTGTTTTAGCACTTGGCATACGATCTTTTTCGTCCATACTACCTGATCTATCAATGACCAAGACAATATCCTGTGATTTAGGTTGATGTTCAAACTCTAGGCCTAATTCAATTTCCCATTCGTTCAAAGCACCCGCCACAGGGGTTGCTTTCTTGGTTAAAGTAATCCCATCTTCAACGATTGTATCTTCTGGAGATATAGCGTAGATGGTAGGGGTAGCATAAAAACTAGTAACAATCATAAAGAATGCTAATAGTACATTCCACGTTCGTTTTATAGTTTTCATAAACTTTCCTTTCTATAACCATTGAGTTATATTTGTGTGAAATTAGTATATATATTAATTATGTTGCTTGATAAACAATTATTCGACCTCCTCCCTTGTTTATCATTATCTATCCATATTATAATAAGAATGAAGAGGCCTAACCTTTCAAGAATCTTGTTTGAGAAACCGATAATGTGAAAAGGGTGATGATTTTGCAAAGTATGAATATTCGGTTCTTGTTGAAAAAAGAGATTTTAAATCTGCTTATTTCTAATCAAGCGTATTTTACCAGTCAGAAAATAAAAGACACACTTGGACAATCAAACACTGAAACAATCCAAGAACTTTGTCATGAAATGATACGTGAATATGAAGAAATGTTTGATAAACAAGACACGCTTTTAGAAATCAGATCTGGTGAAGGGGTCCGTTTCGTAGGAAACATAAAATATGTATCAAGATATTATGAATACTTAATGGTGCGTGATTTAGCCTATAGTATTTTTATTCATGCCTTTTTTAAACAAACAAGCATCAACAAAATGACACGAAAATATTCGATTTCATACTCGACACTGAGAAGACGTGTCATAGCGATCAATAAATACCTACAACCTTTAGATCTTCAAATCACGATGAGAGAAAGATTGAATGTAGAAGGCAATGAATACACCAAGCGTATTTTTATATTCTTATTTTTGTATTATGTTCATACAGAAATTCAAAATATAGATATCATTATTAATAAACAAAAATACTCAAGTCTTGCGAAACTATTAAATAGAAAATTAAATCTTGATATTCCAGAAGTGAAATTAGATGGTTTTGCGATTTGGATTTATGTGACTGAGCAAGCTATCAACAGTGATGCAACCATTAATTTTCCAAAATCACTACAACCCGTAATGGATGATGATGCTCTATTCCCTGAAAAACCAGAGGTCTTAAAGCACTGGTCAATGGATGAGTGGAAGTTCTTTTGTTTAATCATTTCTATTAATGGCTTGTTTACCAATGAATCAATCATCAACTTAAGTCCTTTTATAGATAGTTTTAAAGAAACGCACTTAACATGGTTTGATATGTTTGGTGAATATTATAGACCCTTAAATACACGAGAAGAAAAATATCTAGAATATAAAGTGACGCAAATCTATATCATTACTGAACTTATCAATTTATATGAAGAAATGGTTTATGATTTCTTTTCTGTTCGTTATAAAGAAATGAGAAAGCGTGATAACTTTACCTCAATCTTTGAAGCAATGTGGGACAAGTATAGAAAAATGCCAAATGCATATGCGCACAGCTTCATTAAAGTAAATTCTTATTTTATGTGTCGCAATCTTCTCAATGCCAATAATTTCAGAATTCCCGTGAATGTATATCTATTAGTAAAGGGTGGTCCCATATTTGTGGGATTTATCGAAGAAAAAATAAGAAATCGATTCAAAGTGGAATATGATATCACTTATGTAAAATCACCAGAGTATGCGGATCTTGTGATTGCGAATATGCCTTATCAAAATGATCGTCAAATTTTGACGACCTATATATCAAACAGTATTTCTAAACATGATAATTTAAGAATCCTTCATGCACTTCAATACTTTAAACGCTTGAGTGAGCTTGAACTTCGTGAGGAAAAAAATCATGTATTATAAATATGGATATAAAGAAATTACTTACCTTACAAAAAAGGATAAAATCTTAGGCATATAAATTAAGGAAACAAGCATGCTTAAAGACCCCTTGAAAAAGACTTATTTAAGTCTATGGTACAATCCATTAATGCCCAACAAATTTCAATTAAAGCCGCAATTACTGTTTTTAATAAATTAGAACAAGTACTGGGTGAGATCACTCCGGAGGTTATCTTAGAACGTAGCATTGATGAAATTCAAAAAGTGGGCACCACATTTTGAAAAGCAACATACATCATGGAGATTTCGAAAGCATTTCAAGATGAGCGTGAACGCTATATTCTAGATGACAAAAGTGATGAGGAAATTATAGAAGTGCTCACAGCATTTAAAGGTATTGGAACTTGGACTGCAGAGATGATACTCCTTCATACTTATGAGAGAAGTGATATCTTAAGTTTTTTAGATATTGCAATTAAACGCGGTATGAAAAAACTATACAAATTGGAGGAAACAGACTTAAAAACCTTTCAACAAATTAAAGAAAATTTAAGTCTTTATGGTTCTGTTGCGGCCATTTATTTTTGGCACTTAAGTAAAGATGTTTAAAAGATAAAAATAATGATTTAAAGACGTAAAAAACACAGTGATTACCTAGTGTAATGACTATAAAAGTGGTAAGATATATTCAAAGCTCATTAGAAAGTAGTGTGAATCAATATGAGAATTAGACTCGTGATGGGACCTGGGGGAAGTGGCAAAGGAACGTTTGCGGCAAGACTCGCAAAAGAGCATGACTTTTATCACATTTCAACAGGAAATATATTTAGAGATGCCATTAACTCAAAGACAGATTTAGGATTAAAAGTAAAAGAAACCATTGATTCTGGTGGTGTGGTAGATAACGAAACAGTCAACCAACTTATCTCTCATGAAATTTTTAAAGCTTCAAAACAAGATAAAATTGTCTTGATTGATGGCTATCCAAGAAACATGCAACAATCTATGCATTTGGAAAATCTTTTATATCATAAGAAAACAGAAGTCGAACTGGCAATTATCATTGATCAACCTTTAATGGTACTGATTGATAGAGTCACCAATCGACGCGTCTGTAATTCATGTGGAAAGTTATACAACTTGAAAATTGATAAAGAGATTGAAGATGGACGTTGTCCCAGTTGCGGTGGTTATTTATACCAAAGAGATGAAGACCAACGTGATCGCTACATGAAAAAATACATTGAATATGTAGAAAATACAGCGCCAGTTATTGAAAACTTTATGGATAGAGATAAAATATTGTATATTCATAATCCTGAAAAAACAGATATTTCTGATTGGGAAAATTGGAAACCAGAGGATTACTAAAAGTGAGATCCTTCATGCAAGGGTCTTTCTTTTTAGTATATTATCCTAGTGTTAGGCTATTTAGTATCGTAATGAATATAAGTATGATAGGATAGACTCAAATAAGGAGGATATTATGTCAGATTTTCAAATTGGAATTTATACACTGGGCGATTATGCCAGTGACCCTAAAACAGGAAACAAAGTGACAGAACAAGAAAGAATACAAGAAATCATTGAAGCCGCAAAACTTGCGGATGATTTGGGACTTGACGTGTTTGCGGTGGGTGAATCACACCAACAACACTTTATCTCACAAGCCCATGCTGTTATATTAAGTGCCATTGCGGCAGTCACTAAAAATATTACAATCTCAAGTTCGGCCACCATCATTTCAACATCAGATCCAGTACGCGTCTATGAGAACTTTTCAACCATTGATTTAATCTCAGATGGCCGTGCAGAAATTGTGGCGGGAAGGGCAAGTCGCGTTGGACTTTTCAGTTTACTTGGCTATGATGTTCATGATTATAATGAACTCTTCGATGAGAAGTTTGATTTACTACTGAAACTCAATGAAGACCAACCCCTTTCTTGGGCTGGACTTTTCAGACCCCCACTTAAAGAAGCGGTACTTTACCCAAAACCCAAGAATGGTAAGTTGCCCATTTGGCGTGCTGTGGGTGGTGCACCTTATAGTGCTGTAGAAGCAGGAAGACAAGGGGTCCCCATGATGCTCGCAAACTTAGCAGGCCCTGCCGTACTTTTTAATCATGCGGTTGAAGCCTATAAGAAAAATTATCGCGCTTATGGACATGATGAATCAAAGATGAAATTTGGGATCACCAATCTCTTTCACACACAAGATACCGATGAAGCTGCATTCAAAAATTTCTATCAATATCTCAACCAAGGTTTTATGCACTCAAATGGACACCCCATGAATAAAGAATCATATGTGGATTCATTAGATGTACGGAATGTACTTTTAGTAGGAAGTCCTCAAACTATAATCGATAAAATTTTATATCAATATGATTTATATGGACATGATCGATCAATGTTACAGCTTGATTTAGGTGGTATGCCTTTTGAAGAAGTCAAACGCAACATCGAAGTGATCGCCAAAGAAATTGCCCCCAAAGTTAAAGAAGAAATTCGCAAAAGAAAGCTGGCAAACAAATGAAAGTCTTAGGCATTATTGGCTCAGTATTTGGTTCAAAAACAAGAATTGCCATGCAGAACCTTCACTTTTCAGAAGTGGTTTCTTTTGAAACGGTAGACTTAAGTGAAACAACCCTTGCGTTTTCAGATGGCCGTGATTTTAGAGAATATGACGAGATTACGAAAAATGTGGTTCAAAAGATATTGGATGCTGATGCATTAGTTCTTGCAAGCCCCATTTATAATGCATCCATACCAGGCGCTTTAAAGAACGTTTTAGATTTACTGCCCATCGACTCTATCAAAGATAAAGTCGTGGGAATTATTGTGACTGCAGGCTCTGATAAGCACTATCTGGTCGCGCAATATCATTTGATGCCAGTCCTTGATTATATGAAGGCATCAGTCCTCACAAAGTATGTTTTTATTGAAGAAAACTCATTTATTAACGGACAATTAGAAGATGATGATGTTTACTTCAGACTCAAAGCATTGGCGCGAAATATTGAAGAAGAAGTTGTCCAAGTCAAAGCAGCTTTAGAAGCAAGATATGACTTCTAAAATGATATAAATTCATTTAAAATTGTGATATGATGAAATGGATAGAAAAAAGGTGAAATACTATGGCAATTTCTGTAATAACGGACTCTACGTCTTATATCGATCAAACACTCATAGACAAATATAACATCAATATTGCGTCACTTTATGTCACATTTAATCAAGATGATATCAAAGAAGTTGATATCTCAAATGAAGACTTTTATGAACGTATGGAAAAAGAAGGCATCCCCATTTCTTCACAACCTTCCTTAGGTGAATTAGAAATGTTGATGAAACAAGAACTAGAAAAAGGCAATGACATTCTTGCGGTATTTATTTCTTCAGATTTCAGTGGGACATATAATTCCGCTAACTTATTGAAACTACAACTACAAGATGACTATCCTGAGCGTCGTATTGAGATTATCGATTCAAGATCAAATTCAATGCAACTTGGGTTTTCAGCTCTAACAGCCGCGCGTCTTGCGCATGATGGCGCATCATTTGATGAAGTTGTAAAAGCGGTCAATAAAACAGTCGCTTGCTCAAGATTTTTATTTATTCCAGAGAACTTAAAGTATCTTGAAAAAGGCGGAAGAATTGGTAAAGCAGGGGCACTT
>RRZU010909717.1_pt1 | contig 17696 bp, 12 predicted proteins | sample 2165561 | NCBI WGS metagenome assembly RRZU01 (sample SAMN10456909, study PRJNA506462) | wastewater metagenome | isolation source: wastewater sludge | place: USA: Moscow, Idaho | reverse complement strand
CTTTCAATGGCGGGTCGGTGAGCACGTGCTGGCACAAGGGGCGGTCGTCCCTCGCGAATCCGCGCGGCGAGTGGCTAAACCGATGCTGATTCTGGTGCTGGACCACCTCAGCCGGAGTGAACCCAGCTTCGAACTGACCTGCGGTTTACCGGACATCTTGCGACACGCAGTACTGCAATGCGCGCACGGCTGGAAGGATCTTCCTCCGCAAGGGCAATCCTGAGCACAAGGTGTATTTCGCCCAAGGACACTCATTCCCAACAACACAGCCCTCCAAATAAAAAAACGGAACACCTGTTCCGTTTTTTTATTGATACGAAATTACTTTCCATTTAATTCCACTCCAGCTATGCTTCTCCCAGCCGACACAGGCCACGCGCCACGCGTAGCCATCCGGATTTCTCTGTTCGGATAGCCGCTGATTCGGCAACGCCACACGCTTCGCACACACCCAGCAGAACAAGTCTGGACGCACCCGCAGGCGTCCACTCAATAACGATGAACGGGAGGGGTCATGGACGTTGGGAAAAGGAATCGGGGTTGGTACGTTCGCTTGGGGATGGTCTGGGCCGCATTGGGGCTATCGGCAGGAGCGCACGCGGCTGAAGTGATCAATGGCCCGTATCTGCTCGCGCCCACGCCAACCGGAATGACCGTCAGCTTTGAAACCCGCGAGGCGATACCGGCCAAGGTCATCTACACCGCGAATGGCGGCTCAGCAGAGACCATCGACGTCGCCTGCGAACGAGGCGCCCCCTGGAAAGGGAACCCGCAGGGCGACTGCCTGTACCGCGCTGCCCTGAGTGCATTGCGCCCGGCGACGCAATATGACTACACGGTCGTTCTCGCCTCGGGCGAAAAGCACGCGGGCACGTTCCGGACCCTGCGCGAAGGCTCGAGCGAACTGCACCTGTACACGATCAGCGACAGCCACGGTTTCAAGGGCAGCCCGCTGCTTGCCGAAGCCGTGCTGCGCGACCGTCCGGACTTCATCCTGCATACCGGCGACCTGCCGGCGGGTACCGGCTTCCAGAAGGACAAGTACCAGGAATCATGGTTCGGCCCGGGCGCCGAATTCCTGCGCCACATCCCGGTGGTGTACATCAACGGCAACCACGACGCCGGGCCGCATTTCGAGCATTACTTCATGAAGGCGCAACGGCGGACCTACCGCGCTTCGCCCAACGGGATGAACTTCGCCTTCGAGGTCGGCCCGGCGTATATCGCGATGGTCAACAGCAATGCCTGGGGCCTGTCGGAAATGAATGCCGACCTCTCCGACCTTCCGGTCGACCCCAAGGCGCTGGCCGAGATCCAGGGCACGCTCTCCTGGCTGCAGGATGACTTGCGCTCCCGCTCCGCCCGCGCCGCCACCTGGCGCATCGTGGGGATGCATCACCCCTATACCGAGCCGTTCAGCAACAAGCGAGTGACATCAATCCTGGAAAACAACGACGTCAACCTGATGCTCGGCGGTCATCTGCATGCCTACCAGAAGAGCATTTCCATGGACCCGGCGCGCGCTGCGCGTACCCTGTTCATTACCCAGGGCACAGCCGAAGGCGCGCATGGCGAGATGAACTACGGCAAACCCGACGAACGGATCTTCCCTGACCTGCCGGAGGTGCTTGCCTTCGGGCGCACGGTCTTCGGCAAGATCGACATCACGGGCGATGAAATGCGTTATTCGGTGCATGGCCAACCCAAGGGGGAAAGCGCGGTCAGGCTGCTCGATGAAACCCTCCTCACCCGCGATGCCGCGCGCCTCGCCCTGAACAAGGTAACACTGACGCCGGTCAAGGGCGCGCCCGGAACGCTCGTTTTCGAAGGCGAGGTCCGAAATGACGGCCGTGGTTTTGCCGGCGTGGTCATCCCCATGCAGGATAACGGCCTTGCGATTCCGCTCAATCTCTTCGGCACCCCGGGCAAGGAGCGCGTCGTCGGTCTCGCCCCCGGAGAAACGAAGCGTGTGCGCAAGACGATTTCGCTGGCCGGCCCGGGCAAACATGAGTTGAGCATCGGCGGCACCCGCACGACGGTTCAGGTACCCGCCCCCACCGCAAAAACCCAGCTCTCCGGGCTGACGGTCCGGATCGGACAGGGCGAAGAGAGTAACCTGGGCTTCATTCAGGTCGAGGTCAGTAATCCTCACGCCAAACCGGTCGAAGACCGCCTCGAACTGCGCATCGACGACCGCGTCGTCACCACCCAGCCGGTAAGTCTGCGCGCCCACGAAATGACCACCCGGCAGCTGACTCATCGCTTCCCCTTCGGCGGCCAGTATGCCATCCGCGTCGGCGATCTTCCGGCCAGGACCATTATCATCGAGGGCACCCTCAAAGGCACCCCGCTCGTCACCGACCGCTCTGGCCGTGGCAACCACGCCATCCTGCGCGGCAATCCGAAGGTCATGCGCCAGGACGACGGCACGGTATCAGTTGACCTGGCCGGCAGCCTGGGCGATTACATCGAGATACCGGACCATCCCAGCCTGCGCGTCAACGATGGCGTCAGCGGACTGGTCTGGGCCAACCTCAACCGCCTGCCCATCGCCGGGGAAGCCGACCGAAACCCGATCATGGTCAAAGGCCCGTCGATCGGCTGGGGCGCCAACTACCTGGTGCGCATGCTGGTCAAACGCTCCGGCGGCACGTTCAGCGCCGGCATCTGTTACGACACGTCCGAGCACTATTGGGAAAGCAGCGGCAAGGCACCGCTGGCGCAATGGGCGCAATACGCCATGGCCTTCGACGCCAGACGCGGCGGCGCGAGTTACGTCGATGCGCGCAAGGTCGGCGAAATCGCCCCGCTCGACGACTACACCGAGTTCCGCAACTGGGAAGGCCACCCGATCTTCATCGGCTATTCGCGCCTTGGCAATATCGTCAAGGAACTCAAGCGGCCGCGCAACTTTGCGCATTTCGTCGGCCAGGTCAGCCAGGTGCGCTTCTACACAACGGGCCTTGCCAGCGAAGAAATCCAGGCGATCAAAGAGCAACCCGGCGCCGTCGGGCCACACCCCGACAAGCTGGCGGTCTGGCTCGACTTCGCCGACATTCGCACCGTCGGACAGCACGAAACGCCGTGGCAGAGGCCGGCCCATTTCCAGCCAGCTTTCCGCGCCGACAAGTCGTTGTGGACGTACAGCGCGCTCCAAGCCAAAACCCGGATGCCCCACGGCACCTCGCTCACTGCGACCATCGAAGTCTCGGATGACCGCGCCACGATCAAAGGCGCCAAGGAGATTCAGTTGCGCGATGGCGAACAGCGCCTCGACCTCGCCGACCTGCCGCCGGGACAGTATCTGCGCATCGTCAGCCGCTTCGCCTCGCTCGCCGGGCCCGAGGGCATCGCGGTTCCCGAGTTGCACCATTACCAGGTTCGCGCCCGGCTTGGCGATACGTTTGCCGACCTGACCTGGGGCACCCGCGCGGACTGGGAAAAAGGCCGCTTCGACGGCGCGCTGGGATTCGAGCCACCGGATCGGCTGGTCACCATCGACGGTGGCCCGGCGGTTCGCCATTGAAGGCCCTGGCTTGCCAGACAGCCGGGTGCTGTCTGGCAAGCCCAAGGGGCTGCACTCTCTCTGCTGCAGACAAAATGCAATCACTGCGGCGTTTCTGCGTGACGGGGTGACAGCGTAGCAATCACGTAAATTCATGTAACACCTCCCAGCGAGAAACAGAGCGTTACAGTTCTGGCGTTTCCGGAAACACTCGGCATGCATCGGTCAGCCACACTGCCAATGAAGCGAGCCTAACCCGGAGACCATCATGAACGAGATCGCCCTCGACCAGAAAAACAGAACGCAAAACAAGGTTTCCCAGCATTACAACGGGCGCAGCCTGAGCGCTTTACTCACCGCCTTCAGCTTCATCATCATGTCGGTGTCCGGACTGGTGCTGTTTTGCGTACCACCGGGACGCATCGCCTACTGGATCGACTGGCGCTTTCTTGGCTTGACCAAGACCCACTGGGGCGACATGCACATCACCACCAGCCTGCTGTTCATCCTCGCGGGGGTGTGGCACATCGTTTATAACTGGCGTGCATTGCTCAATCACTTTCGCGACCGGGCCAGCCGGGCCCTGGTCATCAAGCGCGAACTGGTGCTGGCCGCCGTACTCACCGTGTTCATCACCGCGGGCACGATCGCCGGGCTGCCACCGCTCACCGCCATCCTCGAACTCAACAACTGGGCAAAGAATTCTTGGATCAAAGGCCCTCAGGACGAACCGGTAATCAGCCACGCCGAACTGCTCTCGCTCAAGAGTTTTTCCCAGAAAATCGGTATCGACCCCGATCAGGCCCTGCAGACGCTGAGCGCCAGCGGCCTGCGCGTCGAGAACACCGAGGAAAAGCTCAGTGAGATTGCCAAACGCAACGCCACCTCGCCAGCGGATCTGCACCGCCGCCTGGTGCCGTTGGAACAGGCTGCCCGTGCTGCATCGGCCAAGCGCTGGACTCCTGATTTGGTCGTCGAGCGCTTCGAAGGAAAAGGTACTGGCAAAAAGACCCTCGCCGAAGTCACCCGAGAAAACGGCATCCCGCTCACGGTGGCGCTCGCCAAACTTGAGGCTGCGGCAATCCGCGCCACCGCGGAACAGACCCTTCGACAGATTGCCGACGCCAACGCGCAGGGGCCGATGGATATCCTGAGCCGGGTGCTGGAAGGCGAACCCATGCCCTGAGCATCCAGCTGAACGGCGGCCCGCATCAAGCCCATAGGCTGAGCCAGCCTATGGGCAATTCTCGTGCACACAGGCGACTACACCGATCCAATCACCCGGCCGTCCTTTTGCCTGATCACCACCGTCGCCGAGCGCGGACGCCCGCCGGGCGAGGCCGGAAACTGGTTGGCCGGCCAGCGGCTCACCGCAGTCGGCAGTGACGGATCGCTACGCTCGGAAGGCGGCTCGCCGGGATGCTGAATATTCACGAACAGGGTACGCCCGTCCGGCGTCTGGGTGATGCCGGTGATCTCGCAGCCCCGTGGGCCGGTCAGGAAGCGACGGACCTCGCCGCTTCCCGGGTCGGCCACCAGCATCTGATTGTTGCCGAAGGCCGTGTGGTCGGGCTTGTCCAGCGCCGAGGTCGACACATCGGTCTGAATCCACAAACGCCCCGAAGGATCGAACCACAAGCCATCCGGACTGGCAAAGAGGTCGCCCTTGATGTTGCCGCGATGCGCAGCATTGGCCTGCGCTGGATCGCCGCACTCCACGAAAGTATCCCAGCGAAAGTCCGTGGCGGCGGCATCGCCGCCCGCTTCACGCCAGCGCACGATGTGGCCGTACTTGTTGTCGGCGCGCCGATTGGCGGCATCGGCGCCAGGCTTGCCCGCCACCCCGCGCTGGTTGTTGTTGGTCAAGGTGCAGAACACCTCGCCGTTTTTCGGATGCACGGCAATCCACTCCGGACGATCCATCGGGGTAGCGCCGACGACATCGGCGGCACGCCGCGCCCGCACCAGAATATCCGCCTGATCGGCAAAACCGTTTTCCGGGGTCAGCCCGTTTTCGCCGAAACGCAGGGCCAGCCAGCGACCGCTCCCCTCCTCTGCAAAACGTGCCACGTAGAGCGTGCCGTCGTCGAGCAAGCCGTCTGACGGCTGGCCGGCGACAAACGGCCGATGGGAGACGTACTTGTAGATGTACTCGAAGCGCTCGTCGTCGCCCATGTAGGCAACCACCTGACCGCGCCGCGCGAGTGTGACGAACACCCCTTCATGCTTGAAGCGGCCAAGCGCCGTGCGTTTGACCGGCAGACTGTCGGGACGATGGGGGTCGATCTCGACCACCCAGCCAAATCGGTTCGCTTCGTTCGGATGGCGCTCGGCATCGAAGCGCTCATCGTGTTCGTGCCAGCGATAACCGGCCGTCGCCGCCGTGATGCCGTAACGCTTCTGCTCTGCGGTCGGGATCGCGCCGGCCTTGAAGTAACCGTTGAAGTTTTCTTCGCAAGTCAGATAGGTACCCCACGGCGTCACCCCCATCGCGCAGTTGTTGATGGTGCCACGGGCCAGGACTCCCGCCGGATCACTCACCGTGCGCAAGGCAGGACTGCCCGCCGCAGGACCGGCCAGACGGATCGGCGTATCCGCCGTGATGCGTCGCGCATATCTCGACGGGCGCACGACCTGCCACTGCCCCCGCTCGCTGCGCACCTCGATGACCGAAACCCCGTGCGCCGCTTTCGATTTGCTCACCTTTTCCGCACTCCAACCGGCCATGCCTTCGGGATGCAACAAACCATCGTCGGTGTACTCATGGTTGATGCACAACAGCCCGTGCGAACTGCTCCCGGCCAGAGGGAAGAAATGCATGCCGTCATGGTGCATGCCGGCCTGTTGCGCCTGATCGTCGGCACTGTTCGTCGCGTCGCTGCGAAAGCCCGGACCGTCGGACACCGGGTCGCCCCAGGCGTAGAGCAGATCGGCAACGTAACCCGCAGGCACACGCACGCTGTCGTCGCTGCCTGCCCCGATCGGCGCAAACCCGATCGGCGGGCGCGTGGCCCGACCGGCATGGCCGGCGGCCTGCACGGCAACCGGCAAGGCGGCCAAGAGGGCGGTCGCCAGGCCCGATTGCAGCAGGGTCCGCCGCCGTCGATCGATCAGTGTGCCAAGATCAGGGGTCGTCGAGGGATTGCTGATGTCTTCGTGATCGTCGCGCATGCTCGTCCTTCCATCAGGGTTGAAAGGACGACACCGTAGCGTTTCTTTTTTTCAGTTTTATTGCGACACAGGACAACCCCACCCGTCTTGCGCACGCAGCTTCCCCCGAGGCTCCCTTTTTTCCGTCGCAACGCCTCCAAGCGCGGCGCTAGTCGATGCCTGCTGCGCTGAACGCCGCCTTGGCTTGAGGCGAAGCCAGCAACTGCAGCACCGCGGCGGCAGCATCCGGCGCCCTGCCCCCGCGCATCAGGGCAGCATCGTAGCGGGTGTAATTCTGGACTTCGGCAGGCAGCGGCCCGACGAGTTTCAAGCCCTGCGAGGCATACAGGCGGATTTCGGTCAGGGCGCCGAAACCGATTTCCCGCCCCTTGCCGGCGATGACATGTTCCAGCACGGCCGCGCCGTTGGGGTAGCGGGTGGTTTTCGGCTTCAACTGCTCGGCAATCCCCATGTTGGCGAACAACTTGTCGAGATAGAGCCCCGTAGAGGCCGTGTTGTATACCAAGGACTCCGCCTCGAGCAGTGCTTTTTTCAAGGATTCGACGCTGCCCACATCGGGGGTCTCCGCCGTGCTGCGCACGGCAACCCCCGCCCCGACACGGCCGACGGTGCGGCGCCTTTCGCCAAGCGCTTTGCCTTCCTTTACCGCTTGTTCGATCACGGCGGGCGGGGAAATGAGAATGTCGTAGACCTCGCCATCGGCCAGCCGCTTGGCGATCTGCGGCGCGGTATTGAAGCGGATGACAAGCTCGTGGCCCAGCTCACGTTTGACGAGTGCCGCAAAGGCATGGACCCCCGGCTCGACCGCGCCCGCACTCAGCACACTGACTTCAGCGGCCTGCGCCCACGGCAGGCCAAACAGGGAAAGAACTCCAAGCCAGAAATATCGCATCGACATCTCCTTTCGCAGACACCCGGATATTCATTAGAAGAAGCAGTCGCTCACCACAGCGTCACCAGCTTACCATCGATCAACCGGTAGCCGCGCCTGGCCATGGCACGCGCTTCGGATTCATCGTGCGTGACCAGCAAGGTGGTCATATTCGCTGAGTCCAGACGCTGACGGAATTCGTCGCGCAGGCTGCTGCGCAGTTCGGCATCCAGCGCGGAAAACGGCTCGTCGAGCAATAGCAGCCGCGGCTGGGTGATCAGGGCCCGGGCCAGGGCCACGCGCTGCTGCTCCCCACCGGATAGTTTCCAGATTTTCTGCCGGGCATGCGCCACCAAACCGAACAATGCGAGAAGATCGAGTGCCTGCTGCCGCGCCACAGCCCGCGGCACGCGCTGCTCGACCAATCCGAAAGCGACGTTGTCGACCACGTCCAGATGCGGGAACAGGGCGAAATCCTGGAACATCAGCGCGAAGTGCCGCCGTTCGGGCGCCTCGCACGTGATGTCCTGGCCGGCAAAATGAATACGGCCGGCATCGGGCGGCTCGAGTCCGGCGATCATCTTGAGCAGTGTGCTTTTTCCAGAGCCGGATGGCCCCAGGATGGCCACGGTTTCGCCGGCAAGCACCTTGAGATCGAGACCGTCAGCCAATCGCCACCCCCCCCCGGAGGGATCGCGAAAGGTTTTGTGCAGGTCGAAAAGTTCAAGCATGAAGAGGATCCTTGCGTGTATTCGCGCGGCTCGCGGCCGCCCCCGCGCCACGCCCCGGCGTTCTTTCAATCAGCAGGAAAGCGGACAAGGACAGCGCCATCAACAGGCAGGCGAGCACCAGTGCGGCATCGAGATTGGCGGCCCCTGGCTGACCCAAGCGTTGGTAGATCAGTGTGGTCAACGTCATCCATTCGGGACGGGACAGGAACAGGGTCACCGCGAACTCGCCCAGCGAGGTCGCCGCGGCAAAGGCCATCCCGCGCCGCAGGGCCGGCGAAATCAGCGGCAAAATCACCCGCCAGAAGCAGCGCCAGGGGCTTGCACCCAGCGTCCTCGCCGCCTGCTCAAGATTGCCCGGTAGACTGTCGAGCGCCGAACCGATCGATTTGGCAACAAAGGGGTACGCCAGCAAGGCATAGGCGGCCAGCAACAGTGCGAGGCTCGCCGTCCATTGCGGGTAGAGCAGGAGCAGCCCGAAGGCCACGGTCACCGGCGAGACCACGAAGGGCAGGAAGGCGCTGGCGCGCAGCCACACCGACTGGCGGGCGGCCAGCGCGTGCGTCAGCCCAAGCACGGTGGCCAGCGTGAGGGCACTGAAGGAAAAGCGCAGGGTGTTGCCAAGCGCCAGGCGCGTCTCCTCGGCAAGCAGTACAGCCAGTCCGGAGTGCCCGGCCAGGGCGGCGCGCATGACGATGGCCAGCAGCGGCGCGGCACAGAAAACGAGGAGTACCAGCAGCGCGGCAGCCACCGCCCCCCACTGCCCGAAAGTCGTCGGACGGCGCAAGGCAATGACATCGGCCCGCCCGGGAACCGCCAGGCGCTTCTCGACCAGGGCGTAGAGCCAGGCGATACCGCCGTTGAGGACCATCATGCACAGCGCCAGCGCCCCGGCTTCGGCGATTTTGAGTTCGTGCGCGACCAGGGTGTAGATTTCGACTTCGACAGTCGCGAAACGCTGCCCGCCAAGGATCAAGGCCAGCCCGAAACCCGAAAAACAATACAGGAAGACGAGGCACAAGGCCGAGGCCAGCCAGGGGGCCACCGCCGGCCATTCCACCCGCCAGAAGGCCCGCCAGGGCGTGGCCCCGAGCGTACGTGCCGCAGCCACGCGCGAAGCGCTGACCTGCCCCAGGGCATCGACCCCGGCGCGCACCACGACGCACAGGTTGAAAAACAGGTTGCCGTAGAGGAGAAGCCAGGGCGTGCCCTGCAGGTGGAAACCCAGCCAGCCGCTGAGGATGCCACGCGGGCCCCACAGGGCGAGCACGCCCAGCGCCGCCACCAGGGTCGGCACGACGAAGGGCAGCATGAGCAAACGCAGCACCAGCGTGCGACCGGCGAAATCATAACGCGCCAGCACCCAGGCCACCGGCAACCCCAGGACCAGCGCCAGCAGACAGGTCAGGGCCGCCTGCAGAAAAGTCCACCCAATGCGCCAGCGCAGGTAATCGTCCTGCCACAGGGGGCCGACCATGCCGGCCAGCGCCCCGACCCCGCCCTCGAACAGCAGACGGCATACCGGCGCGAACAACAGAATCAGCAGAAACGCCGCCGGCAACAGGCCGACGGCGAGGCGTGGAGGCAACGATTTGGGTAACATCAAATGCCTATTCCATTTCCAAATCAGTCATGACGCGAGCGACACCAAGGCGAACCGCAGCCAGTGTGCACAGGACGGCAAAGCAAAGTCGACAAAGTCACGGAAGATTAAGAATGGAATTACTTCAACACCACCTTCGTCCAGCGGCTAACCCAATCGGCGGCTTTCTCGGCAATCGTCTCGGAACTGAGGCTGTCGACGCTGCCGGGTTCGACGGCATGACGCATGACTTCGGCACGGGCGATGCCGGGTTCTGCAGGGAACATCCACATCGACGTCTGCAAGGCTTCCTGCACGGCCGGCGAGCGCATGAATTCGATGAAGCGCACCGCTGCGTCGCGCTGACCACCGCCCCGGATCAAGGCCACGCCCTCGACCTGGCGGAACACCCCGCCTTTGAGGAACAGGACGCCGGTCGGCGGTTCGCTGATTTTCTCCTTGCTGTAGAACACTTCGGCGGCCGGACTGGTGGCATAGCTCACGATCAGCGGACGGGTGCCGCCGTTCTTGGAAAAGTCGGTGTAGTAGGCTTCGCTCCAGCCTTTGGTCACCTTGACGCCGTTGGCACGCATGCGCGCCCACCAGTCGAAGGCCGCGCTCTCGCCGAGCCCGGCGATGGTCGCCAAGAGGAATGCCTGGCCGGGACTCGACGTCGCCGGGTTCTGCACGACCAGGAGATCGCGATACCGGGGTTGCGTCAGATCTTCGAGTGTCTTGGGCAAAGGCAAGCCTGACTTGGCAAACGCCGCCTTGTCGTAGTTCAAAGCGACATAGCTGTAGTCGACCGCCACGACCCCGCTCCCCACGCCCGGCGCACCGGGACGCACCGAGGGCACGCCGGCATAGGGTTCGATGACGTTGGCCGTTTGCACCTTGGTAAATTGCGCGTTATCGATGCCGAAAACCACATCGGCAATCGGTTTGGCCCGCGTCAGGATCAGCTTGTTGACCATCTCGCCCGAATCCCCGCCCTTGATCACGCTGAGCTTGACCCCGGCCTGCGCCTCGAACTGGGCCAGCAAGGGTTTGGGGAGAGAGAACGAATTATGAACCAGCACCCGCAACTCCGCCGCAGACGCCAGCGTCGCGGCACACAAGGAAAGCATGGCACAGGTTGTTGGCACAACCAGGGAAAAGAAACGCCGCTTCAAGATGACATCCTCTCGACAGAAAGGGCAAGAGTATCCTTGAGCGTAGCGTGCCGGTCAAACGGCAGCCACAGGCCACCTGAAAGCCGATGCCGGGCGGTGAAACGGAGCAGAAAAAACAGACGCCCAAATGGATTCATGCGCGGCACGACATGACATCGTGCAGCGCATGAAAACCGGAGCAAACCAGACAACGGCGACCGAACGCAAACGGCGTCGGCCGCCGAGTCTGGGCGGCGAGTGAATCAGCCCACGCCAGGAACGGTGATGAAGACCGGGGCTGCCGGGCCAAGCGGGATTTCAAGGGCTACCCAGACGATCACCTGGAGGATGCCAGAAACCAGGATGCCGATCGAGTAGGGAAGCATCATGGCCGCCAGGCTACCCATGCCGAACTCCTTGTTCCAGCGCTGGCAGAAGATCAGGATCAGCGGGAAGTAGACCATCAGCGGGGTGATGATGTTGGTCGCGCCGTCTCCCACGCGGTAGGCCGCGGTGGTCATTTCCGCGCTGACGCCGAGCAGCATCAGCATCGGGACCATGACCGGCGCGAGGAGCGCCCACTTGGCGCTGGCCGAACCGATGAAGAGATTCACGACAGCAGTGAAGATCACAATCATCGACAACAGCATGGGCGCCGGCATGTTCATCGAGCGCAGCACGTCGGCGCCATGGACCGCAATGATCAGCCCGAGATTCGACCAGTTGAACATCGCCACGAAGTGCGAGACCACGAAGGCGAGGACCAGGAAGTAAGCCATGTCGCCCATCGACTTGGACATCATCTTGACCAGGCTGCGATGATCGGTCAGCGTGCCAGCCGCCTTGCCATAGGCCCAGGCGCAGGCCAGGAACAGCACCATGAACCCGCCGACAAGCGACTGGTAGAAGGGCGTCAACTGACCTGCCGGAGGAGCTTTGACATCAATCAACGGCGTACCCGGCCCCCAGGTCATGATGATCCAGAGCGCCGTCACCGCCAGCGCCGCAAGACCGGCATGGCGCAAACCTTTCTTTTGCGCATCGGTCAGCGGTGCGCTCAGATCGCTATCATCGGCCGCATGGCTCTCATCCATCAGCTCAGGGCGGAATCGGCCCAGACGCGGCTCGATCATCTTGTCGGTCACGTACCAGATCACCGGCAGGAAAACGAAGGTCATCCCCATGATGAAGTACCAGTTACCGGCGATGTTGGCCTTCCAGCCCGGTACGATGGTCACCGCCGCGGCCTGGGTGATGCCAAACAGCAGCGCGTCGAGCTGCCCAGGGAACATATTGGCCGAAAAGCCTCCGGAAACCCCGGCAAACGCCGCAGCGATCCCGGCGATTGGATGCCGGCCAGCGGCGTGATAGATCAACGCGGCCAGCGGAATGAGTACGACGTAGGCCGCATCGGCCGCAAGGTTGCCCATCATGGCCACGAAGGCAACGATCGGGGTCAGCAGCCATTTGGGCGCATTGGCCACGCTAGCGCGCATGGCCGAACCAAACAGGCCGGTACGTTCGGCCACGCCAGCACCGAGCATGACGACCATGACATAACCGAGCGGATGGAAGCTGGTGAAGGTTTTGGGCATTTCCACCCACAACTTCTGGATGTTGGCCGCGGACAGCAGGCTGGCCACCGAAATGACTTTACCGGTGCCGGTTGCCGGGTCCTTGATCGTCGGGTGTATGGCCGACACCCCCATCCATTGGGCAAGGACAGAAATGGCAACAACCCCGATAATCAGATAAAGAAACAGAAAAACCGGATCGGGCAGGCGGTTGCCAGTCCGCTCGATCCATCCAAGAATGCCCTTCTGCGCACTCGGCGCAGTCCTGCTTGCAACGTTAGACATGCTACCTCCCATAAGGACTTATTTTGACCACCCCCTGTGCTGACCCGGAACTTCATTCCGTGCTCCCACAGAGGATGGGTTGGTGTCGGTTATCAGAACACCCAGGCTAAAGTAAGAGATGTACCGAGTTTCAGGTAAGCCAGAGAGCTTCGGAACGGAAGTTCCCCCTTCCGCGAATCAAAGCACCTGACGCGCAGCAAATACCTGAATAAAAATACCCTCTTTCGCCTTCAGCCTTGCCAATCATGAAATCTGGCAAAGCAGAGCGCCAAGCGAGAAAACCGACATAGCGACAGCGCCGCTGATTCTAGGAAACCAAGGAGGCGAATTCTATCGCATTTTATTTGTTGTATCCGTTAGTATTTATAACACTTCTACGGCATGGCACACGATAGTATTATCGGTTTTTTAAAATACAAAAAACAATTCAAGGACAAGCTCGGAAACTGACCGCGCTTCTGAGGCGGGGCCCACTCTGACGCCCAAACCCACACCCTCGTCTCAGCGCCCTCCCCTTGGAAAGTTCCCGCACCGCTTACATGGCTCGGTGCAAGGCGTTGCGTGGCACCGCAGACTTGCGCTGCCAACACGCCCACACGCATCACTACCGCCTGCTCAGCCCCTGCGCCCGCTTCCCCATCAAAGCGCACCAAGCGGCCGACGCAGACACCTTGACCGCCTAACCGCTATCTCACGCCAGAAATCGGCCAGGGATGGCTTTTGCCAATGGGTTAGCGGCCGGCACCAGGATCGTGGCGAACGCGCCAAGGAAACCAAAGAGCCCTTGCAGACTTGCCCCGTCACGCCACACCTTCTTCGGCAATTGGGGTGCCGCCACGGCGAAACGGCGGAGTGCGGTAAGATACGCAGCCATCCGCTCGGGTAGCCTCCGGAAGCCAATATCCATGCGCTTTCTGGAGCATGTACGCCAGGATTGACTATTCTTGCGCCTTCCAGAGTATCGCTTGAGGCAGCGGTCGCAGGGCGTATTGAAGCCACCGGATACACCGTCATCGCGGCACGGCAGTAAAGACGACAACAATCGAATATGAACAGGCTTCTCCGTTCCGGCGATGGTCGAACACGAAGAACAGACCCACCTTCGCGTTTGCACCGTACCAGCCGCGGTCAAACAGGAATTTGAGGTTACCCCACGATGCATGCCGCCCTCCCGTTGCGTCACTTCCTCCTCGCGCTGGCGATCGTCAGCGTCTGGGGCACCAATTTCGTCGTCATCAAACTGGCGCTTGGATCGCTCCCGCCGCTACTCTTCGCGGCGCTGCGCTTCACCCTGGCGCTCATTCCGGCGATGTTCTTCCTGCCCCGCCCGGCGGTGCCCTGGCACAATCTCGCGCTGTACGGCCTGTTGATCGGCGTTGGCCAGTTCGGACTGCTCTACGTGGCGATGAACGGTCACATTTCGCCCGGCATCGCCTCGCTGGTCGTGCAAACGCAGGTGTTTTTCACGATCAGCCTGTCGATGCTGCTGTCCGGCGAGCGGGTACGCACCTACCAGTGGTTCGCGCTGCTGCTCGCCAGTTCGGGGATCGCCACCATCCTGGCCCATACCGACGGAACAACGACCGTGCTTGGCCTGGCGCTGGTGCTGGCGGCATCGTTCTCCTGGGCTGGAGGCAATATCGCGGCCAAACGCGGCGCCCCGACCAACATGTTGGCCTACGTCGTCTGGTCCAGTGCTTTCGCCATCCCACCGCTGTTCGCTTTGTCGCTGGCGCTGGAAGGCTGGGAAGCGGTACAGACCGGCGTACTCCATTCGGGTTGGAACACCTGGGCGGCCATCGCCTGGCAGGCCTGGGGCAACACCCTGTTCGGCTACGCCGCCTGGGGCTGGCTGCTGGCGCGCCACCCGGCCGCAACCGTTGCCCCGATGGCCTTGCTGGTCCCGGTGTTCGGCATCGGCGCGTCCGTCCTGTATCTGGGCGAACCGCTGCCGGCGTGGAAACTGATCGCGGCGGCGCTGGTCATGGGCGGATTGGCCTTGAACCTGCTCTGGCCAAAATTACGTGCCGCCCTGAGTTGAAGCACGCCATGCTCACCTGGTTTCGGCAACGATTTTTCAAACGCCAGCCCCTGTCCGACATCGAACAGGCACAACGGCTCATCCACGCCATCGACCAGGGCGGCATCCCGCTCAACCCGGCCAAGGTCAATGCCATCGCGCGCAACCTCGGCCTTGAGGTTTCCCGCCGCGCCCCGGTCGAACATACCCTCGCCCGTATCCGGGCCTATTTGTTACGGGTCTGACGATTCAATCGAAAGGCCTGGCTGGCCTCAAGCGCGAGGACTACCCTCCCGAAGCACCACACGCCTTAACCATCAAGGTGGCGGACGATGATCGTATCGCCCGCTGCAAAGCAGCCTTCGAGAATCACGTTGATCTGCGGGTTCCCAGCAAACACCAGGAGAGTCACCCCCTGGGAGCAAGGAGAACCCGGCGTTCAAAACCCCGGCAATGCGCCTGAGAACACCGGGCAAAGCGACTCGGTTTAATCACGCGTTGACGGAAACCGGCCCGCGCAAGAATCACACGCCGGAGCGGTCATCAACCGGGATGTTGGGCGCGCGGACAACACGATTGCGCCCCTCGCTCTTGGCCCGGTACAAGGCGCCATCGGCTTCGTCAAGAAGTTCGTCGATGCTCTTATCGGGAGAAACGTAAGCCACGCCAATGCTGATCGTAATCGACAGCGGCCCGGCTTTCGTGGCGATCGGAGTGTCAGCAACCTGACGGCACAGTCGCTCGAAGATCGCGTCGGTATCTACCCCGGCCTTGCAGGGCAGCACCAGAAGAAACTCCTCGCCGCCCATCCGCGCCACGAGATCGTAGTCACGCAGCGCAGCTTTCAGGAGATCGGCCAAGCCACAGAGCACATCGTCACCGACCGGGTGTCCCCACGTGTCATTAATGCGCTTGAAATGATCGATATCGCACATACCCAGGGCTAGCGGATCGGCGTGCCGCCCGCTACGGGCGATTTCCTTGCCCAATAAACCCATGACTCCGCGGCGATTGAGCAAATCGGTCAAGGGGTCATGCGTTGCCTGATGCGTGAGAGCACGCTGACTCTCCAGCAGGGAGGCATTGGTCGCATGCAGGACGCGCTGTTGCGCCTTCAGCTGCATGAGCGTGGCTGCCAAGCGAAAGCCCAGATAGACGATCAGCAGATAGACAAAGGCGACAGCGCCGATGAACCTGTAGTACGCCCCCCGATTCTCCGGGAAGAGGCTGAAATACTCGACGTTCGTATCGTTCAGGCGTCCCCGGGTAACGAAATAGCGCTGCGAATCGAGGTCAACCCGTTCGTTCTCAAGCAGAAAACCGGCCGCTTCGAGGGGTTCGTCGCCAAATTGTCTGGCCTTACGGATTTCGTCGAGCCGTACCGCCGAAATTGGGAGCACCGTCTTGTAAAGGTAGGCCGGGGAAGAAGCTGCAAAAACGACGCCGTCTTCAGTCATCAAGCCGAGGATTGCCTGCGAATTTGGCGTCGCCAGCAGGCCGGCGATCTTGTCCATGCCGACACTCAAGCCAACGATTCCGGTCGGTGTTGTTGAGCGTGAGGAGTAATGCGGCGCGCTGAAAAACAGGCGTGGCGTGCGCAAGTTCTTCCCGATCCCGGGATAGACGTAGCTTTTCCCGGCAATGGCTTTTTGAAAATACGGACGGAAACTGTAGTTTTGCCCCACCGAAACGGCACCGCTGCCCGCGATTTGCGTTCCGCTTTCATCCATCACGAAGAGTGAGTCGGACGCCAGGAAGGTCCGCAACGTATCGATCGCCGCCTGCGACTCGCTGCTGATACGGCGGGTCGCCGCCGGTTCATCCAGGATTCCCAGGGCCTCGACCGCCTGAGTCGCGTCCTGATAACGCTGCAACAGCGCACTGAGCGCATCCCTGACAGGAATGACGTCGCGCTCGGCGCGTACTTCGGTCATTTCATCGTAGTAGCCGTCCGCCACGAACATGACCGGAAACAATCCGCAGAGCGCGATCAGAATAAACACCGAAAACCGTAACTGCCCAAGCATCCTAATGCTGCCTTCCCTTTAGGATTGCGCAACAGCCCGGATCACTCCCAGAACGTGCGCGACCATGCCGGAGTATTTTTCCCCGGAAAAAGAGCCGGACTATAACCATAAATCCATGCCCCGAAAAGGCGGCACCTGAACGGCGAGACGGCACCTTACCTCTCGCCAGCGACCGTGCAGGGCACACTGTGCCGCGAAGTGCGCCTCCGAGTGGGCTGAAACGCGGCGCGGCGCCGGAATGGGGGCGGCGCAGCACCGCATCGAGGACTTGCAGCAGCTACTTCTCGAAGCGCATCACCCCACCGACACAGGACAGGGTGATCGTATCGCCCGCCGCAAAGCGCCCTTCGAGGATGGCCTTGGCCAGCGGGTTCTCGATCTGCGCCTGGATCGCGCGCTTGAGCGGCCGGGCGCCGAACACCGGGTCAAAACCGGCGGTCGCCACCTCGGCAAGCGCGGAATCGTCGGCGTCGAGACGCATTTCCAGCGCGGCCAGGCGTTTTTCAAGGTTGCCGAGCTGGATCCTGGCGATGGCCTTGATGTGTTCCTCGCCCAGGGCATGGAAGACGACGAGCTCGTCGATACGGTTGATGAACTCCGGCCGGAAATACGTCTTCACCTCACTCATCACCGCCAGCTTGATCAGCTGGTAATCGTCGCCGGCCATCTGCTGGATCATCTGGCTGCCGAGGTTGGACGTCATCACCACCACGGTGTTCTTGAAGTCGACGGTGCGCCCCTGCCCGTCGGTCATCCGCCCGTCGTCGAGCACCTGCAGCAGG